>ERZ791614.1272-NODE-1272-length-13380-cov-4.410281_pt1 | contig 13380 bp, 10 predicted proteins | sample MGYA00510274_ERZ791614 | MGnify/ENA primary metagenome ERZ791614 (study PRJEB30046, sample SAMN00715221) | human gut metagenome | study: EMG produced TPA metagenomics assembly of the A metagenome-wide association study of gut microbiota in type 2...
GCCTGCCATTCAGGAAGCCAGGGAGAAACAGATGAAAGCAGAGCGTGAACGACGAGAAGCGATCCTTCGTGCAGAAGGTGAGAAGAAATCCACGATTCTTGTTGCAGAAGGTCACAAGGAATCTGCAATCCTGGATGCTGAAGCAGAGAAACAGGCTGCGATCCTCCGTGCAGAAGCACAGAAGGAAAAAATGATCAAAGAAGCCGAAGGCCAGGCAGAAGCTGTGCTTAAAGTTCAGAAAGCAAATGCCGAGGGAATCCGAATGATCCGTGAGGCTGGTGCAGACCAGGCAGTTCTCACACTGAAGAGTCTTGAAGCATTCGCCAAAGCAGCCGATGGCAAAGCGACCAAGATCATCATCCCATCAGAGATCCAGGGGGTGGCAGGGCTTGCTTCCTCCCTTAAGGAGATCATCACAGAAGAACCAAAATCACAAAATTAAATACAGAAACTACGAGGAAGAGGAGAGATTATCATGAATTTAAAAGGACGTAATTTTCTGACACTCAAAGATTTTACACCGGAGGAGATCACATACCTGATCGACCTGGCTGCTGAGTTAAAAGCAAAGAAAAAAGCCGGAGAGCTTCATGAATATTACAAAGGCAAAAACATTGCCCTGATCTTCGAAAAAACAAGTACCAGAACACGTTGTGCATTCGAAGTAGCTGCTCATGACCTTGGAATGGGCAGTACATACCTGGACCCGACCGGTTCTCAGATCGGCAAGAAAGAGAGCATCGCAGATACAGCAAGAGTTCTCGGAAGAATGTACGAAGGAATCGAATACAGAGGTTTCGGACAGGAGATCGTCGAAGAACTTGCCAAATACGCAGGAGTTCCGGTATGGAATGGTCTGACAAATGAATATCATCCGACACAGATGCTGGCTGACATGCTGACGATCCGTGAGCATTTCGGAGATCTCAAAGGCCGTCGTCTTGTATACATGGGAGATGCCCGTTACAACATGGGTAACTCACTGATGATCGCATGCTCCAAACTGGGAATGCATTTCGTTGCATGCACAACAAAGAAATACTTCCCGAATCAGGAACTTGTAGATCTTTGCAAGACATACGCAGAGGCTTCCGGCGGAAGCATCACTCTGACAGAGGATGTTCAGGAAGGAACAAAGGATGCAGACGTTATCTATACAGACGTATGGGTATCCATGGGTGAGCCGGATGAGGTATGGACAGAGAGAATCCATGATCTGACACCTTATAAAGTAACAAAGGACGTTATGAAAAACGCAGGCGAGAAAGCAATCTTCCTTCACTGTCTGCCTGCATTCCATGACCTTAAGACAAAGATCGGCAAGGAAATGGGCGAGAGATTCAATCTGACAGACATGGAAGTAACAGACGAAGTATTTGAATCTGAGCAGTCCAAAGTATTTGATGAGGCAGAGAACCGTATGCATACCATCAAAGCTGTTATGGTAGCAACATTAGGAGAGCCGGAGAACAAATAATGGCACATCTGTATAATGAAGAAACAATTTCACAGGCGATAGACACAAAATGGGCGGGCAAAACCGTCCATTTTGCAAAAGAAACAGATTCTACCAATTCATGGATCAAGCGTCTGGCAAAAGATGGTGCAGAGCATGGAACTCTGGCAGTTGCGGAATTTCAGTCTGCGGGAAGAGGGCGTTTTGACAGAAGATGGGAAGCGCCGGAGGGCAGCTCTATTATGATGACACTGCTCTTACGTCCGGAATTTTCACCGCAGTATGCGTCTATGCTGACACTGGTTATGGGAATGGCAGTGGCACAGGCAGCAGAGGAACTGGGATTTAACGTAAGTATTAAATGGCCCAATGATATTGTGATCTCTAAGAAGAAAATCTGTGGTATCCTGACCGAGATGGGAACAAATGGTGTGAAGATCAATTATGTTCTCATCGGAGTAGGAATCAATGTAAACCTGAAAGAATTTCCGGAAGAAATGCAGGACAAAGCGACTTCACTGATTCTGGAGGGCGGTCGTGAATATGACAGAAATCAGGTGATTGCACTGGTGATGAAATATTTCGAGATCAACTATGAGAAATTTATCCAGACCTGTGATTTTACTCATCTGCTGGATGATTACCACAGAATCCTTGCAAATCTGAACCAGCCGGTCAGAGTGATCGATGGTGACAGAAGTTTCGAAGGAATCTGCAGGGGGATTGATGAAAAAGGTGAACTGCTTGTGGAAAGGCAGAATAAAGAAGTTGTGAAAGTCAGCGCAGGAGAGGTTTCGGTGCGTGGACTTTACAGCTATGTATAAAGATTCTGAATAATTTCGAAAGAGGGAAACAGTAATTTATGTATCAGGACAACATTACTCTCTGCGGCGCAAGTGCCTATGAGAAGAAATTTTATTTTAATCAGGATTTCAATGCACTTCCGGATCATGTGAAGAAAGAGCTTCAGATCATGTGTGTTCTTTACACAGAGGATGTAGGAGGAATCCTGACTCTGGAATTTGACGAAAACGGCAGACTTCAGTTTAAAACAGAAGCTCTGGAAGCAGATGCCCGCTACGATGAGATCGGAAGCGGACTGAAGATCAAACAGCTTCAGCAGGACAAGAAAGAACTTCTGGAATCTCTGGAAATGTATTATAAAGTATTCTTTCTCGGAGACATCCCGGAAGAAGAACTGAAGAAAACATCGGGCAGTGAGGACTGAATCCATGCAGACAAGGAATGAGCCGGTACAGGCAAGAGAACCATTCATGAAGATGCAGTGGAAAATAGGAAACGTACAAATTGATAATCCGTTTGTTCTTGCACCAATGGCAGGGGTCACAGACCTGCCATTTCGAACGCTCTGTAAAGAGCAGGGGGCCGGACTGATCTGTATGGAAATGATCAGTGCAAAAGCGATTTCTTTTCACAATAAGAACACCATTGCCCTGATGGAGATTGATCCATGTGAGCACCCGGTTTCCATGCAGCTTTTTGGCAGTGAACCGGATCTTATGGCAGAGGTTGCGAAATCCATTGAGGACAGAGATTTCGATATCCTGGACATCAATATGGGATGCCCTGTGCCGAAGGTTGTCAATAACGGCGAGGGATCTGCATTGTTGAAGAACCCGAATCTGATTGAAGAGATCGTTCGAAAAGTATCATCTGCAATCAGTAAACCGTTGACTGTCAAGGTGCGAATCGGATTTGAGAATGAACCGGTAGATATTGTTGAGATCGCGAAACGTATTGAGGATGCGGGAGCAGCAGCACTTGCAGTGCATGGGCGCACCAGACAGCAGTACTATTCCGGCACTGCAGACTGGGATACGATCCGCAGGGTAAAAGAAGCGATTACCATTCCTGTAATTGGAAACGGAGATGTAGATTCTCCGCTGAAAGCAGAAGCACTGGTAAAACAGACCGGATGTGATGCTGTTATGGTGGGACGTGCAGTAAGGGGAAATCCCTGGTTGTTCCGCGAACTGAACCATTATTTCCGGACAGGAGAACTGTTGGAACGTCCGTCTGTAGAGGAAATACGTGAAATGATCCTGCGTCATGCCAGAAAACAGATTGAATTAAAAGGGGAATTCGTAGGAATCCGTGAGATGCGTAAACACGTTGCCTGGTATACTGCAGGCATGCGTCACAGCGCAGGACTCAGAAGAGAGTCAAACACCATAGAAAGTTATGAAGCTCTGGAGGCGCTTTTATCAAGATTAGCATAAAAGTTAAAACCATGTGAAATGAGAAATATAAACAATAGCAAAGGCGCTCGGAATGCTTGACAATCCGGGTGCTTTTTTGTATAATACAGAAATTGTGAATATCCTAGAATAAGTCTGCCCTTTTTCAGGTATGATGTATCAGGAAGCACATAAATCCATGTAGTGATCCGGGGCGAAAAGAAACGCAGAAGACTATACCGGATGTTGAAAGGGAGTAAGGTTATTATGGAAGAAAAGAAAAACTTACTAACTTATGCAGGACTTAAAAAATTAGAAGAAGAGCTGCATGATTTAAAGGTAGTAAAGAGAAAAGAAGTAGCAGAGAAAATTAAGGAAGCCAGAGAACAGGGCGACTTATCTGAGAATGCGGAATACGATGCAGCGAAAGACGAACAGAGAGACATTGAAGCACGTATCGAAGAAATCGAGAAGATCTTAAAGAATGCTGAAGTTGTTGTAGAGGACGAAGTAGATCTGGACAAGATCAGCGTTGGATGTAAGGTTAAAGTACACGATTTTGAATTCGAAGAAGACATCGAGCTGAAGATCGTAGGTTCCACAGAGGCTAACAGCCTTGAAGGCAAAATCTCCAACGAATCTCCCGTAGGAAAAGCACTTATCGGTGCGCATACAGGCGATGTAGTAGAAGTAGAGATGCCGGCAGGAATCATGAAATACAAAGTTCTGGAGATCCAGAGAAACGTATAAGAGACAGATGACTGAGGTGCGCGTAGAGATTTATCATGCAAAGGCATAACGCGCACCTTTCTCTGACTATATAAGCAGATAATAAGAAGACAATAAGAAGTTTGTTATTTCTTATTTTTGTCTGTATATCTGATAAATTGATATTTGAAAATACAGGATTCTGTTGAATGGAATCTTCTGTTACATCTGATATCACATGGAAATGTAGAATAAATGTAACTATTCAGTAGTCTACTATCCCGCGAGGTGTTTTGGCACGTAAGTACCAAAATCCCGAGACATACAAGCCAAAATGCCATCACCGCAGGTGATTTTTAATGCATTTTGGCTCGTAACTGTGAAGGTACTGAACAGTTACGAACAAATAATAATTATACAAGTATATAAGGAGGAACCAAGGTGGCACAGCAGAAGCAGGAACAAGATTTAAACCAGTTACTGAAGGTACGTCGCGATAAACTGGCAGATCTTCAGGCTAATGGAAAAGACCCTTTTCAGATCACAAAGTTTAACCAGACTCATCACTCAATGGAAGTGAAGAGTCTTTATGAAGCACATGAGGCAGAACTTCTCAAAGATCGTGCAGAAGTAGATGTAACAGGTCTTGATGAAGAACAGGCAAAGGAAGCTGTTAAGAAAGATTACGAAGAGAGAAGAGAAATCATGGACGCAAGCCCGATCCACGTAGCGATCGCAGGCCGTATGATGTTCAAGAGAGTTATGGGTAAGGCTTCTTTCTGCAATATCCAGGATTTACAGGGAAATATTCAGGTATATGTAGCAAGAGATGCGATCGGAGCAGATTCTTATGCAGATTTTAAGAAATCCGATATCGGTGATATCTTCGGACTGGAAGGTTTTGCATTCAGAACAAGAACAGGTGAGATTTCTATCCATGCAGAAAGCATGACTCTTCTTTCCAAGAGCTTACAGATCCTTCCTGAGAAATTCCATGGACTGACAGATACAGATATGCGTTATCGTCAGAGATATGTAGACCTTATCATGAATCAGGACAGCAAGAACGTATTTATCAAACGTTCCCAGATTCTGAAAGAAATCCGTAACTTCCTTGCAGACCGTGACTTCATGGAAGTGGAAACTCCGATGCTGGTTGCAAATGCAGGCGGTGCTGCAGCAAGACCGTTTGAAACTCATTATAATGCACTGAACGAAGATGTTAAGCTTCGTATTTCTCTTGAACTTTATCTGAAGAGACTGATCGTTGGTGGTCTTGAGAGAGTTTATGAGATCGGACGTGTATTCCGTAATGAAGGTGTAGATACCCGTCATAATCCGGAGTTTACTCTGATGGAGCTTTATCAGGCATATACAGATTATGAAGGCATGATGGAACTGACTGAGTCTATGTTCCGTTATCTGGCAGAGAAGGTTTGTGGTTCTGCGAAGATTTCCTACAATGGTATCGAGATCGACCTCAGCAAACCTTTTGAACGTCTGACCATGAATGATGCGATCAAGAAATATGCAGGAATTGACTTTGATGAAGTTGCAGATGATGAAGCAGCTAAGAAGCTTGCAGATGAGCATCATATTGAATATGAAGAACGTCATAAGAAGGGTGATATCATCAACCTGTTCTTCGAGGAATACTGTGAAAAAGAACTGATCCAGCCAACATTTATCATGGATCATCCGATTGAGATTTCTCCGCTGACAAAGAAGAAACCTTCTGACCCGAATAAGGTAGAGCGTTTCGAGCTTTTCATCAATACATGGGAAATGTGTAACGCATATTCCGAGCTCAATGACCCGATTGACCAGAGAGAGCGTTTCAAAGCACAGGATGCTCTTGCTGACGCAGGAGATGAGGAAGCAAACCACACAGATGAAGACTTCCTGAATGCACTGGAGATCGGTATGCCTCCTACCGGCGGTATCGGTTACGGTATCGACCGTCTGGTAATGCTGCTGACCAACTCTCCTGCGATCCGTGATGTTCTGCTCTTCCCGACAATGAAGACCCTGGAACCAAAGCGGGCTGAAAACAAAGCCGAAAAAGCAGCGGTAAATGGTTCTGCAGAGGCTGCAACCGTGTCCGCGCCAAGCGTACAGATTGATCTTTCCAAGGTGAAAATCGAGCCTTTGTTTGCAGATGATGTAGACTTTGAGACATTCAGCAAGTCTGATTTCAGAGTGGTTAAGATCGAAGCCTGTGAGGCAGTGCCGAAGTCCAAGAAGCTCCTGAAATTCACACTGAATGACGGAACAGACCGGAAACGCACCATTTTAAGCGGTATTCACGAGTATTACGAGCCGGAAGAGCTGGTTGGTAAGACCTGTGTGGCAATCACAAACCTGCCGCCGAGAAAGATGATGGGTATTGATTCCGAGGGTATGCTGATTTCCGCAGTGTACGAGTATGACGGACGGGAAGGCTTAAATCTTTTGATGCTGGATGACAGTATTCCGGCAGGAGCAAAGCTGTACTAAAGAGGTCATTTACTACAAAAAATCGCGTTACTACAACTTTTCTACAACTTTTGCGCGAGACCCTACGAAACCGGATGAAGCAATATGAAAGGCGGATCTGCTTATAAAATGCAGATTCGCCTTTCTTTTTACATCAGCTTCATGTTCACACTAATGTTTTTTGCCTTCTCCTGCATATTCTCTTGTGTGATATGGGTGTAGATGTCCATTGTAGTAGAGAAATCGGCATGCCCCATGACTTGCTGAATGAATTTAACATCGTTGGTGCTTTCGCAGAGCCGGGTACAGAAGGTGTGCCGCAAGTTGTGAACACTAAAATGAGGGAGCAGATCCGGTTCACGGTCTTCCAGTTCAGCCTGATCCATTTCCTCCATGTTGTAAGTTACGCTGATTCTCTCAATCGCCCGATTGATATTGTGGGCGCTCATGAATGAGCCGGTTCGGTTGCGGAAAACAAAACCGTGAACTCCTCCTAACACCAGTTGATCGTCTGGATACAATGCGTCGATGGTTTCAATCTGGAGGCGAAGCTGCTCGGCCACCTCTGGATAGAGGATAGGGATAATTCGTGTACCGCTCTCAGTTTTGGGAGTGGTAATGTGAAATCCGGCTTTTCCGTCAATGACCCGGTAGATTAAGTTGTGGTTGACCGAGATTGTGTTTTCGCTCAAGTTAATATCGCTTTTGGTAATGCCGGTACATTCTGCTACACGCATTCCTGTTCCAAGGAGCACAGTCATGATGGGGAGCCAATGGCTGTATGTAGGGGACTTGGCAATAAAACGCAGGAAATTCTGCTGTTGCGTTTTAGTGAGTGCGATCCGCCGTTTAGGCTTTGGAGCGCTGCCGTCCGTCTTGAGCTTGCGGTAAATGCCCTTGCTGGGATTTTTGCGGATGTAATCGTCGTCCACGGCCATTTCAAGCGTAGGGTGAACAATGGTGTTGATGCTCTCCAGTGAGTTGATAGCAAAACCGTGTTTCAGCAGTTTGGTATAAAACGCGAGAATATCACTTCTGTGGATTTGTGGCAGAGGCATGTTAGCGAAAGGCTCTTCTTTCACATAGAAGTCCCACAGGTAAAGATAATTTGCTCTGGTGGAGGGCTTCAGTTTGATGTTGTTATTCATGTAGACCTTGAACATATCATTCAGGGTAAGCTTCATGGCTTCCTGAGTACGGATGCCATCATCCTTATCTTTGTTGATCTGCTTTTCTTTGACACGAAGACTTGCGAGATCGGAGTCGTAAAGATATTTCTTTTTAGTGCCTAATTTGTAGACATACATATAGCTGCCATCTGCCCGTTGTGTTTCTCCGGGCCGAAGATTTCGTCCTTTGTTGTCTTTTCTCACTTTTGCCATTACTGGTACCTCCTGATTATAAAAGTGTAGTGCGCCTTACTGGCATGGTTATTTAGCCGGAAATATCATAAAGATATTCTTTGATACGCTGGACACTCCATAGGACACGGGTGTTCATGGTAATGCGTGCATTGGCAAGATCCCCAATCTGTACCGCAGTGTGTCTTCCACAGCACAACAGTTTGCAAAGGGTATCGGTATCAACAGCCAAGCACTGCTCCGGCGGTAGGTCATTCGGTTTTCTTTTCTCCATAATCGTCCTCCTTTTTTCGATTACAATGATCCCTTACGATTTGTAGAAGAAGGTTTTCAACAAAAACAATGAAAACGGTCTTGAGGTCAGGAGGTATTGAAAAACAAAAGAACTCTAATGGGGCCATTTCCTACGCCAGAACGGTTCTGCCGTGTATTTCAGGCTGCTGCTGTGCAGCATTTCGATTATGGGCGCGCTTCTGTGGTCATCGCACACTGTCCAGAATTCCTGTATAACTCCCCATAGAGGTTATGAACTTGTCAAGGTACTAAAAGAGCGTAGGGATCATCCGGTATTACCAAATGATCCGATACATCCTATAAATAGGCTGGGAAGAAAGAACTTCTGCAAAGAGGAAAGAAAATTTAAAGAAAATCCAAAAATCAATATATAGAATGTTGGAATTGACAAACACTATATATTGTGTTAAAATTGCAATGTAATTGATTTTTGTGCGTTGCCCGTCAGGGTACACAGGCTTTAGGGCTTGTGTTGCGGAGTAATGACTGCATTGCACACGCTGTTAAGTTTGTACTTGTGTCAGTAGTATCACTGCGCCTTTTCAGGCCGGTATATTACTGGCTTTTTTATTTTACGGGATTTACCCACCATTGCGAGAATGACACCGGTTCATAGGCAACTATGGACACCAGGCTTTATGCCGTCTGTCATTCTCGCTTTTTTATTGCCTGTAAGCCTGAAAGGGCTTTAAGGATAAATCAAAACTGAGAAAGGCAGGTCATGTACATGAATGTGAAGCAGAAAAGAAAGCAGAATGGTCGGCGGGTCAAGTCGGCACACTCCACGGACTGGAAGATGAAGAGACAGGCAGTATCTTCGCTCCGGCTACGAAATGTTGCACCAATGACGAGGGCGGTTATTTTGCCCCGAAGATCACGAAGGGGGATTTGATATGTCTGGCAGCAATAGTGCTGAACGAAAGCGGTATGAACCGCTGGTGCTGGTAGAAACGGCAGATCTTTCAGAAGAAGACTGGCTGGATTACCGGCGCCGTGGAATCGGCGGCAGCGATGTATCGGCGATTTTTGGCACTTCTCCATTCCGGACAGCCAGGGATCTGTACTACGACAAACTGAACATAGCGTCAGTGGAAGATGATGAGGGCAACTGGGTTGCCATGGAAATGGGGCATTTGCTGGAGCCTCTGGTAGCAAAGATATTCGAGCGGAAAACTGGATATCGGGTCTACCAGATCAAAAAGATGTTCCAGCACCCACAGTATCCTTGGATGCTGGCTGATGTGGACTACTTTGTGGAACTGCCGGATGGCACCACAGCAATCCTTGAGATCAAGACCACAAACTATAATGCCAGAGATAACTGGTGGATGAATGGGAAGGAGACGGTTCCAGTCTACTATGAATCTCAGGGGCGTCATTATATGGCGGTAACGGATCTTGACCGATGTTTCTTTTGCTGCCTGTATGGTAACAACGAGGAAGAAGTTATTATCCGGGAGGTCAAACGTGATTTCGAGTACGAGGCTGAGATGGTCTTTTTGGAGCAGTATTTCTGGGAAAACCATGTGCAGCGCCATGTGCCGCCGCCCTATACAGAAAGTGGGGCCTTGATCATTGAGAGCGCACGCAAACACTTTGGTCCGGCAGATAAAAATGCTCCGGCCGTTGCACTCGACCTGGATATGACTGCAAAACTCATGCAGTATTTGCGTCTTCTGGATGAAAAGAAAAATGCAGAGGTGTACTCCAAAGAAATCGACAAGGATATTCAGCGTCTGAAGGCCCTGTTGATTGCGGAAATGGGTACCAGCTGTACTGCGATCTGTGAGCAGGAGGGCGTGAACTATACGGTTACCTATACCCCTGTTCGCAAGTCCATCATCGACAAGGATAACCTGCTTCGGTTGAAACTGGAGCATCCGGATATTTACGAGCAGTTTGTTACAGTATCCGAATCCAGACGGTTCAGCGTTAGAGCCTCAATTATGGAGGCCGCTTAGTGAGGTGAAAAAAGGATGAATTGTATTGGAACCTACGACGGGACGATTTTTTATAATCCTGCCAATAAGTTTTGTATCGTCAGTGTAAAGACCGCAGACCAGAGCGTGCCTGCCGAGGCCAGGTCAAACAGACGGTACAAAGACCATTTGATCCGCTTTACAGCTGTGGGGTATGAGATTCCACGGACAGATGCGGTAGAGCTGGAACTGGATGGTGAATGGACAAAGGGCAAGTATGGTGTCCAACTCCAGGTGGAGCAGTGGCGTGAAATTGTGCCCAGAACAAAAAACGGCGTAGAGGGCTATCTTGCCTCCGGGCTTATCAAAGGGATTGGTCCTAAAACTGCCGCAGACATTGTGGAGCGGTTCGGTGTGGCCACACTGGATATTCTGGAACACCAGCCGGAGCGGCTGTTGGAGATCCGGGGTATTACGGAAAATAAATTGGAGGACATCAGAGCCTCTTATGCAGAAAACCGTATGCTCCAAGGAATTATGACTTTGCTGGCGCCATTTAAGATTACTCCCAAGACAGCATTGAAAATATATCAATATTTCGGCCCAACCAGCGTAGAGATTTTGGAAAAGAGCCCATTTGAGCTTTGCCAGATCTCCGGCTTTGGATTTCGGCGGGTAGATGCAATCGTACAAAAGAGCGGGGGTGATCTCCATGACCCTATGCGTATCAAAGGGGCTGTCTTTTGTGCGTTAGATGAAGGCAAGAGTAAACGAGGCCATCTGTACATCAGTTCTGAAGAACTGGAGAAATCAGCGCTGAAGCTGCTCAATGAGAAGATACCTGTACCGGAGCTTCGCCTGCATCAGCAGGAAGTCAGGGATATGATGCAGGAAATGATCCTGAATGGAGCAATCGTTTCTGTGAAGGATAATATCTATCTTCCCAGAGTGTTTGCCCAAGAGGACGAAACGGCGCGCCGGATCGCCCAGCGTCTGGTCGCCCAGATGCCAGTAGAGCATATTGCGCCGGTGCTGGAACAGGTCAAGGTTGAAATGGGGCTGCGCCTGTCTGCACAGCAGGAGGCTGCGGTCTATGCAGCATTTAGGCATGGCTTGTCAGTGATTACGGGTTCTCCTGGTACTGGTAAAACAACAGTGCTGCGGACGATACTTGAGGTTTACCGGCGGCTGCACCCTGATGGCAAAATTGCTCTTATGGCGCCTACCGGTCGGGCAAGCCGCAGGATGTCGGAGAGCACCGGCTTTGAGGATGCCCGGACATTACACAGTGGTCTGGGACTGACCAGTGAAGAGGATGAGGGTAGCCGGAACAGAAAGTCAGAGCCACTGTCGGCCGATTTAATCATTGTGGATGAGTTTTCCATGGTGGATATGTGGCTTGCCGAGAAATTCTTTGAGCGCATGAAGGCAAATGCCAGAATCGTGCTGGTAGGCGACCCAGATCAGCTTCCCAGCGTAGGAGCCGGAAATGTTTTCCGTGAGATCATCGAGACCCAAATCGTCCCGGTAACGGTGCTGGATCAGATTTTCCGTCAGTCGAAGGACAGTCTGATTGCCTATAACGCCAAATTTATCAACGAGGGCAATACCAAACTGTTTTATGGACCGGATTTTGTTTTCGTGTCTGGTGATAGTCAGGAAGACACCGCTGAAAAGATTACAGAACGGTATTGTTTGGAGATACAGGAGAGTGGCATTGAGAATGTGCAGATTCTTTCACCTTTCCGTTCAGAAGGCGCCGCGTCGTCGGAACAGCTGAATGAAACCATTCGTGAATTGGTCAACCCATTCCGCTCTGCGGAGGAAGAAATCAAGTTTGGCCCCAGGATCTTCCGGGTCAATGACCGCATCATGCAGACCAAGAACACAGAAAAGGTCTCTAATGGAGATCTGGGCTTCATCCGGTATATTAAGGACACTGACCAGGGTAAAAAAATCGGCATGGATTTTGGCGCTGGCAGAACACTGGAATACGGCGTAGATGATTTGAGCAATGTGGATCTGGCGTATGCCACTACAATCCACAAGGCTATGGGCTCTGAGTATGAGACCGTCATTATGCCGCTGCTCAAAGCGCACACCATCATGATGTACCGTAATCTGCTCTACACCGGAATCACGCGTGCCAAAAAGCGGGTGGTGCTGATTGGGCAGAAACAGGTATTGTTTATGGCAATCCATCGTAATGAGATCGGCAAGCGAAATACGCTACTGGGTATGCGCATCCAGATGTATTTCAAAGCCTACGCAAAGAAAGCCGGCATCCCCATTCCGGCTGCGTTGGAAGAGCAATTAAAGAACGCAAGTTAAAAAAGAGAGGTCAGGTGCAGAAATGGCACTTGGCGTCTCCTATTTTTATGTCAGAAAGGAGTTTCCAACATGAATGAAAAAAGTAATCCGATGCCTATGATGTACAAAACAATTCCGGCAGTGGCAGAACTGAACAAGGTACCTGGCTTTGATCCGCTCAAATTTCTGCGCCATAAGGTGTCCAGAAAGACCAATGAGGAAATGCTGCAGTTGGAGTTGCCCTATCAGAAACTGTGGTTCCGTCTGCGCCACCCCCAGGGCCGCATGAAACTGACTACCCTGAGGATCACGGAACAGCTTGCGATTATGGAGGCCAGAGTTTATCTGGACCGCAGTGATGCAGAGCCTATCAGCAGTTACATCTCGCAGCACAGTGCGGAAGAAGGTACCGATTATGTGCAGGCTGCCCAGGATGAGGCATTGAGTGCTGCGCTGTCGGATGCCGGTTTCGGTTTGCAGTTTGCCGATGTTGCTGTTGACAGTACGGGCAAGGTGTTTGGAAGTAGTATTCCGCTTTCCGGGGCGGCTCCTATCCAGCAGCCAATGCCGGATGCGGCACAGAGGCCCGTAGAAGCCTCTGGAGCGGCGTTGCGGCAATCTGGCGGGGAAGTTCATGCCCGACTGGAAAGAGCGCCTCA
>ERZ791614.1274-NODE-1274-length-13374-cov-3.002853_pt1 | contig 13374 bp, 11 predicted proteins | sample MGYA00510274_ERZ791614 | MGnify/ENA primary metagenome ERZ791614 (study PRJEB30046, sample SAMN00715221) | human gut metagenome | study: EMG produced TPA metagenomics assembly of the A metagenome-wide association study of gut microbiota in type 2...
TACAGTTACTTCTGCTCCATACTGGTCTTTTAATCTAAGTGCGGCCTCAAGACCTGCTTTGTCATCCGGGTTCATAATTGCAAGCATTGCAGCTCTGTTAAGTGTACCGTCCGGATTAAACTGAACTCCGCCTTTTGTATCCGGTACCTGTTTTATACAAACAACTATCTTCACGATTCGTACCTCCTATTTCAATAAGTTTCCAGAAATAACCATACGCTGAACTTCTGATGTTCCTTCGTAGATTTCTGTGATCTTAGCGTCACGCATCATACGTTCTACGTCGTACTCTCTGATGTAACCATAACCACCATGGAGCTGTACAGCCTTGGTTGTAACTTCCATAGCAACCTCTGCTGCATACAGTTTAGCCATAGCTGCTTCTACAGAATAGGTTTTCTGTGTCTTCTTAGCAACGGCTGCTCTGTAAACAAGGAGCTGAGCTGCTTTAACTTTGGTAGCCATATCTGCCAGCTGGAACTGAGTGTTCTGGAACTGACCGATAGCACGACCAAACTGTTTTCTCTCTTTTACATAATCAACAGTTCTCTCAAGAGCGCCCTCTGCAAGACCAAGTGCCTGGGAAGCGATACCGATACGTCCGCCATCCAGGGTATGCATAGCGATGTGGAAACCTTTGCCCTTCTGGCCAAGCAGGTTCTCTTTCGGGATACGGCAATCTGTGAAGATCAGCTCGTATGTAGCAGATCCACGGATACCCATCTTCTTCTCTTTGGTACCGAAGGTGAAGCCCGGAGTTCCTTTCTCTACGATAAATGCAGAGATCTCTTTTTTCTTTCTGCCCTTTACTTCAACAACGCCTGTTACAGCGATGATAACGTAAATGTCAGCCTCTTTACCATTGGTAATGAAAACTTTGGAGCCGTTTAATACCCACTCGTCGCCGTCTAATACAGCCTTGGTCTGCTGACCCTGAGCATCTGTACCAGCACCCGGCTCAGTAAGACCGAAAGCACCAAGCTTCTCGCCCTTAGCAAGCGGAACCAGGTATTTCTGTTTCTGCTCTTCAGTACCGAAGGTCTGGATCGGATCGCAGCACAGAGATGTGTGTGCAGATACGATAACGCCGGTAGTACCACAAACTTTGGAAAGCTCCTCAACGCACATAGCGTATGTTAACGGATCACAGCCCTGTCCACCATACTCCTTCGGAACCGGGATGCCCATGAAGCCAAGCTTCTGCATCTTTTTAACGGTTTCCTCCGGGAAGTGCTCTGTCTCGTCAACTTCCTGTGCCAAAGGTTTTACTTCGTTCTCGGCGAAGTCATGGAATAACTTTCTCGCCATTTCATGCTCTTTACTTAATGTAAAATCCATGTGTCTATTCCTCCATCATTTTCTTATATACGCTTAAGAGGCGGCTTTAAGCGCCGCCCCGTTGCGGTTCTTAAAAATCTGGTACTCTATTATGTTTTCATCTGGTCAAGAAGCCAGACTTATGTACATATTAGTTGTACTTGTAGAAGCCTTCGCCAGACTTACGGCCAAGCTTGCCGCCGCGAACCATCTTTCTAAGAAGCGGCTGCGGACGGTACTTCGGGTCACCAGTCTCAGACTGAAGTACTTCCATGATAGCCAGAACAACGTCCAGACCTACCAGGTCGCCCAGTTCAAGCGGTCCCATCGGATGGTTAGCACCCAGCTTCATAGCGGTATCGATACCCTCTACAGAAGCCTCGCCCTCAGCGTAGATACCGATAGCTTCGTTGATCATCGGGATGAGGATACGGTTTACTACGAAACCAGCGCCCTCTTCTACCTGTACCGGGATCTTGCCGATCTCTTCAGAGATCTTCTTAACTTTGTCAACAATCTCTACCGGAGTGTTTAAGCCTGCGATAACCTCAACCAGCTTCATAACCGGAGCCGGGTTGAAGAAGTGCATACCGATAACCGGGCGGTCAAGACCCGCACCGATCTCAGTAATGGACAGAGAAGAGGTGTTGGTAGCGAATACGCAGTCTGCCTTGCAGATAGCGCCCAGCTCTTTGAAGGTCTGTTTTTTGATCTCCATGTTCTCGATTGCTGCCTCAACTACGAGATCGCAGTCGCTGCAGATAGTCTTAACGCCGGTATGGATTCTGGCAAGGATCTTGTCTGCATCCTCTTTTGCCATCTTTCCTTTTGCTACTCTCTTCTCAAAGTTCTTGGAAATTTTCAGTTTGCCGTTGGAAGCAAACTCTTCGTTAATATCACACAGGCATACTTCATATCCATCTACCTGGGCAAATGCCTGAGCGATTCCGGAACCCATGGTTCCTGCACCAATAATACCAACTTTCATGACAAATCCTCCTGAAATTATACAACTATAATTTAACTAACTATCTATTGTTAAACTGCTCCACTTTCCGTTTCTCAAGGAATGCCTGCATACCGTTCTTCTGATCTTCTGTCTCGAAGCATCCGCCAAACAGTTTTTCCTCGATCACGATAGCCTGATCCATATCAGTCTGAAGTCCGTCGTTCATCGCCTTTTTGCTGTTTCTGACAGCGATCGGAGCCATCTTTGCGATAGCGCCTGCCAGCTTCTTCGCAGCCGGCATCAGCTCTTCCTGTGTATAAACAGCATTTACAAGTCCGACACGGTATGCCTCGTCCGCTTTGATGTTGCGGGACGCAAATACCATCTCTTTTGCCTTGCCCGGTCCGATGAGACGTGCGAGTCTCTGTGTACCGCCGAAGCCTGGTGTGATACCCAGACCTACTTCAGGCTGTCCGAATAATGCATTGTCCGAGCAGATACGGATATCACAGCTCATGGCAAGCTCGTTGCCGCCGCCGAGTGCGAAACCGTTTACTGCCGCGATAACCGGAACCGGGAAGGTTTCAATCTTGCGGAAAATATCGTTGCCGAATTTACCGAAGTGCTCGCCCTGCTCCTTGGTCATCACGCTCATAGCAGCGATGTCAGCACCGGCTACGAAAGATTTCTCTCCTGCGCCGGTCAGGATAATTGCACGAATTTCGGAAAGGTCTACTGCATCAAATGCAGCTTCAATATCCTTCAGCACATCCTCGTTTAACGCGTTCAGTGCCTTCGGACGATTAATAGTTATGACTGCGACGTGTCCGTCTACCTCATAGTCTACAAATCCCACTTCCAGTTCCTCCTAAAAAGCTCTTGAATTGAAATACGTAAAACCAGAAACAGCCGGAGCGCCGGGGATAAGCCCCGACGACTCCGGTTCTGCGTCAGAAATTAGTCTCTCTCAACGATCGTTGCGCAGCCCATGCCGCCACCGATACACAGAGTAGCCAGACCCTTCTTAGCGTCACGTTTCTGCATCTCGTATAACAGAGTTGTCAGGATACGGCAGGCAGATGCTCCTACCGGATGTCCGATAGCGATTGCACCGCCGTTTACGTTCAGGATGTCTTTGTTGAAGCCAAGGTCACGAGCTACAGCGATAGACTGAGCTGCGAATGCCTCGTTTGCCTCGATCAGGTCGAAGTCTTCTACCTTCCAGCCTGTCTTCTTCAGAACTTTCTTGGTAGCTGCAACCGGTCCAATACCCATGATGCTCGGATCTACACCGCCCAGAGCGCCTGCTACCCATGTAGCCATCGGTTTGATACCCAGTTCTTTTGCTTTCTCTTCGCTCATAACAACTACAGCTGCTGCACCATCGTTGATGGAGGAAGCGTTACCAGCTGTTACACGTCCGTCTTTCTTGAATGCCGGACGAAGCTTGCCAAGAACCTCTACAGTGGAACCCGGACGCGGACCCTCATCGGTATCTACGATAACAGTCTCTTTTTTCTTCTTAACTTCGATCGGAACGATCTCGTCTTTGAAACGTCCAGCCTCGATAGCTGCGCAAGCCTTCTGCTGGCTAGCTGCTGCAAACTCATCGAGTTCTTCTCTTGTGATACCCCACTGATCGCAGATATTCTCAGCGGTGATACCCATGTGGTAATCGTTGAATGCATCCCACAGAGCGTCATTTACCATGGTGTCGATCATGGTCGCATTGTTCATACGGTATCCGTAACGAGCCTTCATCAGAGCATACGGAGCTGCGGACATGTTCTCTGCACCACCAGCTACTACGATGTCAGCATCGCCTGCAAGGATCATATCTGCTGCTGCGTTTACAGCATTCAGACCAGAACCGCAAACCACGTTCAGGGTAACTGCCGGAACTTCTACCGGAAGACCAGCTTTCAGAGACATCTGACGTGCTACGTTCTGACCAAGACCAGCCTGGATAACACATCCCATGTATACGTGATCAACCTGCTCCGGAGCAACGCCTGCTCTCTTCAGAGCCTCCTTGATAACTACGGCACCCATCTCAGCTGCTGGAACAGTACTGAGCTGGCCACCCATAGAACCTACTGCGGTACGGCATGCACTTGCAATTACGACTTTCTTAGACATTGAAAAAATCCTCCTTGAAAATGATCCACCACGTAAATAACACAACTGCAGTAAATAGTAAAATAGTGATAAATATGATAGTGTATTTGTATCTTAACACCCCACGCGGCTCCTGTCAAATAATTATCAATGGATTTATAAAGATTTAAGATTCTCATTTTTCCGCGTACAATCCACTTATTTCTACATCGTTTTGATCGCCTTTAGGCGGAATGCACAATTTTTTTCTTCCGTTTTCTCAATAAAAGTGGTCTTCTCTGGCATTATAACCAACACGGTATTTTGTTTGTGAATTAATAGACAAACTCATTTCTCTTCCATTTACATATGCTTATATCTGTAATTCATAAATATGAATATGTCGTCATTTTCCCCTATTTTGTCCTCCGCCTCTTTCGTTGACAAGGGGTAGTGGAGATGATACACTGATAAACAACGGGGGATGTCCGAATCACGCATTTGTACGGACTTCTTCATATTATTAAAAAGGACAAGGTGAATAAGTATGGATTACAAGAAACTGTATGCAGAAAAGCTGGTTTCCGCTGAAAAAGCTGCTTCCGTCGTTAAATCTGGCGACTGGGTTGACTATGGCTGGACCACCGGCACTCCGGTAGCAGTCGATGCTGCTATCGCAAAACGTCTTCCGGAACTGGAGAATGTAAACTTCCGCGGCGGTATCCTGATGTGGGTACCGGAGATCTTCAAGATCGAAAACCCGGCAGCTCATATGACCTGGAACTCCTGGCACATGAGCGGTATCGAGAGAAAGGCAATCGCACAGGGATTCAGCTTCTATGCTCCGATCCGTTATTCCGAGCTTCCGAGATACTATCGTGAGTCCGCAACCAAACCGGATGTAGCTGTATTCCAGGTCGCTCCGATGGATGAGCACGGTTATTTCAACTTCGGACCAAATGCTTCCCATATGGCAGCCTGCTGCGAGACTTCCAAGGTTGTCATCGTAGAGGTCAATGAAAATATGCCGGTCTGCCTCGGCGGATTTGAGAACGGCGTTCATATCTCCAACGTAGACATGATCGTAGAGGGCAGCAACCCGACCATCGCAGAGATGGGAGGCGCCGCAGCAGCGACTGATGTCGATGAAGCAGTTGCAAAACTGATCGTAGACGAGATCCCGGATGGTGCCTGCTTACAGTTAGGTATCGGCGGTATGCCGAACGCAGTTGGTTCCCTGATTGCGAAATCCGACTTAAAGGATCTGGGTGTTCACACCGAGATGTACGTTGACGCATTCGTTGATATTGCCGCAGCCGGCAAGATCACAGGCGCTCACAAAGCACTGGACAAAGGCCGTCAGGTATACGCATTCGGCGCTGGTACCAAGAAACTGTATGACTACTTAAACAACAACCCGGCCTGCATGAGTGCTCCGGTTGATTACACCAACGACGTCCGCACCATCGCAGCCCTGGACAACTTCATGTCCATCAACAACGCGGTTGACCTCGACCTCTTCGGTCAGGTAAATGCAGAGTCCGCAGGAATCAAGCACATCAGCGGTGCAGGCGGACAGCTTGACTTCGTTCTGGGCGCTTACCTGTCCAAGGGCGGAAAGAGCTTCATCTGCTGCTCCTCCACCTTCAAGAACAAGGCTGGCGAGCTGCAGTCCCGTATTCTCCCGACCTTAAATCAGGGTTCCATCGTAACCGATACACGTGCAAACCTGCACTACCTGGTAACCGAGTACGGTAAAGTAAACTTAAAGGGTCTTGCAACCTGGCAGAAATGCGAGGCTATCATCTCCGTTGCACATCCGCAGTTCCGCGATCAGCTGATTAAGGAAGCTGAGAAGATGCATATCTGGAGACAGAGCAATAAGATCTGATAAGAACTCCAGATCTGATAAAATCGGCAGGATTCGGAGACAAAATCCAGCAAACCATCTATGGTATCTGAGACTCCCGGTTCTCCGATACATCAGATACGTTTATTTTCTAAAAAAAGTGCTTTTCCTCTCAAGAAATTTTCTTCGAGAAGAAAGGCACTTTTTTATTTATACTTTTTTTCTTATAGTTTTTGTTCTACAAGTCTCTGTCTACCATCCGCTACTGTTCCAGAGACTTCCACCGGAAGTTCGGAATCACATCCGACCACTTATTAATTCCGATGATTGATTTTGCAAAATTCGAAGTTTCCAGCGTGTATCTCTTCTGATCAATGTCGTGGAAAACTCTCCAGAGCTTTCGATCCTTTACCGCTACAATCTCATTGCCCTGATTCATATCACAGGACCACAGACCGAAGCTTAAGCCTGCCCTTACCTCTGACGGCGCATCGACCTGACGACTCAGAATGTACGCGTCGATATACGGGTTGCTGTCCACGATATAGTAAGAATATGCAAATGCCGCCGCCTGGATATCCGACACATCGCCGCGCGTCAGACTCTGTGCAGTAAATCCTTCCTCCGTCAGAATGACATGGCGCACCTCGCCAGATGCTGTCTTCATCGAATCCTGATTCAGATAATCGGTCAGTACATGCAGGTTTGCAAAGTTGACAATCGGTGAATCTGCACTCTCGGTTACCAGCCCCGTTGCCGGATCATCCCAGAATTCCGGTTCCGTCATCGGGTACGGATACGGATGGTAGGCAATGCCCCAGTCCATCTGGCCTTCCGTTACTGCCAAGGCGTTAAACGTATCAACAATGCCTTTGCCCGTATAATGCACCTGATCGTTCAGGTTCTCATACGGAGCTCCCCACCAGAAATCAAGTGAAAAATAAACCCGGTCATTCGCACTTGTGCTCTTGATCGCCGTGTAGAACGTGCGGAATGCCTGCTGATACGTGGATACATATGCATTCAAATCTGCCGGTCCCATGTAGTTCCAAATCTGGTTGTTGATCTCATTGCCCAGAATCCAGTTGGAAATCTTCGCATAATTTGAATTATGATTCTTGCCGCTGTAACGATCCGCCAAAAACGCGAAGATCGCACGCGTTGTCTCAAACCCTTCCTGTGTCTTCGTGTTAAACATATAATAATTGGCGCTCGAAGATTTCGCAGTTCCCGCATGAACCAATTCCGGGTGCGCGTCATTCCAGTCATTTAAAACGATCGCCGTCACGGATATATCTTTTCCGATATATGTACTGATCACCTTGTCATAATTTTCAACCACCGACTTATTAAAATGATACGTTTTTCCATCGTACTCATAATCAATGCCACTTCCTAAAAACTGGGAAAATGCGATATTGACTGCCACATGTTTGACGCCCAGTGTAAATGCATCGTTGAGCATATTTAACTGGATATTCAAGCCCTTTTTCGTCAGCGGCGTCTTAAACGCATCCTGATTGGATGCAACCACCTCCGGATTTGTGATATAATGTGCCGCGCCAACTGCCGCAAATGCAGTTCCGTCAAACACTGCCGGAACAAACCGGCTATAAAGGCGGTCCTGGGCAGTTCCCTTGTTTAAAGGAATCGAGACGGTCCTCGTCTCCCCTGCGCCTACGCTGCTGACATAATCAGTCCGGCTTCCAATCTCCGACTCATACGGCCGCAATTCAAACAGATAAATCTTTCCGTCCGTCCCCGTTGTATCACCGTTGCTTGAAAGTGAAATATCCACTGTATTCTGCCCCGAACCAATCAGACAGGAGCCGATCGAAGCGGTTATCTGAAACGTCTGCGCCGCCAGTGCTGTGAACGCAGCCGCCACACTCAGGCAGACCGCTGCAGCCAGGACAAGCGCCGTTTTCATCCATTTTTTCATCCTGTTCCTTCCTTTCCGTCTAATATCCTATGGTATTTGATCATACTTCATTCTTCCGTCAGATTCAATTACTATTTTATTAAGGATTATTACAACTATTTTGGAAATTCTGTATGATTCCCAGCATTTTATCTTTCCCAAGCCTTGATTTCTTTCTTATTCCTATTCTTTTACCACTTGCAAATATTGGTTTTATATATAAATCCCTTAGAGCCGCAAATTTAAAAAGCTACAGTTTCCGGAACCATCAAGTATTCCTTCCGCCATAGCTTTTTGATATTAGCGATTATTTAGTTCTTAATGCCCTCATCGCATTTAAAATTGCAATGACGGAAACACCGACGTCCGCAAACACGGCTTCCCACATATTCGCCACTCCAGCCGCGCCCATCAGAAGCACAACCGCCTTAACCGCCAGGGCAAACACGATATTCTGGTGCGCAATTGCCATTGTCTTGCGTCCGATTTTAACCACACCTGCAATCTTCGCCGGGTTATCATCCATCAGGACAATGTCCGCCGCCTCGATCGCCGCGTCACTTCCCATGCTTCCCATTGCAATACCGACATCTGCGCGGGAGAGAACCGGTGCATCGTTGATGCCGTCGCCGACAAATGCCAGCTTCCGCTTTCCGGTCATCTCCGCCAGCATCTCCTCGACCTTCTGCACCTTATCCGCCGGAAGCAGCTCCGTGTACGCCTGATCGATGCCGACCTTCGCAGCCACCGCCTCGCCGACCGCTTTCCGGTCGCCCGTCAGCATAACAGTACGGCGGATTCCAGCCGCCTTCAGTCCACGGATCGCATCCTCCGTCTCCGGCTTGATCGTATCGGCAATCAGGATACTTCCGGCAAATTTTCCGTCCTTTGCCAGATAAATCACAGTGCCGATGCCGTCGCATTCCTGATACGGTATATTTTTACTCTTCATCAGGCGTCCATTACCCGCCAGAACTTTGTGACCGTCGATCGTTGTCTCGATACCATGACCGGAAATCTCGTTGGTTTCACCGATGCGGGTTAAGTCGATCAGGGGTTTGCGTACCACTCCCTGCACACCCTCTTTGGACTGCACCTCTTTTATTGTGTCATTGTCAGCATCCAGAACGATTTCTGCTGTTCCCGCATTCGCCTTTTGAGTTTCTGCTTCTGCCAAACTGCCTTTTCTCTCACGATACGCCTCCCGTATCGATTCCGCGATCGGATGCGTCGAATAATTCTCGGCATACGCCGCCAGCTCCAGAAGCTCATCCTCACTGATTCCCGCCGGATGCAGCTCCGTCACTTTAAACTCGCCCTTCGTCAGGGTGCCTGTCTTATCAAATACAACCGTATCCAGCTCCGAAACTGCCTCCAGATAATTGCTTCCCTTGACTAACACACCGATGCGGGATGCAGCACCAATGCCGCCAAAGAAGCTAAGCGGAACCGAAATCACCAGCGCACACGGGCAGGAAATTACCAGGAAAATACAAGCTCGCTGAATCCACTCGCCAAATTCTCCGCCCAGCACAATCGGCGGCACAAATGCCAAAGCAACCGCCGCGATCACGACCACCGGCGTATAATATCTGGCAAACCGAGTGATAAAGTTCTCCACCTTCGCCTTCTTGCTGCTGGCATTCTCCACCAGCTCCAGAATCCGTGCCACCGTCGAATCATCAAATTCTTTCGTCACGCGCACCCGCAGAAGCCCGCTGCCATTGACACATCCGCTGATGATTTCATCCCCGGCTGCCGCACGGCGCGGTACCGATTCACCAGTCAGCGCCGAGGTATCGATCATCGATTCACCCTCTACCACCACGCCATCCAGCGGAATCCGCTCTCCCGGCTGTACCACGATGATGTCATCCACTTCCACATCATCCGGATCGACCTGCTCTATCTGTCCATCTTTTTCAATATTGGCATATTCCGGGCAGATATTCATGAGATCGCTGATCGACTGGCGCGAACGGTTGACCGCATAACTCTGAAACAGCTCGCCAACCTGATAGAACAGCATAACCGCAACCGCCTCAGAAAACTCGCCCACACCGAACGCTCCGAACGTCGCTACTGTCATGAGGAAATTCTCATCAAATACCTGACCATTTTTAATCCCCCGGAACGCCTTGTATACAATATCCCATCCAATAATCAGATACGGAATTAAAAATACGACTAACTCTGTCCACGGCTGCGGCATTCCGGCAAATACATTCATTTTTTTCGCTGCTGCCGCCGCGATATATACGATTGCCGCCGCGACGATCCGCTTCAGCATCGTTTTCTGCTTCTGATTCATAAAGCCTCCCTTCATTCTGGAAACACATTCCCAGAAAAAAAGATATAGGAAAATGTGCCGGCACAGCTCATTTGCCTATATCTTTTTACTTTGCCCTTCTGTGCATTACACAATCTGATTTTATTCTTTTAAAAAGCAGCTTTTGATCCGATTATGCCTTTTCCAATTTTACATATTAATAATGCAGTCCGGTTCCACCTTCTTGCACACTTCTACAACCTCTTTCATGATCTCGTCGAAACGTGCGTCATCCGCATCGATCGTCATTTTCTGCATCATAAAGCTGACACTCGCATCATTGACTCCATCCAGCTTCTTGATCGCATCCTCCATCTTTGCTGCACAGTTTGCACAATCCAGATCAGTTAATTTAAATTTCTTCTTCATGATAATCCTCCTCTTTTTATTGAGTTATAAATTTTTAATGTTTGCTTTTCGAGACCTGCAATTTTTTCTTTACAGATAGCACCGCTTTCACATTCATTCAATCCATTATCATCATTCAAGGAACTTGCTATTCTTTAATATGCTCAAAGCCCTGGTTGATAATCCGGTAAACATGGTCGTCTGCCAGCGAATAGAACACCGACTTTCCGTCCCGGCGGCTCTTGACGAGCTGCGACTGCTTGAGAATCCGAAGCTGATGCGAAATCGCCGACTGCGTCATATTAAGCAGCTGTGCAATGTCGCAAACACACATCTCCGACTCAAACAGCACAAACAAAATCCGGATCCGCGTCGAATCACCAAATACTTTAAACAGCTCCGCCAGATCATACAAATCATCGTCATCCGGCAGCATTCCCCGGACCGACTGCACAACCTCATCGTGAACAGCACACTCCTCACAGCACTCTACATCATGAATTGCCATCCGATTTCTCCCTTCATGCTACGCGTTTCTGCCCTGCTTCACTGCTTCTTTCGTGAAAGCAGTGAAGCAGGATTTTATCAAGATTTCTTTGAAATATTTTTATTTATATGAATCATTGTTCATATGTTCATTATATGAATGTAACTGGGAAATGTCAAGAAATATTTGTGGGAATTTAAAAGGAGTAAATGAAATGTTTTCTCAATTATAAAATGCTGCAAAAAAGACTGTTCATACAGACAAAATCCACTAAGTAATGCGCGTAAATGTGCTTCTTTCTGCCCGGTTTACAGATGATACTCTGTAAGCCGGCACAGTTCAAATATCTATTTTCTACATCCTATGCTTTTTTGTCTATTTATGAACAGTCCGTTCTTTTTTATTCATTATTATATATCTTTTGCAGTTTATTTTTCCGACACTGCTTGAGCTATATTATCCATTGGTATATTATCCATCGTCTGATGATCTTTTGCCTCTTTCTGCAACCCCGACTTAGACTTCTAATAGAATCTCTCCTCGCCCGGAATCGCATCCAAATGTTCCTGCCATTTCTCAGCCGGTACATCATGAACCGATACCGTCACAACCTTCGGATCCTTCCTTAATTCTTCTGATACCAGCGTTCTGACCTTCTCGGCCAGCGCTGCCTTCTCTTCCCGGCTCCGTCCCGGGTACATAGATATTGCAATGTGTGGCATGATTTTCCTCCTTTGTACTAATAGCACTCTTCCAAAATATCCAAGATTTCCGCGTGCGTCAGCTGCCGATACCCGCCGTCATTGCGGATACATGAATCAGCAATCGTTTTCAGCAGGCTCTGATCTGTGATCCCCAGTTCCCGCAGCGTCCCCGGCAAACCAATCTCATGAATAAACGCCTGCAATGCGTCAATTCCGCCAAATGCCAGTTCTTCCTCATCGCCGCCATCTGGTGACATTCCCCAGACATTTACGGCAAATTTCACAAATTTCTTGATGCCGTCCCGGCAAATTCGACGATAATACGCCGGATGGATCACGCCAAGTCCCATGCCGTGGTTGCAGTCCGTGTAAGCCCCCATCTGATGTTCAATCATATGCGCCTCAAAATCACACTGTTTTCCTAATTTGATAATGCCAATCTCCGCCATCGTGGACGCCCACATCAGGTTGCTGCGCGCCTCATAATTTTCCGGTTCCCGGATCGCCACCGGCAGGTTCTCAATAATACTCCGCATCAACGCCTCCGAGATCGCATCCGAAAGATTATCCTCATCCGGTGCACTGAAATATGTCTCCATCACATGGCTGAGCATATCAAAACCGCCCGCTGCCGTCTGGAGTGGAGAAACCGTGTAGGTATATTTCGGGTCCATCATCGCAAACACCGGATTGCAGCGCGGATAATTCCGGCTCGTCTTAATTTTCTGTTCCTCATGGGTGATTACACCCTCGCCGTTGACCTCGCTTCCAGTGCCGACCACGGTCACAATCACGCCCACCGGAACCGGCTCAAAATCAATCTCGCCCTTTTTGATCCAGTATTCCTCCCAGACGTCCTTGTCCGTCGCAGCCGCCATTGAGATCGCCTTGCTGCAGTCCATGACCGAACCGCCGCCCACTGCCAGAATCAGATCTACCTGATTTTCCTGTACGACTTTTTTCCCTTCCATCACCTTGCTGTAGGTCGGATTCGGCATGATGCCAGAAAATTCTATCACCTGTTTTCCAGCCAGCTTTAAGACATCCATCACTTCCTGATAAATGCCATTCGTCTTGATCGAGCCGCCGCCATATGCCAGCATCACCGTTTCCCCATACGGCTTCACCGCCTCCAGCAGGTGCTCTTTCACACAACCTCCGCCAAAATAAATCTTTGTCGCATTTTCAAATGTAAACGCCCGCATCGTTCCCTGTCCTTTCTGAACCCGTTCCGGCAAATGCTTTTGCATCCGCCTGATGTTCTGCCTTCTTCTTTGTAGATATGTTTTTTTGAATCTTTATTTTGATTATTTTTTTCCTTTATCTCAGATTCATCAAATGTTCAGCTATAATTCACACTAGATTTGACAAGT
>ERZ791614.1280-NODE-1280-length-13314-cov-2.504865_pt1 | contig 13314 bp, 13 predicted proteins | sample MGYA00510274_ERZ791614 | MGnify/ENA primary metagenome ERZ791614 (study PRJEB30046, sample SAMN00715221) | human gut metagenome | study: EMG produced TPA metagenomics assembly of the A metagenome-wide association study of gut microbiota in type 2...
TACAACATGTTTCTGGCAACCAAAAGAAGGTCCTTTTAAGGGTATAAAGAACAGAATTAATATCATTGATACCCCGGGACACGTTGACTTTACAGTTGAAGTTCAAAGATCTCTAAGAGTTTTGGACGGTTCAGTAACAGTTATGTGTGCTAAGGGTGGTGTTGAGCCTCAGTCAGAAACTGTTTGGCGTCAAGCTGATGATTACAGCGTACCTCGTATGATTTTCGTTAATAAGATGGACATCATGGGTGCTGACTTCTATAATGTTGTAAACATGGTACACGAAAGACTAAACGCTAACGGTGTGCCAATCCAGCTTCCAATCGGTGCCGAAGATACTTTCGTAGGTATCATCGACCTTATGAACATGGACGCTGAAATTTATGATGATGAACTTGGAACAAAGTTCCATAAGGACGCTATTCCGGCTGATATGCAGGAAAAAGCTGAAGAATATCATCAGGCAATGGTTGAAGCAATCTGTGAAACAGATGAAGCTTTACTTGAAAAGTTCCTTAGCGATGAGGAAATTTCAGTTGACGAATTAAAGGCAGCTTTGAGAAAAGCTACTATCAATAATGAAATCGTTCCTATGCTTTGCGGAACAGCTTACAGAAACAAGGGTGTTCAAATGCTTCTTGACGCAGTTATTGAGTACATGCCTTCACCGGTAGATGTACCTGCTATCAAGGGTGTAAATCCAGATACAGACGAAGAGGACGAAAGACCGTCATCAGACGACGCTCCGTTCGCCGCTCTTGCATTCAAGATTGCAACTGACCCATTCGTTGGTAAGATTTGTTTCTTCAGAGTATACTCAGGTACTCTTGAAAAGGGTTCATATGTATTGAACTCATGCAAGGGTAAGAGAGAAAGAATGGGTAGAATTCTACAAATGCACGCTAACCACAGAGAAGACCTTGATATAGTTTACTCAGGTGATATCGCTGCAGCTGTTGGTCTACAAAATACAACAACAGGTGAAACACTTTGTGATGAAAAGCACCCAATTATCCTTGAGTCTATGGACTTCCCTGAGCCGGTTATCCGTGTTGCTATCGAGCCTAAGACTAAGGCAGGTCAAGAAAAGATGGGTATCGCTCTTGCAAAACTTGCAGAAGAAGATCCAACATTCAAGACTTACACAGATGAGGAAACAGGTCAAACAATCATCGCAGGTATGGGTGAACTTCACCTTGAAATTATCGTTGACAGACTTCTTCGTGAGTTTAAGGTTGAGGCTAACGTTGGTGAACCTCAGGTTTCTTACAGAGAGGCTATCAGAAAAGCAGTTAATATCGAACATAAATATGCTCGTCAATCAGGTGGTAAAGGTCAGTACGGTCACGTACTTCTTAAACTTGAGCCGCTTGAAGAGGGTGCAGGTTATGAATTCGTTAATGCAATCGTCGGCGGTGCTATTCCTAAGGAATATATCCCTGCTGTTGACGCAGGTATCCAAGGTGCTATGCAGTCTGGTGTACTTGCAGGTTACAATGTAGTTGACGTTAAGGCAACTCTATATGACGGTTCATATCATGAAGTCGACTCATCAGAAATGGCATTTAAGATTGCCGCTTCTATGGCGTTCAAGGAAGGTATGAAGAAGGCTGATCCTGTTATTAAGGAGCCTATCATGCTTGTTAATGTTATCGTTCCTGACGAATACCTTGGTTTCGTTATCGGTGACCTTTCATCAAGACGTGGTATGGTTAGACAGCAAGAATCACGCAGCGGCGGTGTTACTCAAGTAACAGCTGACGTGCCACTTGCAGAAATGTTTGGTTATGCTACAGTTCTTCGTTCAGGTACACAGGGACGTGGACAGTACTCAATGGAACCTTCACACTACAGCGAAGTTCCGAAGTCTGTTCAAGAAAAGATTATGAACGAACGTGCAAAGAACTAATTGAATTTTATACGGTAAGTAGGATCTTTTCCTACTTTCGCCGTTTAAATTTTAATAATTTATAAATTTATTGAAAAAATACTTGATTTTTTCACCAAAAGATTGTACAATAAGTTTATTAATGTATATAAAATATTTTAAGGAGGAATTTCTACAATGGCAAAAGAGAAATTTGAAAGAACTAAGCCGCATGTTAACATTGGTACTATCGGTCACGTTGACCATGGTAAGACAACTCTAACAGCTGCTATCACAAAGGTATTGGCTCTTAAGGGTCAGGCTCAATTCGAAGCTTACGACATGATCGATAAGGCTCCGGAAGAAAGAGAAAGAGGTATCACTATTTCAACAGCTCACGTTGAGTACGAAACAGACACACGTCACTATGCTCACGTTGACTGCCCGGGTCACGCTGACTACGTAAAGAACATGATCACAGGTGCTGCTCAGATGGACGGCGCTATCCTTGTTGTTTCAGCTGCTGACGGTCCAATGCCTCAGACAAGAGAACACATCCTTCTATCAAGACAGGTTGGCGTTCCTTATATCGTTGTATTCATGAACAAGGCTGACCAGGTTGACGATCCGGAACTTATGGAACTTGTTGAAATGGAAATCAGAGAACTTCTTAACGAATATGACTTCCCTGGCGACGATACTCCAATCGTTTCAGGTTCAGCTCTTCAGGTACTTGAATGTGATTCAACAGATCCTAACGCTCCTGAATACAAGTGTATTCTTGACCTTATGGACGAAGTTGACAGATATATCCCAACTCCTGAAAGAAAGTCAGACCTTCCATTCCTAATGCCTATCGAAGACATTTTCTCAATCACAGGTCGTGGTACAGTTGCTACAGGTAGAGTTGAAAGAGGTCAGCTCAAGACTGGTGACGAAGTTGAGATCCTCGGACTTTCAACTGAGAGACCAAAGACTGTTGTAACAGGTATCGAGATGTTCAGAAAGATCCTTGACTACGCTGAGGCAGGCGACAACATCGGTGCGCTCCTCCGTGGTATCCAGAGATCTGACATTCAGAGAGGCCAGGTTCTTTGTAAGCCAGGTTCCATTCACCCATACACAAAGTTCTCAGGTCAGGTTTACGTTCTGAAGAAGGAAGAGGGCGGCCGTCATACTCCATTCTTCAACAACTACAGACCACAGTTCTATTTCAGAACAACTGACGTTACAGGCGTTATCACACTTCCTGCTGACAAGGAAATGTGCATGCCTGGCGATAACGTAGAGATGGATGTTGAGCTTATCACTCCAATCGCTATCGAAGAGGGACTTCGTTTCGCTATCCGTGAGGGTGGTAGAACAGTAGGTTCTGGCGTCGTTACAGCTGTTAGAGACTAATTTTTAGTTCGCTATATAAAGATCGGGTACTAATATGTATCCGATCTTTTTTTGTCTTAAAATATTATGAATAATGAGTTAAATGATATTTGTATGCTTTAAAAAAGTACGGTGATATGCTATAATTAGTATATCGGGGGTGAGAATTTGAACGATACAAATACTAAAGATTATATGATTGACGTTGCCCAGGATACAACTTATCAAAATCAAAGTGATGATTATAAGAAGTCGTTTGCAAAGTGGCGTTCAAATCCTCAGAATTCTTTTGGATTCCAGTTTATACATGATACAAGAGAACACTCATACATTGATGGCGAGGGTTTTGTGCCTCATAAGGCAGAGGTAGCAGAGAGGATCTCTATGCTAAAATGCTGTAGTTTGTTGGGCATTTGTCTTGTGGTAATGCTTGCTATTGATTTTCTTAACTATTTTATAGTGAATAAATACGCGCCGGATACAACCGGTACATTTGTGTATTTTTCTCAAACAGATGGCGGATATGGCAGATATGGTGTTGGAATGACTTTTATTTTAGGTCTGTTGTTTGCCGCAAAGTTTGTTGTGCCTGGTCTTATTTTTAAGATCGTTACTAAGATCCCTAATAAAGTCGTTTTTGCAAATTCAAAGGGCTACGAAAAAATGCGTGGAACTGCTGTGGTAATTATGATGGTCATAATCGTTGTGGGCAGGGTTGGACAATATATCCTTAGTCTGCTGTTTTCAGCTGTGCATTTAGACGGGATATATTCTATTTTTGTATTCTCTGAAGATCCTGTTGTTGCTCTTGTTTCTTTTGCTTTCTTTGCGATCATTGTTCCTATAATGCAAGAGATAGTATTTCGAGGAGTTTTTTTGCAGACTTTTCGTCAATTTGGCGACACCTTCGCTATTATGATAACTGCTGTTGTGAACGGTTTGTGCTACTATGATATTACATATCTGCCTTTTGTTGTATGCTGTACTGCGGTTCTTGGACTATTTACTATACGAACAGGCTCGGTTTTTACTGCAATTTCAATGAGTATTTGCGCCCACATCACGAATTTTGTATTAAGTTACATTGTTCTCTATGATCTTCCTTATGCTAAAATAGCAGAAGTCATAATCTGTACAGTGATTGTTGGTGTATCACTTGTGATGTACTCGAAGCTTACAAGCTTTGGTGACTGGACATTCAACATTGAAAATGATAATTCTTTTATGACGATGTCAAAGCGAGTTAAATCTTTCATTGCAACAAACTCGATCGCAGTGTGGATAGCCGCAATTCTTGTGACCATGTTTGTGTGTGCGAGGATAGTATGACGAGAGATGAGCTTTACATGAAAAAAGCGTTGGAGCTTGCGGAAATTGCCGCAGAGCAGGGGGAAGTACCTGTGGGTGCGATAGTTGTGAAGCGTTCCAGCGGTGAAATAATCGGCAGGGGATTCAATCGTCGTGAGTATGGGCGTTCCCCTTTGACTCATGCCGAGCTTGTGGCTATTGAGGAAGCAAGTCGCAATCTTGGCGGTTGGCGGCTTATGGGTTGTGAGCTTTTTGTTACTCTTGAGCCTTGTCCTATGTGTACGGGTGCGATAATAAATTCCCGTATCGAGCGTGTGGTTTTTGGTGCGTATGACAAAAAGGCTGGTTCTTGCGGATCGGTGGTAAATCTTTTTGAGCTACCCTATAATCACAAACCTCTTTGCACAGGCGGTATACTGCAAGAGCGGTGTGCAGATACACTGACGGAATTTTTCAAAGATCTTAGACGTAAAAAAAACCTCTCCGAATAGTTCGGGGAGGTTTTCCTTATATTTCGTTTCGATTTTCCAAAGCCTTGTAAAGCGTCACTTCATCAGCATATTCAAGCACTCCGCCAACGGGTAGACCGAACGCCAAACGTGTGACCTTTACACCAAGGGGTTTCAGCAGCCTTGAAATGTAAATTGCCGTAGCTTCGCCATTAACTGTAGGATTAGTAGCCATAATGACTTCTTTAACATTCTCAGGCTCTATCCTCGCAAGCAGTTCTTTTATTTTAAGCTTGTCAGGGGAAATGTCGTCCATAGGGGAGAGAAGTCCATGCAAAACATGGTAAACGCCTTTGTACTCCTTAGTACGCTCGAAAGCTGCTATATCCTTTGGGTCTTCTACTACGCAGACCGTTGTGTGGTCACGTCTTGGGTCGGCACAGATAGGACACTTTGGCTTGTCAGTAAAGTTCTGGCAAACGCTGCAAAGATGAACGCTTTTGTGGGCATTAGTGATAGCCGCTGCAAAAGCCGATGCTTCCTCGTCTGTCATGGACATAACATAGTAGGCAAGGCGCTGTGCGGACTTCATGCCTATACCAGGGAGCTTTGCAAATTGCTCTGCCAGAAGTACCAAAGGCAGTGCGTTTGACTCAGCCATTAAAACAGACCTGGGAATGATACTCCGCCTGTGAGTTTCTGCATTTCAGTGTCGCTTACTTCATCGAGGTTAGCAACAGCCTGATTGAACGCTGCCATAACGAGGTCCTGAAGTGTTTCAACGTCCTCCGGATCAACTACCTCAGGCTTGATATCAAGCTTAAGAACGTTTCTCTTGCCGTTGATAGTTACCTCAACAACTCCGCCGCCTGCTGTACCTGTGAACTCTCTCTGCTCAAGGTCTGCCTGAAGAGCTGTGATCTCGTCCTGCATTTTCTGAGCCTGCTTGAGCATCTGATTCATGTTATTGGAAGGACCCTTGCCCATTCCCTGTGGAAGTCTTGCTTTCATTTTAAAAACTCCTTATATTCAAAATTATTTTTTTATATCAACTTCAATATCAAGTTTTTTCGCTTTGTCAAGCAACTGATTTATAGGATTTTCCGTATCCTCAGGTGCGACATTTTTGGCTGATTTGACTTTGATAGTGAAGTTTTGTCCGAAATTATTTTTCAGTATCTCATTAAGCACTGTAGCATCGCCGCTTGCTTTGAACTTTTTGAGATAAAAGTCATTGTGTACTATCATAAGCAGCACATTCTGACACATATAAGCCTTTGAGTTGACTAAGAAACAGCCTATGGCAGGATTTGTCTGCTTGACCTGCTCCACAATGTTGTCCCAAGTTTGCACAAGCTTGAAGTCGCTTGCTTTCATTTTCTTGAAATCCGGGTCAAAAGGTTTTGGTGGTGGAGCTTGTTCCTGCTGAGCCGGTGTGGCGATCTGCGGTTGAGTCTGCAAAACAGCACCATTTTTTAGTGCATTCTCAAGCTGAGTTATTCTATTAAGAAGCACTGTGATCTCAGCATTGCCTGATACAGCCTGCACAGTTGCACCTGCTTTTTGAGCAGCTCCGCACAGCTTTATGATACACATTTCAAGCTCGATACGCTTTGATGTGCTTTTTGCAAAACGCTCGCTGCACTCCTGCAAAGTATTTATATCCCCGAGTATCTCGTCCAGCTTCATGCGTTCTGCAAGGGCTTTAAGTCTTTCATACTCGTCAGGCAGACAAGTTATAAGATCCTTATTGTTGTCGATAGTTTTGATTATCATGACATTTCTCATCTGAGCGAGCAGTTCGCCTGCCAAGACTTTCAGATCTTTTGACATATCATAAAGCTTGTCAACGACCCTGAGTGCGCCTGCGGCGTCCTTTTCGGCTATCTTTTCGAGAATATCAAAAAGATAATCACGTCCTGCAATGCCGGAAGCTGAGGACACAACGTCAAGGGTGATGTCATTTTCATAGGCAACGCACTGGTCTAAAAGAGAAAGTGCGTCACGCATACCACCGTCAGAAAGCCTTGCTATCATGCCTGCGGCATCTTCGTGGAGGGTAAAGCCCTCCTGAGAAGCAATATACATAAGCCTTGAAACGATGTCCTCGTTTCTTATCCTGTGAAAGTCGAAATGCTGGCATCTCGACACGATAGTTGCAGGAACTTTATGTATCTCCGTAGTGGCAAGAATAAACTTGACATGCGGAGGAGGTTCTTCCATAGTTTTCAGCAGGGCGTTGAATGCGCCAGCGGAAAGCATATGCACCTCGTCTATGATATATACCTTATATTTACATCTTTCAGGAGTATAGACAACTCCTTCACGCAGTTCTCTGATATCGTCTACTTTAGAATTTGAAGCAGCGTCAATCTCGATAATATCGGAAAGAGTGCCGTTGTCAGCGTCTTTGCATATCTCACATTCAAGGCATGGCTCACCGTCATGTGGGTCAAGGCAATTGATAGCCTTTGCAAAAATTCTTGCGCAGGTGGTCTTTCCCGTACCTCTCGAGCCTGTGAAAAGATAGGCATGAGCGGTCTTGCCGCTTTTTATCTGATTTTTGAGAGTAGTTGTAATATGCGGTTGTGAAACAACATCGTCAAATGACATTGGACGCCATTTTCTGTACAATGCCTGATACAAAACTCTCACTCCAATCAAGAAAATAAAAAAATCAATCCGACATATGGGCGTGCGGGCGGAACTGTGACACACGAAACAAACCGCTTAATGCTGCTCGGTTCCCCGCCTGACATGGTTCACAGCGTTTCATTGCACAGGACCCGCACACCTATATCTCGGATTGATGAGGAACAATAACTGAATCATATCAATCTAACTTTTGTTACCTTACTATTATAACATACTTCCAATGAAATTTCAAGTGTTTTTGAAAAAAAGTTATAAAAAAAGGCAAAGAACATCAACGCCGCTGAACAAAGCTGGACAGCGGCGGATATTATGTGCTTGTAAAATTATATCAGGTGGCAATGATGAAATTCAGCTTGCCGAACGGATAGTTCACCGGGATACAGAATGCAGTGCTTGACAGGGCAAGCTCACCATTTTCCAAAAATTCCTGCGGTGTGAGTGTAAGCTCAACGCCATGCTCGTTTGACTCATTTACAACGAACAGACCATCGTTTACGTTCAGAAATTCGCCTGCTGTAGCGTTTACAAAGTCATCGACCTCTGTGAAGCTCTCTTTTGCAAACCTCTCAGCGAAAGCCATATATGTCTTTGAATCTGTGGCGATGCAAGCCTCAGCGTTATATTTTCCATTTATTTTTTGGATAACGATATGTTCTGCTGCAAAATTCTTTATAACTGACGCTTCCATAGGAGTGAAATCGTCACCGATAAATCTGATAAGATTTTTGAAAAGCAAAGTAACATAATCAGTACAGATACGGGCATTTTCATCATTGTCAAAATGATAGAACTCATTGATAAGGTTATGTAGAGTTTCTGTTTGATTGTCTGAAATATCGTCGGTTATCTGATTTTCAGCCTTATAGTCATTAAGTGCCTTTTCAAACTCAGCATTGGTAAGAGCACCGTTATTAACAAGGGTCTGACCCAGGAGCAGGTAATCTGTAGGCTGCTGAGCGAGAAGCTTTTCAACGTCGTCAGCGGTAACATAGCCAAGCTCCACGGCAAGGTCGCCAAAACGTTTATCGACACTCTGCTGAGTGATATTGACGTGCTCTACCTGCTCGGCTGTCATAAGACCAGCGTTTATAGCGAGAACGCCAAGGCGAAGTCTTGTATGCTTTTTAGCCTCGAAAGCCTGAGTAAGATCCTCAGCGGTACAAAGCTTATGGTTAAATAGGTAGCCTCCAAAAAACTGCGCAAACATTTACAGTACCCCCTTTGCAACGTTCTCAAGGACTTTAAGAGCGTCATTATCAGCTATAGGTTTCTGCAAAAAGTCCACAGCTCCCGACTTAAGAGCGTCTTTCAAATGGCTCTGAGTACCAACAGAAGAAGCCATTATCACCTTAGCGTCAGGGTCTTCTGCTATTATCTGTTTGAGGGCTTCAAGACCTGTTACCTTTGGCATGATGATATCCATGAAAACCACGTCAGGCTTGAACTCCTTATATTTGCTAACAGCCTCTTCACCGTCGGCTGCTTCATAAACGGCTTTTACTCCAAATCCAGAAATAGACATACTGAGCTTTTTGCGAGCGAACATAGAATCGTCGCATATAAGCACTGTCATTTCATTTATATTCACAATAGATCCCTCCCGATTATTTTGCGGCAGCAGTTCCGTAATTGCCGATGACGGAGAAAATAATTTCTCTACTGCCTTGTTTTTAATTATATCATAAAAATCTCCAAAAGTCAAGAGTCGTCAAATATGTTTTATGTTGAAAATATACAAAGGAGTAAATGCAGAATTTACTTGCAGTTTGCTTGACAAAATGAAAAAAGTATGCTATAATCATAGTGTTATGTGCCGGTGTGATGGAATTGGCAGACGTGTCGGACTCAAAATCCGATGGTAGCGATACCGTACCGGTTCGACCCCGGTCACCGGCACCAGGAGAACAGGTTCTTGTATCAAGAGCCTGTTTTTTTATTAGAGTCCTCATTCTCTTCTGGCTTTGCTTCACCACCAAGAGCATTGGCGATGACCTCGGCTTGACAGTGTTCTCAGACAAACGGAAACGCCCCTCAGAGCCGTCCGAGCCTGCGGAGCGGAAAACTAACCGTCTGAAAAGACCTGAGAAGTGCTTGTGTGAGCAAATCTCAGTTCTTTGTGAGTTATTCAGTTCCAAAAGGGTATGCTGTCATTGTGGTGCGCGCCATAATGATGATATGGACTTGTGTGGAACGGTTTGCAGGTGTTCCAATAGACTACGGGCAAGCGGCACACATCAGTATTGTGCCTTAACGAAATCTTAACACAGTAACCGTAATCTTAACAGCACTTTAACCGCTCATGTGATATAATAAAGCTATAATTTGAACGAGAGGTGTACGATGTTACATAAAAATAGAGTAAAAAACAGAACTCATATGACTTCATTTCAGGTCATCATTATCAGTTTCTTTTGCCTAATTCTGGTGGGTACGCTGCTTCTGATGCTGCCGATCTCATCAAGGCAGCGGTGTGTGACTTCATTCCCTGATGCAATGTTCACAGCCGTTTCAGCTACCTGTGTGACTGGGCTTGTTGTAAAGGATACTGCTACATACTGGTCTCTGTTCGGGCAGGCGGTCATTCTGATGCTAATTCAGATCGGAGGTATGGGCGTTATCACCGTCGGGCTTGCGATCATTAGAGCATCAGGGCGGAAAATCGGTCTGTGGCAGCGCAGTACGATGCAGGAATCCATCTCCGCACCGCAGGTAGGCGGTATTGTGAAGCTGACAGGCTTTATCCTTAAAACATCACTTATCATAGAGATGATCGGTGCGGCTTTGCTTGCACCCGTTTTCTGCAATGATCTTGGTATCGCTAAGGGACTGTGGTATTCCTTGTTTCACAGCATATCGGCTTTTTGCAATGCAGGCTTTGATCTGTTCGGCATAAAAGAACCGTTCTCATCGTTGACCTTTTACCACAGCAACATCTATCTCAATATCATCATTATGCTGCTGATTATTACGGGAGGCATCGGCTTTCTCGTCTGGGGCGATATCGGAACACACAAACACAGGATCAGGCGCTTCTCTCTGCAAAGCAAGGTCGTACTGATGACATCTGCTTTCTTGATCGTTCTGCCTGCGCTGTATTTCTTCTTTTTTGAATATGACCATGGGACTATCCATGACCGGACGATCCATTCACTTTTTCAGTCTGTCACAACACGAACCGCAGGCTTTAACACAACTGATCTCGCTGCTATGGATGAATCGGGTACAGCCATTATGATCATTCTTATGCTTATAGGCGGTTCTCCCGGTTCCACCGCAGGCGGTATGAAAACAACGACTTTTGCTGTTCTGTTACTTTCTGCGATCACAGTGTTTAGCCGCAGAAATGATGTGCAGTGCTTCAAAAGAAGAATATCAGACGAAAATGTCCGCAGTGCAGGCGCTGTTTTGTTTATGTATCTTGTATTGTTCTTTACAAGCGGTGTCATTATCAGCAGAGTGGAAAATCTACCGCTGCTGACCTGTCTGTTTGAAACAAGCTCAGCTATCGGTACTGTAGGGCTGTCACTCGGCATTACAAGCGGTCTGTCTGCTGTATCCCGTGTGATACTGATGATACTTATGTTTTTCGGGAGAGTCGGCGGACTGACACTCATTTATGCAGCTCTGCCGTCGGCGGACAGTCAGAATTCACGCTTACCGCTTGAAAAAATATCCGTAGGATAAGGAGTCTTATATATGAAAACAGTTTTAATTATCGGAGTAGGTCAATTCGGCAGTCACATTGCCAGACGCATGGAGGAGCTTCGGTGTGAGGTCATGGCAGTAGATGAAAATGAGAAGCATATCAACGATATCCTGCCTTATGTGACCAACGCAAGGATCGGTGACAGCACCAATGAGGAATTTCTCCGTTCGCTTGGTGTAGGAAACTATGATGTTTGTATCGTTGCCCTCGGCAGCCGGTTTCAGTCCTCTCTGGAAACAACGTCTTTGCTCAAGGAGCTGGGGGCAAAGAAAGTCATATCTCGTGCGACAAATGATGTACAAATGAAATTCCTGCTTAAAAACGGAGCCGATGAGGTTGTCTATCCTGAGAAGCAGATGGCACTTCGCATCGCTACAAAATATGCATCAGACAGCATACTCGACTTTATTCATCTGGATAACAATTACTCGATCTACGAACTGAAAGTACCGAAGGACTGGTTCGGAAAGTCGCTTTCACAGATCGATATACGAAAGAAATTCAAGATCAATATTCTGACGATCAAACGCGGAGAAGAGGTATTTATCCCTTCACCGGACACTGTAATTGAAACTGATGACATCGCATTTGTCATAGGTGAGGTTCGGGATATCCAGAAGTGTTTCAGAATCTAGGAGATGATCGTGTGAGAGATATTCTGCTTGCACTGTCTGTAGGAGCAATGTTTCTCTACGGTTTTTATATTATGAAAAAAGTAGATGAATTCATCGAGGAGATACAAAAGAGCAGACGTGGACACGACCTGTCAGAAGATAATGTTGACGAACACAAAAGTGATATGTTATAATAACAAGGGTGATCCTTATGACTGCTAATTCTATAAAAAGCTCTAAAGCATTTTCTGTGTTCAAAGACTCGGCTATATGTATTGTGGTGCTGACAGCCGCAACACTTGCCGGATACGCATTCAAAGCCTTTCAACTTGCCGATGCGGACATTATCATGCTGTATATTATTGCTGTGCTTGTGATATCCATTTTTACATCAAAGATGTATTTCTGCCTGATATCATCATTAGTAGGAGTAATGCTTTTCAACTGCTTCTTCACCTATCCTAAGTTTTCTCTTTCAGTTCACGATGCAGGCTATCTTGTCACATTTATGACGATGTTTATTACAGCGTTCATTGCAGGAACGCTTGCCAATAAGCTGAAACGCAATATACTGATCGCCGAGCAGAATGCCCGTGAAAAGGAGGAGGCGGCACTTCTGGCGCAGAATGAACAGCTTAGAGCTGATATGCTCCGTTCCATATCCCATGATCTCAGAACTCCGCTGACCTCCATATCAGGCAATGCCAGTACGCTCATTTCCGGCGGCGATACGCTTGATGAATCAGCACGTCAGCAGATATACACGGATATTTATTCCGAATCAATGTGGCTTATCGAAATGGTGGAAAATCTTTTATACGCTACACGAATTGAGGACGGCAGAATGCAGCTCAATATCTCGGTAGAGATACTTGATGACATTGTTCAGGAGGCTGTCAGACACACCAAACGCACTCACCCAAAGCGAAATATCATCGTCGATATGTATGACGAGATAATCCCCGTTATGGCAGATGCGAACCTTATCGTACAGGTCATAGTCAATCTTATGGATAATGGTGCCAAGTACAGGGCTGACGATTCTGATGTTACCGTCAGTGTGCGCCGAGAAAATGCGCATACTGTTGTGATATCCGTGTCCGATCACGGCACCGGTATCTCCGATGAAGAAAAAGAAAAGGTATTTGATATGTTCTATGCGGGCGGCAGCCGTTCCTCAGACAGCAGAAGAAGTCTGGGGCTGGGGCTTGCACTGTGCAGGTCAATTATTACTTCACACGGCGGTACTATATCTGTCAGCGACAACATACCAAACGGTACAGTTGTCAGCTTTACTCTGCCAATAGGAGAGGTCGATCTAAATGAATGAATATC
>ERZ791614.1281-NODE-1281-length-13302-cov-9.892806_pt1 | contig 13302 bp, 13 predicted proteins | sample MGYA00510274_ERZ791614 | MGnify/ENA primary metagenome ERZ791614 (study PRJEB30046, sample SAMN00715221) | human gut metagenome | study: EMG produced TPA metagenomics assembly of the A metagenome-wide association study of gut microbiota in type 2...
TAACATGCAGTCCCTTTCCCGCTACTCCCGCGGGAACCAGATAAACAAGGAGTGGGTGCGATACGTCGCTGTGTAAGTAATTGTTAAACTTAGATTTAACCCGTTGTTTCGTCAACGGTAGCCTATGGACAGATGCACCAATAGTAATATACTGTATCAAAGCTGTCCAGACAAGGTAGCCCTTCCGAAAGGAGCAGTCAGAACCGTGAGGGAAAGACAATGGCTGTTAGTATCATACAGTCAGGGAGCTTGGCTTGGGTGGTATGGTTAGCGTAAGCGAACTGTCGTCTAAACGTCGTAAGGTTGAAGAAGCCAAAGATACTGATAGGCTTCAGCCCAAAAGGGAAGCAGTCGGTTATTCCTCTCCATTCTGGGAATACACGAACAGAGTACTGCCGGTGTAATAGACAGAACCTAACCCACTTATAAGTTACTTGCACGGAACGTAGTAAGCCCGTATTTCTCCTGCCAATGACAGGTAAGCAGACCGTAAGGAATGCCGAATGGAGTGCGGGTATAGGATTGCAGAAAAAGCGAATGCCACCCTGTAATGGGGTGAATAGGGATTGAAACATCATCCCGCTGCGAAAGCAGGCTGACTTCTGCGGTAGGTGATTCTTTACAAGAAACTTTTAGAACTTTTAAAAGGAGAAAAGCAAATGAACGAAATTAAAAAATCGTGTGCATCGACTGACCAAACGCAGAGCAAATGGGACAGTATAAATTGGCTCAAATGCGAAGCTGCGGTTCAAAAGCTACAAGCGCGTATTGTAAAGGCTCAAAAAGAGGGTCGCCACAACAAGGTCAAAGCCTTGCAGTGGACACTGACCCACTCGTTTTACGCTAAAGCATTAGCGGTAAGACGTGTAACTTCCAATAATGGGAGTAAAACGGCTGGCGTCGATATGGTAACATGGAAAACGCCAGATGCTAAAGTGTGTGCAATAACCGAACTGAAAAGGAGAGGTTATACACCCCAACCTCTGAGACGAGTACATATCAGAAAGAGTAACGGGAAATTAAGACCATTGGGTATACCAACTATGAAAGACCGGGCTATGCAGGCATTGTATCTGATGGCACTGGCTCCCGTAGCTGAAACAACGGCTGATGCCAATTCTTATGGTTTCAGAAAAGAAAGGAGCACGGCAGATGCCGTTCAACAATGCTTCAATGACCTGGCAAGGACGACATCCCCACAATGGATCTTAGAAGGTGATATCAAAGGTTGTTTCGACCATATCAGTCATGAATGGTTGCTTGACAATATCCCTATGGATAAAGTTTTGCTCCGTAAATGGTTGAAAAGTGGATTTATTTTCAACAAGCAACTTTTTCCGACAGAGGAGGGAACTCCTCAAGGCGGCATCATCTCCCCAACTCTTGCAAATATGACTTTGGACGGACTGGAAAAACTGCTTGCCGATAGCTTTCCGATAAACCGCTCGAAGAAAAATTACTATACTCCTATGATAAATCTTGTTCGCTACGCGGATGATTTTATTATCACAGGAGAGAGTAAGGAGTTGTTGGAGAACCATGTTAAACCATTAGTCATTGAGTTTCTTCAAGCAAGAGGGCTTACCTTATCAGAAGAAAAGACTAAGATAACTCATATAGAAGAAGGGTTTGATTTTCTTGGGTTCAATATCAGAAAATATAAAGGCAAGTTTATCACAAAACCATCCAAGAAGAGTCGAAAGAGATTTTTAGATAAGGTTCGTGAAATAGTGGACAAGAACAAGTCTTCTAAGCAACAATCTTTGATACGATTGCTAAACCCAGTCATTAGAGGATGGGCGAACTACTACAAGGGGTGTTCTGCATCGGAAACTTTCCGTAAAACAGATGCACAAATTTTCAACAAACTATGGCGATGGTCTCGCAGAAGACATCCCAAAAAAGGTAAACGATGGATTGCCAACAAGTATTATCACACTGTAAGAGGTAGAAGCTGGACTTTTGCCGTACCGCTTGAAAACAGGAAAGTGGATAAATACCACACTCTTGTGAGATTGTCGGATACGAAAATAAAGCGACATATCAAAATCCGCAGTGAGGCCAACCCATATGATGCCGATTGGAAAGATTTCTTCGATCAATACAAGACCCGAAGAATGCTTGCACACTTAGACGGCAAGCAATATATCTATCGCCTGTGGAATCAGCAAATGCAATGTTGCCCTGTGTGTGGCAAGCACATCACACGGGAAACTCCCTGGAAAATTACTGAAATGACAGGGAGCAGTAGAAAGGCGAAAGTCCTAATACATGATCATTGCAGCCGAATTACTAACAGAAATAAATGGAAGTTACTATGAGCCGGCTTTTAGTTACAAATAAAAGTTTTGAATTGCTTGAGCCGTATGAGGGGAAACTCTCACGTACGGTTCTTAGAGGGGAAAGCTCCCGTAAGGGGGCTGACCTACTCGACATCGAAATGTACCTCAATGAGGCGCATTCGCAGGGGCTGCGCTCCGTAAGGTGCCACTGCAACGTCATGGCATGGGCCGAGAACGAAGCGGAGCTGAAGCGCATCCGCAACGACGTGGGCTCGCAGCTCGCGCTGATGGGATGCACGCCGCATCACAACACGGTGGACGTGCCGGTGCTGTTCTGGGCGGCGATTCCCGGCAACGAGGCCGACTTCCCTGCCGAGGAGAGTTTCTACACCTTTCTCGATCAGGCCCTCTGTCTTTTCAACGGGGAGACCAACTACCGCTCGTCGCTCTCGCCCTTCGGAATCAAGATGTCCGACCGCCTGTCGGGCATTCCGATTCATCTGGATATCTCGGATCTTCCGATGAAGCGCGGCGTCATCACGAATCGGAATAAATTTATCCTCGGACCGTCGGGCTCGGGCAAGAGTTATCTGACGAACCATCTGGTTCGTCAGTACTGGGAGCAGGGTTCGCATATCCTGCTGGTCGACACGGGCAACTCCTACCAAGGGCTCTGCTCGCTGATTCACGCCAAGACCAAGGGCCGCGACGGGGTGTATTTCACCTACACCGAGGAGGCGCCCATCGCCTTCAATCCCTTCTATGTCGAGGACGGAGTGTACGACGTGGAGAAGCGCGAGTCGCTCAAGACGCTGCTGCTGACCCTTTGGAAACGCGAATCCGAGGAGCCGACGCGCTCGGAGGAGGTGGCGCTCTCGAACGCCGTGAACCTCTACCTCTCGAAGCTCCGCACCGACCGCTCCATCGTCCCCTCGTTCGATACCTTTTACGAGTTCGTCGAAACCGACTACCGGCGGCTTCTGGAGCAGAAGCGCGTGCGCGAGAAGGATTTCGACCTCGAAAATTTCCTGAACGTGCTGGAACCTTACTATAAGGGCGGCGAATACGACTACCTGCTGAACTCCGACAAACAGCTTGATTTGCTGGACAAGCGTTTCATCGTCTTCGAGCTGGACAACATCTCCTCGAACCGGACGCTGCTGCCGGTGGTGACGCTCATCATCATGGAGACCTTCATTTCGAAGATGCGGCGGCTGAAAGGCGTCCGCAAGATGATTCTCATCGAGGAGTGCTGGAAGGCCCTCACCTCGGCCAATATGTCGTCCTACATACGCTACCTTTGTGCGCCCGTACAAGCTGCTTAGTAAATATCCCACTGGCAAGGGATTAGGTAAGTGTTCTTTGAAAAACCTATCATCACCCGACTTATCCGAAAGGGAAACCGGACGGGGAGTGTAGCATGTCGGGAACGTCGTAAGTCAGTCAGTTACCAGACTGCCACTGAACGGCAAGGTGAAACGATGGATATGAGGATGAAAACCGAATTGTTTGAACGACAGTCCGAGCTGCTCTACTTGAAGGCTATGACGTAAGGTAACTGAAATCGTCATACTGCGGTACTGCTCCGGTGTATAGGTACGGACGCAAGCAAGAACTTGCCGCAGAGCAACCATGATAAATGGTAAAGGACGGAAATCGCATCCGACAATCCATCATGCCAACAGTTACTAAGTAAGTAAACGGGGATTACCTAAACCGGAACGCCGTAAGGCTATGAGGTGCAGACCTCTGAATATCCGGCACGGTAACGGAGCCTCCGTAGTAGTCCGGGCAGGGTAACGCCCTGCACATGGCGAAGGGAGGCAGCTAATTTTCTTTAATACAATTTAATGGATAATGTGAGAGACATTATGAGAAGTCCGGAAAGAGTATTAAACAGTCTGAACGAACACAGTAAGGATTCGAGCTACAAGTTCGAACGCCTTTACCGGATTCTGTTCAACGAAGAGTTGTTCTATGTTGCCTACCAAAAGATCGCATCGAACGGAGGCAGTACGACCAAAGGCTCCGACGGTCGCAGTATCGACGAGATGAGCCTTGCCCGGATCGAAACGCTGATAGCCTCGTTGAAAGACGAAAGTTATCAGCCTCACCCGTCGCGGAGGGTGCATATCCCGAAGAAAAACGGGAAAACGCGCCCTCTGGGAATACCGGCTTTTGAAGACAAGCTGGTGCAGGAGGTAGTCCGCATGATTCTGGAAGCCATTTACGAGGGACATTTTGAGACCACCTCGCACGGTTTCCGACCTAAACGGAGCTGTCACACAGCATTACTTCATATTCAAAAGACGTTCAGCGGGGCGAAATGGTTTATCGAGGGCGACATCAAAGGGTTCTTCGACAACATTGACCATGATGTACTTGTCGGAATCCTGCGGGAGCGCATTTCAGATGACCGTTTTATCCGTCTGATACGGAAATTCCTGAAAGCGGGATACGTCGAGGATTGGACGTTTCACAACACTTACAGCGGAATGCCGCAGGGAGGTATCGTCAGCCCGATTCTGGCGAATATATACCTCGATAAATTAGACAAGTACGTGAAAGAGTATATCCGACATTTCGACATGGGAACCAAACGCAGGCCGGGCAAAGAGAGCAACGATTTGGCCAATGAACGAAAACGGACTGTGCGGAAACTGAAAAAGGTAAAAGACGGGACTGAGAAGGCGGCTTTGGTCGCAAGACTCAAAGCCATCGAACAGGAACGTGCAGCATTTCCAAGCGGAGATGAAATGGACGGAAGTTACCGCAGGCTCAAATACATCCGTTACGCCGACGATTTTATTCTGGGTGTAATCGGCAGCAAAGAGGATGCACTGCGGATAAAGGAGGATATTAAATCATTCCTATCCGAAAGCCTCGCCCTCGAACTGTCCGAAGAAAAGACGCTGATAACCCATACGGGTAAATCGGCGAAATTTCTCGGATATGAGATTACGGTAACACGGAACAATCATCAACGACGGGATGTGCAAGGACGTCTGCGACGCACCTACGGCAAGCGTGTCCGGCTGAATGTCAGCATGGCAACGCTGCGGGACAAACTTCTGGAATACGGAGCTATGGAAATCAAGCTCCGCAACGGGAAAGAGATTTGGAAACCCAAATGCCGTTCAGGATTGATATTCAACGACGATCTTGAAATCCTCGACCGATACAATCGGGAAACAGTGGGATTTTGCAACTATTACCTGATCGCCAACAACTGCGTCGTACTGCACAACTTCAGATATATCATGGAGTACAGCATGTATAAAACATTTGCGGGCAAATATAGGAGCACGGTACGAAAAATCAACAAAAAGTACCGTCTCAACAAACTGTTCACCGTAAAGTACGAGCAGAAAGGGGTAATCAAGTCCCGAACCTTTTACAAGACAAGTTTCAAACGCCGGACAACGGCGTTCAACGGAAGCTGCGACATCGAACCGTACTCTATTGCAGACGTGAGCCGAACCAATTTGACGGACAGGCTCAAAGCGGAAAAATGCGAATTGTGTGGGGCAACGGGCAAGCTGATTATGCACCATGTCCGCAACCTCAAAGACCTGAAAGGGAAAGAGAGTTGGAAACGGCTCATGTCAGCCCGAAAACGCAAGACCATTGCGTTGTGTCCGAGTTGCCACAGGCTGCGGCATCTGGGAAAAGTTTAGACTGAAAAAAAATTAGTGGAGAGCCGGATACGCCGAGAGGTGTAAGTCCGGTTCGGGGGCGAGTTCTTGGAAACCTGCCGTAGAAATACGGTAAGGCGCCGGGTGCTTAGCCTACATAAAACCGTTCGCAAGTATTTCGGCGAGGCGGTCGTGGTGACGCAGGAGGTGGACGACATCATCTCGTCGCCCATCGTCAAGGAGTCGATCATCAACAACGCCGACTGCAAAATCCTGTTGGACCAGCGCAAGTATCTCTCGAAATTCGACGGCATACAACGTCTGCTGGGTCTGACGGACAAGGAGCGGGCGCAGATTCTCTCGATCAACCTCTCGAACGATCCCAAACGCCGCTATAAAGAGGTATGGATCGGACTCGGAGGCATACAGTCGGCGGTCTATGCCACGGAAACATCGGTCGAAGAATATTTGACCTACACCACTGAGGAGTCGGAAAAGATGCAGGTGATGGAGCTTGCCGGGAAGCTCGGCGGCGACATCGAGGCCGCCATCCGCCAGCTGGCACGCGAACGCGAAACGGAAACCGAATCTTAACTCGTCCTGTCGTGAAACAGATGTTTTGGATATGCGCCGGCATCCTGCTGACGTTTACCGCCGTGCTCGGAGCTTTCCGCCTCTTCTACGATTACGAATACCATAAAATCCGTCCCCTGTGCGGCGAATGGCATTCGACGCTCGACGACACGCGGCTGGTGATCGAGCCGTGCGGTGATAAATTCCGCATCACCATCACGCGCCGCGGCACGTCCGAAACGCATGCTCTGCACTACAAGGATTGCGTCTATTATACGGCCTACGGCGGATGCCGGGTCGATCTCTTTTACACGCCCCCGGCCGATGCACTGCTCCTCATGCCGGGCGGCGCTTTCAAACGAACCTCAAAACTCAAAAACAATGAACAGTAACCAATCGACGCCTGCGTCGGCCGTAGCGGCCCTTCAGCAGGAGATCAGAACCCGCACCGAAGTTATCCGCACCTTGGCGGACCTTCGGGAACAACTCGACGCCGACCGTATCTGCGGAGCGTGGCTCTCGGCGGAAAACAACCTCTCGGCTTCGATACGCCGCATCGGCGAGGGCATGTGGCGCATCCTCGTTTTCGACCACGCGCTCTGCTACAAACGCCTCGTACAGGACGGCATCATCGCGCTGCGCCGCCACCGTCTTTGGCTCGGCGCCGACGACGACAACCGCGTGATCTACGATGCTGCCACCGAGACACTCACCATCGGCTGTTATGGACGCTTCGTTCCGGAGGACAGCATCCGCCGCCGGGACGACGACGAAATCATTGCCGCAGAACCTTTCAACGAACCGGCCGAATAATGGAACCGCGTTCGGTATTTCCGGGCTGCCCCGGCAAGCAGGGGCGGCCCTTCGGCAGACGCTGCCCGCAGTCACACATTTCTAAATCCGACGGCTATGGAATGGAAAGATAGGATTGCACGGCTATTCCGCCGCAAGCCGGACTGGGAAAGGGAGCATCGAAGTACCCTCATTGCCCGTCATGCAGAGAACCTGCTTCGGGAACGGGATATAAGCAATGTTACAGATCTTGTACGACGGCACCGGAAATCGGATCTGACCATTGCCGGAATCGGGCTGACAATGAATACAGCAACATCCTGCTTTCTCAGGACGCCCGAAGATGCGGCCGGAGAAGATGTACTGGCGCTGATGGAGGCCCTGCGCGGAACGCCGTTTGCGAAAAAGATCGGGTGCCGCCTCGCGGACGTTCCGGCAAACACCGCCCACTCCCTGCACGGCCTGCTGGCCATGCACACCTTTCTCTTGGATGCTTATTTGGAGCAGCATCCCGACAGTGGGCTCCGGCAGCCTCCGATGGACGAGTTGCAGGCCGCAGCGCATATCATCGACCGGCAGTTCCGCGCCGAGACATTCCGCGAGCTGCGCCATCTGGCAGAAACGAGAGGACGTTATATGCCCTCCTGTTACGTCGTACGCCTCTACGACTGGGACGCCGACATGGGCCGGTTGCAGAAGATGCGCGGGCGGCTGGACGGCCCGGCATGTGCGGACAATCCGCAGCAGGTACAGCAGCTCCGGGAGCGAATCTGGAAGGCCGAGAACCGCATGGTGCGGGAAGCCGAGAGGATATTAGAGAGTGATCCGGAAATTTCCCTGCGGCAAACCTACATTGAAAAACTCGATGCCGAGTTGCAGACATTGGGATGGCTTGCACGCTTCCCGGAAAAAGTCGATAGCCCTTATATCAACCGGCAGCTGCTCGACAAATACGGTATCGAGCCGGGCATCCCCCGCGAAGAGCAGTCCCGGCAGGCCGAAAAAGCCTTCCGCGAGCTGGACGCACGGCTCGTACGCATGACCGGACGGCAGTCCTACGCCGACGATCTGTTCGAATCCCTGCGGCAGAAAGGGCCGAAGCCGGAGAAACATGCCTCCGGAGTGCGGCAGAAAGAGATCGATTCTACAAGGAAAGAGCAAACCGGACAACCGGCTTCGGGTCGGCGGATAAAGCGGTGATGCCCGTCTTCGGGTGAATATCCTCAATAACACAATCAATTCAAGCATGAAACAGAAAATTATCCTGCTGTGTCTGTGCCTCGTCTGCACAGGCCGCAGCACATACGCCCAGTGGGTCGTCTCGGACCCTACGAACCTCGCGCAGGGCATCGTCAACTCCACCAAGCAGGTCGTCGAAGCCGCCAAGAACGGCCAGACCATGTTGCAAAGTTTTCAGGAAACCGTGAAGATTTATGAGCAGGGGAAGCGATACTACGACGCCCTGAAATCCGTCAGCAACCTCGTCCGCTCGGCCCGCAAGGTGCAGCAGTGCATCCTGCTCGTGGGCGAAATCTCGGACATCTACGTCGACGGTTATCGCCGCATGGTCGGCGACGAGAACTTCACGCCCGCGGAGCTCGCGGCCATCGCCGCAGGCTACGCCCGCATCATCGAGGAATCGGCCGGGGAATTGAAGGAGCTGCAGAACATCGTGAACCCTACGGACATGTCCCTGACGGACAAGGATCGTATCGACGTGGTGCAGCGCGTCTACGGCATCCTGCGGCGCCACCGCGATCTGGCACGCTACTACACGCGCAAGAACATCTCCATATCCCTGCTGCGGGCCGCCCGGAAACGGGACATGGAGGGCGTGCTCTCATTGTACGGAACCGACGAACAACGTTACTGGTAGCCGACGATGGTACACATGCTTTCCCTTACGGAGAATCTGCACACAATTCTCCGGGTGTTATACGACGATATGATGGTGCTGTGTTATCCGATGTCGCAGGTCGCAATGGCCATCGCAGGAATCGGGGCGCTACTCTACATCGCCTACCGCGTCTGGCAGTCGCTGGCCCAGGCCGAACCTATCGACCTCTTTCCCCTCATGCGGCCCTTCGCCATCGGCATCTGCATCCTGTTCTTCCCGACGCTCGTGCTGGGAAGCCTGAACGGCATTCTCTCGCCGCTGGTAAAGGCCACGCATTCGCTCATGGCCGGGCAGACGCTCGACATGGAACAATGGCAGGAGCGGCGTGAGCGGCTCGAACTCGAAGGCCGCGAGCAGATGCCCCCGGACAGCTACTACGCCGAGGACGAGGAGATGGAGCGTGAGCTCAGTGAACTGGGCGTGGACGACCAGACACAGCAGACACTCGACCGCATGAAAGAGGAACGCTCCTCATGGTCTGTAAAGGGACTCATCTTCAAAGGCTTGGCATGGATACTCGAACTGCTCTTCGCGGCGGCGAGCGTCATACTCGACGTGCTGAGAACCTTCTATCTGGTCGTGCTGTCGCTGCTGGGCCCCATCGCCTTCGCCATCTCCGTGTTCGACGGATTCCAGTCCACGCTGACGCAATGGCTCACGAAGTATGTCTCGATCTACCTGTGGCTGGCGATCTCGGACCTTTTCTCGGCGATCATCGCACGTCTGCAAACCCTTTCGATGCGCCACGACGCCGACCTGATGGCCGAAGGCTACAACTGGTATGTGGACTGGTCGAACAGCCTGAACCTGATCTTCATGCTCGTGGCCGTGTGCGGATACCTCTGCATCCCCTCGATCGCCTCGTGGGTCGTGCAGGCGAACGGATTCGCCGCTTATAACAAAACCGTCTCGAAGATGACCTCGCTCGTAAGCGCCGGAGCCGGATGGACGGCCGGCAAAGCATGGGCCGGGGCCAAAGGCGCCGGCTCGGCGGCATTATCGGGCGGTAAGGCCGTGGGACGCGGCATCATGAACGGCGCCCGGCTTATTTTCAGAAAATAAAATAACCCGTTATTATGGAATTCAAGTGTTTAACGAACATCGAAACATCGTTTCGGCAGCTGCGCATGTACGCGCTCGTCTTCGCCGGAGTCTGCGCCGTCGTTACCGTGGCGGCGGTCTGGATGTCCTACTCTTTCGCCGAACGGCAGCGGCAGAAGATCTACGTGCTGGACAACGGACGCTCGCTGATGGTGGCGCTCTCGCAGGACCTCGCACAGAACCGTCCCGTCGAAGCCCGCGAGCATGTGCGGCGCTTCCACGAACTCTTCTTCACCCTCTCGCCCGACAAGGCGGCCATCGAGTCCAATGTCGGACGCGCCTTGCAGATGGCCGACAAAAGCGCCTTATCCTACTACAAGGTTCTGCAGGAAAAGGGATTCTTCAACCGCCTGATCGCAGGCAACGTCTCGCAAATGGTCAAGGTCGACAGCATCCGCTGCGATTTCGACCGTTATCCTTACGAGGTTACGACCTTTGCACGGCAGCGTATTCTGCGCGAAAGCACCGTCACGGAGCGGTCGCTCGTCACGACATGCCGTCTGGTGAACGTCTCCCGCTCGGACAACAACCCGCAGGGCTTCATGGTCGAAGCGCTGAACATCGTCGAGAACAAAGACATCGCGACCTATGACCGCTAAACCGCATTCCCTGCGCTGCCGCATCCGTTGGGTGCGGCGGTCGCTGCGGCGCCGGCACGACACGCTCGCGCCCTGCATCCGGGAACGGATCGTACTCGCGGCGCTCGTCCTGCTTCTCTTCCTTTACCTTTGGCTCCTGTTCGCAGCGGACATGGGATCGGAGTTAGAGATCGGACATCCCGAATTATTACATCTTAAACCGTAAACCATTATGACAGAAAACAAGAATCCATGCAGCGACCCTTCGGCGGAGTTCGAGCGGCAGCGCAAGCGCAAGGTGCTGCTCTTTGCGGCGATCCTCGGATGCATCTTCCTCGTTGTGCTGTGGTTCATATTCCGGCCTGCGCCCGTCAAGCCTCAAGAGGGGGCCGCGGGGATCAATACGTCGGTTCCGGACGGCAAGGCGCAGGCCACCGTCGGAGACAAACGCAAAGCCGCGGAACAGCTCCGCAGCGAGGAACAGCAGCAGAGACGCATGATGACACTCGGCGACAACTCGTTCTCGCTGCTGGACGACGGGCTCAAACCTGCCGAGGAGCCTGCACCGGCGGATAACCCCGCACTGCGGGCCTCCGAGGCCAACCGGGCCATGCAGCGGCAGGTGCAGGGCTTCTACGCCGCTCCGCAGCGCAATGCCGAGGTCGAAGCCCTGAAAGAGCAGGTCGCAGCCCTGCAATCCCAGCTCGACGCCGAGCGGCAGCAGCCCGATCCGTTGGAGCTGGCCGAGGAGCAGTACAAGCTCGCCCGGAAGTATCTCGGCGGCGGAGTGGCCGTAGATGAAGAAGCTGTTGAGCAGGCAAAGCAGCGGAAGGATTCGCGTCTGTCCGTCATGCAGCCCGTTCGGGAGGGTGAGGTCGAAGCCTCGACACTCGACACGCGGGCGGATTTCACCGTCGAACGTAACTTGGGATTTCTCACGGCAGCAGGTGATGTCGCGCATGCCGACATTCCGACTGTCAGGGCTTGTGTCGCTCAGACTCAAATCATACGTGCCGGTAGCACCGTGCAGCTGCGGCTGCTGGAAGCCGTGCGTATCGACGGAGTGACCATCCCCCGCAACACCCCATTATACGGTCTTGCGACGATCTCCGGGATGCGGCTGCAGGTCGTGGTGTCGTCCGTCGAATACGGCGGACGGATCTTCGCCGTCGAAGCCGTAGCTTACGACATGGACGGCCAGCCGGGGCTGAACGTCCCGAACTCCCGCGAGCGGACGGCCCTCAAAGAGGCGCTGGCATCCGTCGGGCAGACTGCCGGCACGAGCGTAAACGTCACCCGTTCGGCCGGACAGCAGATGTTGTCCGAACTGGCGCGCGGAGGATTGCAGGCTTCGTCGCAGTATGTCGCCGGGAAGCTCCGCGAGGTGAAGATAACCCTCAAAGCCAACCATCAGCTATTATTGATTTCAAAACAGCAGTAAAATGAAAAGAGACCTTATTTATCTGGCCCTGATCGTCGCCGCAATCACGGCGGTAAAGGTTACGGCACGAACGACACCGGAAACGCCGGCGGAGATCCGGCCCCTGCGTATCGAAGCGGGATTCACCAAGACTGTACACATCCTCTTCCCGTCGCCCGTCACGTATATCGACATCGGCTCGATGGACATCATAGCAGGCAAGGCCGACGGGGCCGAAAACGTCGTGCGGGTGAAGGCGGCCGTGCGGAATTTCGCAGCAGAAACAAACCTGACGGTCATCACCGAAGACGGCGGATTCTTTTCGTTCGACGTGCATTATGCCGAGAACCCGGCCGTCTCGACCATCGACATCTCGGCGCTGAAACAGCCTGCCGTCGAAAGCGGTTCGTCGCAGCCGGAACCCGCTTCGGCCGAAGGGCGGGTATTATTGCAGGAAGTGGGCCGCGAGAAGCCCGCGACCGTGAAACGGGTGCTCGGCGATATTTACCGCCAGAACCGGATGGACGTGAAAGGCATCTGCACGAAGAAGTACGGCATCGGAGTCGAGGTATTGGGTATTTATGTCCACAACGACGTGATCTATATCCACACGATGATCTCGAACGAGACGAACATCTCCTTCGAAGTCGATGCCCGGCAGTTCATCGTCGCCGACCGCAAGCTCGCAAAGCGCACGGCGCAGCAGCAGACCCCGCTCGAAATCCTGCGCGTATGCAACGACCCGACAGTTGTGCGGGGGCACCAACGCCAGCGGACCGTATTCGCCCTGCAGAAGTTCACAATCCCCGACGACAAGGTGCTCCTGCTGGAGATCATCGAACGCAACGGAGCTCGGCATCAGACGGTGGAGATACCGGCCAAGGAACTATTGGACGCCAAACTGCTGTAAGGAGACAAACGGTCGAGCCCGATGCGGATACCGATGCGGCGACATGCCCCCTTGCAGCGATCGAAGGACTACTCGCCCCCCCCGTGATGGGCGGCGGGCTGGAGAAGTTCCTCG
>ERZ791614.1294-NODE-1294-length-13249-cov-3.333561_pt1 | contig 13249 bp, 10 predicted proteins | sample MGYA00510274_ERZ791614 | MGnify/ENA primary metagenome ERZ791614 (study PRJEB30046, sample SAMN00715221) | human gut metagenome | study: EMG produced TPA metagenomics assembly of the A metagenome-wide association study of gut microbiota in type 2...
GCCCTTCCGGGTGTCATCGCAGCCAACACAACGCTTCCGGTGATCGGAGTACCTGTAAAAGGCTCTGTGCTCGATGGTGTAGACGCTCTGTACTCCATCATTCAGATGCCTCCGGGCATTCCTGTGGCTACGGTTGCTATCAATGGAGCGATGAATGCGGCTATCCTTGCCATTCAGATGCTTGCATTGAGCGATGCCGCATTGGCTGAGGCTTTTGCTGCTTACAAAGAAGGACTGAAAAAGAAAATCGTAAAGGCAAACGAAGAACTGAAAGAAGTGAAGTTCGAATATAAAACTAATTAATTGACAATTGACAATTGACAATTGACAATGGGCTGGCGCTGTGGGTGCTTTGTTGAGCTTGTTGTTGATTCTCGATTCTCAATTGTCAATTGTCAACTGTCAATTGTCAATTGAAAAGATGGATTTATTCAATTACTTTCGAAGAGAAACATCCGAAGTAAATATTGGGGCTGTACCTTTGGGTGGCCCCAATCCTATTCGTATCCAGTCGATGACGAACACGTCCACTATGGATACAGAAGCTTGTGTGGAACAAGCCAAACGCATCGTCGATGCCGGCGGCGAGTATGTACGACTGACCACGCAGGGTGTCAAGGAAGCGGAAAATCTGATGAATATCAATATCGGGCTACGAAGTCAGGGATATATGGTTCCGTTGGTGGCTGATGTGCATTTTAATCCGAAAGTGGCCGATGTAGCAGCTCAATATGCAGAAAAGGTACGGATCAATCCGGGCAATTATGTAGATGCAGCGCGTACTTTTAAGAAACTGGAATATACCGACGAGGAGTATGCGCAGGAGATACAGAAGATTCACGACCGTTTTGTGCCGTTTCTGAATATCTGTAAGGAGAATCATACGGCTATCCGCATCGGAGTCAATCACGGTTCCCTGTCCGACCGTATCATGTCCCGCTACGGAGACACTCCCGAAGGGATGGTGGAATCCTGTATGGAATTCCTGCGTATCTGTGTGGCGGAACATTTCACGGATGTGGTGATTTCGATCAAGGCTTCCAATACGGTGGTGATGGTGAAGACCGTCCGCTTGCTTGTTGCCGTGATGGAACAGGAGGGAATGTCATTTCCCCTGCATCTTGGAGTGACGGAGGCCGGAGACGGAGAAGACGGACGTATAAAATCTGCCTTGGGCATCGGTGCATTGCTTTGTGACGGATTGGGAGATACGATTCGTGTGTCGCTTAGTGAGGCTCCCGAAGCGGAAATTCCCGTAGCGCGCAAGCTGGTGGATTATGTTCTGTTGAGGCAGGATCATCCGTATATCCCGGGTATGGAGGCACCGGAATTTAATTATCTTTCTCCTTCGCGCCGCAAGACGCGGGCAGTGCGGAATATCGGGGGCGAACATCTCCCTGTCGTTATTGCCGACCGCATGGATGGGAAGACGGAAGTCAATCCGCAGTTTACTCCGGATTATATCTATGCCGGAAGAACGTTGCCCGAACAGCGGGAAGAAGGAGTGGAATATATCCTTGATGCCGATGTATGGGAAGGGGAGGCCGGAACATGGCCTGCTTTCAATCATGCGCAGTTGCCGTTGATGGGCGAGTGCAGTGCAGAACTGAAATTCCTGTTTATGCCTTACATGGCGCAAACGGATGAAGTGATTGCCTGTCTTAAGGTGCATCCCGAAGTTGTGGTTATTTCTCAGAGCAATCATCCGAATCGCCTGGGCGAGCACCGTGCATTGGTGCATCAACTTATGACGGAAGGTCTGGAGAATCCGGTTGTTTTCTTCCAGCATTATGCGGAGGACGAGGCGGAAGATTTGCAGATTAAGTCCGCCGTTGATATGGGAGCATTGATTTTTGACGGTTTATGTGACGGGATTTTCCTGTTCAATCAAGGAAGTCTGAGTCATGCGGTAGTAGATGCTACTGCCTTCGGTATCTTGCAGGCAGGACGCACCCGTACTTCTAAAACGGAATATATTTCTTGTCCGGGCTGCGGTCGTACGCTTTATGATCTGGAAAAGACAATTGCGCGTATCAAGGCGGCTACCTCACATCTGAAAGGCTTGAAAATCGGCATCATGGGATGTATCGTCAACGGTCCCGGTGAGATGGCGGATGCTGATTACGGTTATGTAGGTGCCGGACGGGGTAAAATCAGTCTTTATAAAGGCAAGGTCTGTGTAGAAAAGAATATTCCTGAAGAAGAGGCGGTAGAACGACTCCTGGAGTTTATCCGAACAGATCGGGAAGAGAACCAACAATGATAATTGGGCACGGAATACAGGTGATGGGGACTGATCTCATAGAAAACCTGTCATCCGTGCCTAACTTTTATGATGAGGATTCTACGGCAACCGGTAACGACTGTCATTCTTGAACTTTCCTCAAATGCCAATTGCTGAATTCGTTTTAGCTCTTTTAGTTCTTCTTCTCTATTATAAAACCTCATAGTCAGTGAATTATATTAGTAACTGTGGTTACTGTAACCACGGTTACAAAGATGTTTATTCTGAAGGGAACAGCAAACTTTTTCTTTCTTTTATAAATTCTTTACCCTTTCCAATTAAAAATTTTATGATCGTTTCTATTGATTTGTACCAGTCTTATTGTCAAACTGTCAGGATGATATTTAAGTATTTGAATAGCAGTATTATATCACCTGACAATAGATGCTGACAATAGGCTGACAATAAAATATCTCTACTTTTACTGTCAGTCTTATTTTTATCTCTTATGATCCTTTTATGACTTGATAAATAATAGTCTTAGAAGCATGTTCTGAAGTAATGTTGCATTTTAATAACAGCCTCCCAAAGTGATATCTACCTATATAGTTCCATTAACGTGCCTATGTAGTTGCCCTAGAGTGTCAGTATAGTTTTACTGAAGTACCGCTATCTTTACTTTGTCACGGCCGTGGTGACTTCTTCCCACAGCCGTGACGAGTTCCTACCACGGCCGTGGAAAGATCTCGTCACGGCCGTGGAGAGTTAACAATACTGATGCTTTAATGTAACAATACCTACTTGTTAAGTGAAAGATACCAGCTATATATCATTCATTTAATAGGGGGATTCATTTTAAAAAGCTGCTTTCTATGTGGATGGTATGGTTACTGCAGGCGATGATGTCCTTCGGGTGCATCCTGCCCCAAAGCAATCAAAGAACAGGCTGACAATAAAAGTTCTAATTTTTTATTGTCAGCCTATTGTCATGGCTTATTGTCAGCATATAAATGATTGATAATCATTATACTATATAGAGGAAACTTTAGTTGACAATAAGAATCATCAATTTATATGTAACCTTCTTCTGCCATGTCTATAAATACCATGAGAAGAATAGAAAAAAGATGTAAGGGGTAGACAATTAGGAGTTAGTCCGGGCTAAGTACCTGTTACTGATAATTAGTGTTAAAAACGATATTGAAAGTTGATATAAATAGTTTGAAAGTTGTATAAAATGTGTATTTTTGAAAAAATTATATACGGGGCGAAAAATAAACGTGTATAGTTAGCAAACAAACAATCCATAATAATAAAATAGCGATGAAGAAAATCAGTTTTTATTCTTTTATTTTGGGAGCTTTAATAATAAGTAGCTGTTCCAATGATTCTATTAGTGAGCAACCATCCGGCAACGGAGAAGAACTTCCTACCGTATCGAAAATCACATCAGTTTTCAGCAATGGTACCAATATGAGCGTTGGAAACAATCAAAGTAATACGCGTGGTGGAGGTACTTTGACTGTTGGCGAAGAGGAAACACTTTGTGCCAAATACGATGTGGCAGCCGGATTTCAATCGAATGGCACGGTACCCTACATTAAAGTATCAGTACATGTTTATGAAGAATGTGCCAGTGAGTGTGAGAAACTACGCCTGACATTTAAGGGTGTAGAAGACCTTGTGTGCAAAACCGATGACTTTGCCATTCGTTCCACAGATGGAACTTATCTTGACGGTTGCTTTGGTGTTGATAATGAAGGCAATAAAATCAACGAATATAAATACGGCAACTTGTCGGTTTCCGGTGATCTTGATATCACTATCGGTGGTCTTGACAACCTTTATGAAGGTAATAAGCAGGGTGGTAACGAAGAACCTGTGATTAATACTTTCGAAGTATGGATGTGGCCACAGAACACTGAAGGGCATACATGGACCGAAGTAGAGCTTAAAGCTTTGGCTGACAGTCACGACCCGTTGATGTGTGTGAAACCTAGTACTCCCGAAGATCCTCATCCGGGCAAAGATATGGGTAAAATTATTTGGGCAGAGGAGAACATCGACGGTTACTATGCTTGGGGTGAGATTTTTACAGGAAAAACCATTGACCATCCGGGAGACGATGAGAATACTTCATTTACGTATAATGGCGTGACTTATAAGAACGATGCTTCTTATTATCCATACGCTGACAAATCTTGCAAGAACTACTATAATTATAATGATTACCGCTATTTTGCCGGTACGCTTAAATTGACAAAATACCAGTGGACGGAAGGTAAAGTGTCGCAGGATGGAAAGACGCGTCTTGAACCTGCGGATGATGTAGCTGTAATGCGTTGGGGAAATGGGTGGCGTATGCCGACCAGTGCCGAAATGGATAACCTGTTTAATGGCCCGAATACATTGTGTGTACAGGGTAAAACGAAAGTTCGCCGGTATAATCATGAAACAGGTGAATCTTATTATGTAGAGGATGTGGATGCGTGGATGGTAACTTCAACAATCACAAATAATACTATCATACTTCCTAAAACCGGATATTATGGCAGTAATGAAAAAACAGATTCGAATGGAAGTACCACTATAAAAGAACTTGATGATAATTGGTGGCCTTATTCGGGATTATATTATTGGACAAGTGATTTGTCTGCGCAAATTCAGCAATCTTCCAGTAACAAAGACAAACGTTACGGAGGTTTTCTCTTTGGTGCCGGCGAGAAGCTCGGCTGGTGTGACGAAAGTCTTGCTACAATGGGCTTTGACTACGGTCAATTGAATGGCTACGATCGTTGCTTCGGATTTAAGGTTCGTCCTGTAAAGGATAAGTAAAAGCTAATAACTGACCAATGAAAAAGGGTGTGCCGGTGAAGGCAGCCTTACTTTACGAGACTTACATCAGTAGTTGATGTAAGTCTCTGTTTTTGTGGATATTAATAGAGATTAGCATTTACAGGTTTAGAGTGATTTAAACCTTTTGAAGAGGGAAGCACTACTCTGATGTAGTCTGATACGGTGGGTCTTTTGACCACCGGAACAGCAATCCGAACGAATGCTAAACTCTATTTTTATGTTTACGATCAACATCAAAGGGAAAGCAAATCCCAAAGACCCGAAGATGGTCAAACTTGAAATGATTATCTTCAAAACAGGTTACGCACGAGTAACCAAAGTGCTTAATGTTTCCGGACCGGTTAAGGACTGGGATAATCAGGCCCAAGCCTTCAAAGGCAATGGCAGTACCCTTACCGCCAAGAACAAAATCCTGTTCGAACTCAAAAATCAGTATCAGAAAGTCGCTGAGGACTGGGATTACGAGGGACGAGTCTGGTCGCCAGTCGAATTATCGCACTGCTTCGATGAAGTTCAAACCCGCAAAGAGGAGGTAAAATCACTCTCAGTCCTTCAGATGATAGACTCTCTAATCGAAAAGTTTACTCATAAAGAGCGTTACAAGAATGGGCGAATCATCACGAGTATTAATAATGCCCGTTCTTATAAGGAGATAAAGAACTCTCTATCTCGATTCACACAGGAGGTCTATAATCGTTCTTTCTCCTCTTACTATTTCAAAGAGATTAATGAACGTTTCCTGCTCGACTATACGCTTTATATCCAGAAAGTCGGCATAGAAAACGGCAACAAAGGCGGCTTGACTCAGAAACTCCGCCGCCTGCGTGCTACCTGCCGTTATGCCGAGAAGCAAGGCATCTACGGTGTGGACATGAAAGTATTCGAATGCTTGGGTGATAATATCAAATGGGGACAGACTACTTCCAAAGCGACTTCCTATGTAGCTCTTGCCAAACTGGAGAATATCGACCGTAGTTTGTTTTCGAAGAAAGAGCAGCTACACCTCGATCTCTTTCTATTCAGTTACTATACCGGAGGCATGGCCAATGTGGATGTATGTTATTTGACTTGGGACTCTATAAAAGAAGATAAGATCATCTATGAGCGCATGAAGTTTCCCAAACAAGCCAAGCCACTTTTGATTGAAAAGGCCAAGAAGATCATTGAGAAGTATCGCGGTATGGGTTTCGAGAATTATATCTTTCCTGTCTTTACTCATAAGCACAAGACCGATATGCAACGTACAAAGCGAATCAGTAATCTTACGGTCAAAATGACTATAACACTTGCTAAGGCTTGCCGCTTGCTAAAAATAAAGGATAAGCTGACATGGTACTCTGCCCGTGCCAGTTTCATTACCCGAATGGTAGATCAAGGTTACTCGCCATACGTTGTGGCCGAAATGGCAGGCAATAGTCCGATGGTGATTTACAAACACTATTATAAGAATACCAAGGCTGATGAGATGCTCAAAGAGATGAATTCAATTTTTGGTGAATAAATTTCAGTCTCGACAAACCTTTTCTGTCGAGACTCCCTATTCATTTATATACCGTCACAAGGCCGGTGGAATATTCATCACTAAAAAACATCTGTTATGAGCAAAAATGTATTGCAAGTCTTTGATAAGCTATTGCTACACCTGTCACAAATTGAGAGAGAACGAAATGGTCAGATAATTACCGGCTCCCAAAACGAACGAAAGTTTCGGTATGTTCTGGATTGTCTGTGCAATTTTACCCAAACCGTAATGAAGCGAGATTTCAGCATACTGACTTTTGATGATATTGACACGCAATTCCTTCAAAAGTATGTCAACCATTTGAATGGGCACAATGTGGAGAATAAACTGCAAAAACTTCGTCGAGTATTCCGAGAGGCTAATGCCGATACCTCAGTTTTTGATGAAGTGAAGATTCCGGTCAAATTGGAAGGTGAGCCATTGTCGGTGGATTATACCATGATTGAACGGATAGAATTTATGAGCCGAAGCAAACTCACAGATAAAGAAGAATTATATATCGACTTGTTCCTGTTTGGCTATTATACCGGAGGCACGACAGTTAATGAGATGGCATCACTTAAAATATCCTCCATTAAGAAGGGGTACTTGTATTGCAAGCGGAATGCATCTGAAAACATTGCCGTCATCCCTTTGTGCTCAGAAGTATTACATATCATCGACAAATATCAGTCGATGTGCTTTGACGATTACCTGCTCCCAATCTTTACCCATAAACACAACTCTCCCGAACAACAACTCGGAAGAATCAAGCGTATCTCGGAGTTGACAAACCAGACATTGAGAAAGGTTTCAAAGATGCTTAAACTTGAAAATGTGATTACGATGGGAATGGCGAAATCCATATTTATTGAACATCTGCTTTCAAATGAAGTGCCTTATGAAAAGGTCGCTCAGTATTTGGGTTGCTCAATCGAAACCGTACTCCGACACTCCGAAAAAATGCGTCAAAATTATGGTGAGTAATATACATAAGATACGGACTAACTATACTGATTTTACTTACATAATAAAAGTGAGTAATTCGAGTAAAAACAACTCCCTTTCCTGTATATCTAAAAATGAGGGAAATGAAAAGAAATAGGGTGTCTCCCATTTCAAGACACCCTTTTTCCTTATATACATCCAATAATTACCAACTTGTTATAATACAGCTATTTGAATATTAAAACCATACAGGTTTCGCCATTTTTGTAATTTTCTTCTTTTCTACTTCTTTTCTAATCGATTTCAATGACTTTTTTGAAGCGAAAAAACTTCAAAGATCATTGTTATGTTTACGGTAAATATCAAAGGGAAAAGAGACCCTAAAAACATCCATTTTGTCAAACTCGAAATGGTGTTCTATAAGCGAGGTTATGCTCGCGTTACAAAAGTTATCAATATCACAGGGCTTTACTCGGAGTGGAGTCAAAAGTCACAGCTTTTTGTCGGAAAAGAATCTTTCGAAAAGAATAAGTTTCTTCAACAGCAAAAGCTCAAATACCTCAAAGTTGGGGAGCGTTGGGAGGCCCAAGGTAAAGATTGGATTCCGGTGGAGTTATCTCACTATTACGATACCGACCCAAACTATCGAAACAAATACATCCCAATCTCAGATGTTATCGAAGAACTGGCAATAAAGTTCGACAATCAAGAGCGATATAAAAATGGTCGTGTACTCAAAAGCCTGTCTACATCACGAAAGTATCGCTACTTAAACACCTCGCTGCAACAGTTTACTCGAAGTAAGTATCATCGGGATTTTACAAAGTATCGGTTTCGAGACCTAACACAGAAATTCCTTCAAGACTTTGTTGTCTGGGTTCAAATCAAAGCTGCTAAAAATGGAAATACTGGTGATGTCAGTGGTAAACTTCGAAAATTGAAAGCAGTCTGTCTTTACGCTAAAGAGCAAGGAGTGTACAACGTGAATCTTAACGCTTTTAGTTCATTTAAGGAGAAGCTAAAACATCGCATTACTACCCCCAAAGGGGTATCACCAGAAGTGATGCAACAGATAGAATCTTTCGACCGAATGTTGCTTACCAAGAAGGAACAATTCTACCTCGACCTGTTTTTGTTTAGCTACTATGCCGGAGGAATGTCTGCTATTGATGTTTGTTTACTTACCCGAGATCAAATCAAAGACGATCAGATTATCTATGAGCGTACTAAGTATGACAAGCAGGCACGAGTCATCATCATCGACAAAGCAGCAGAGATTATCGAACGCTATCGCACCGAAGCTTATATGAATTACGTCTTTCCGACCATAAAGCGATGCAATCTAACGCAGACCAAGCTTTACGGGCGAGTGAAGCGAATAAATGAGAAAGTCAACGAGACGCTACAAAAAATCTGCGACCATTGCGGCATCAAATCGCGAGTAACATGGGGAACCGCTCGCAGTAGCTACATCTCCAAGATGATTGACGAAGGTTTTCACCCACTCCAAGTCGCCGAACTCGCCGGCAACTCTCCGCAAACTATCTACCGATACTACTACACCATCTCCGATAAAGAGAAAATGAAACAGAAGATGAATGAGGTGTTTTGTTAATAGCAATAAATACTATCTGAACTATCAGTATAATACCTATAAATAATTTGCCCCCTGCGTATTGATGTTCTAAATAAAATGCTTATATTTGCCTGAGTATATCTAAAAAGCAATTATTATTGCAAATAGTATCAATTATTCTGGTTATGGGCATTTCAATAAATAGGATTAAAGTAGTGCTTGCTGAAAATAAAAAAACAAATAAATGGTTGGCTGATGCACTGGGTAAAAATGCAGCAACTGTGTCTCGTTGGTGTACAAATGAAAGCCAACCTGCCGTTGAAACGTTTTACCAAATAGCAAAATTGCTCGACATAGATATAAGAGAGCTTTTTAATAAAACGAAATAGAATAATGGCTAGAGCAGATTTAATAGTAGACTTAGTGCGGTATGCGATCACGGGGAATAAGCCTATGATCAAAAAAGTTACTGAGGCAATTGTTTCTGAGGAAAGAAAGAAACAACATACGATTTTGGCTGATAAAATAGAGAATGAACTAAATAAGAATAGACCTATTGATAGTTCTAATACTGCAAACTTAAACACTAATGGCAAAGCAATAATAGACTATAGAGCTGAAAACCTAATCACAGAGATATTTCCAACGAAAAGATTATCAGACTTAATTCTGCCAACAGAAGTACAAGTATCGTCCAATCACTTTATTCAAGAACAATTTAGAGTTGACTTGTTACGTTCCTATGGACTTGAACCAAGGAGCCGAATTCTTCTCATTGGCCCTCCGGGCAATGGGAAAACATCATTGGCTGAAGCATATGCCGAAGCTTTGATGGTACCATTGTATGTTGTCAAATACGACAGCCTTGTTGGGGCTTATTTGGGTGAAACAGCTTCAAGACTACGAAAACTAATGGATTATGTTAGCACAAGAAAATGCGTGCTCTTTTTTGATGAATTTGAAACATTAGGTAAAGAACGTGGTGACACCCATGAAACAGGAGAAATTAAACGTGTTGTTAGTTCTTTATTGTTGCAGATTGACAATCTTCCGAGTCATGTAATAGTCATTGGTGCTACAAATCATCCCGAGCTATTAGACAGAGCCGTGTGGAGAAGATTCCAAATTAAAATATTTCTACCAATTCCAACAAGGGTGAATATCGTTTCATGGCTAGATCAATTTCAGCACAAACACAAAATTCGATTTGAATATGCATCTGAAACAATAGCAAAAAAACTATTAGGGATAAATTATGCTGAATTAGAAGAATTTGGATTGTCAATATTGAGACAGTATGTATTATCACTGCCAGATTCAAATATGAAAGATATTGTATCGAATGAGCTGAAAAATAAAGCAAATAATATATCTGACTCGGACTCTCAAAAATAATATATTTTATGGCAAATAATTATCCCCTATTATTCTTCCCAGAACCTGTACCTCTTCCAAAAGTTCCCGGGAATCAGTTTTCACCTAAAATACCTCACTATCCTTCTCATGACAGGCAAAGAGAGAGATTGGCTCCATTGTTTGAGACATTGTGTAGATCATTCGAAGCGCAAAGAGCAACTATGCAAAGTACGCCAACAGGAGTTGATCCAGAACAAGTTTTGGTATTCGAAACGGTTGGTAGTGCTGAAAGCTTTCTTACAGCAATTAAGAATACTGATGGCTTGGAGTGGATGGGTGAGATTGAACTAGACGACATTCAACCTTCTGATGATTTTCATTATATAAATGGGGAAGAGGAAAAAGCACTTTCAGGGCGTTTGTTTTTAACAATGACTAATCAAAGGGCTATGACTGAAATGTTATCTCTTTGGGAGCAGTATTCTACTAATCCGAACATTCAATTTCAAAGAGGTTTAAATGGGTTTAAGTCGTTATTTAAGCAACTTAATACTATTCGTAGATGGAATGTACAAGATCGCTTAATTGAAACAAATGTCATTAAATATTGGAAACAAGACATAGAAGCAAATGAGCAAATCATTCGTTTTGAATTACAATTATGGTTTAGTTCATCTACAGAAAAAAGAAATGCCTCATTTAGTAGAGTATCTGAAATGATTGAATCATTAAATGGAAGATGCCTAGTTCACTCTGTTATTGAAGAAATATCTTATCATGGTATGTTAGTGGAATTACCATCAACTGCTATACAGGATATAATCAATACGCAAGATACTCAGTTGGTGAAATGCGATCAGGTAATGTTCTTTAGACCATCTGGACAAATAGCGATTGTTTCAGAGATTGAAGACGATAAGTTAATTAATGATGAATTGTTGAATGACGAACTACCAAGTGGTCAATCAGAAGCAGCTATTTTTGATGGACTTCCTGTTAATAACCATCAGAAACTGTCAAATAGAATCGTGGTTGATGATCCGGATGATTATAGTGATGGCTATATTGTTCAGCATAGAGTACATGGAACTGCAATGAGTTCTTTAATAATTCATGGTGATATCAATGACAATGAGAGGGCAATATCTATGCCATTATATATTAGACCTATTATGAAACCTGTAGCTGGGATGTCGAGTTCAATAGAGAAAGTCCCTAGCGATGTGTTATTTGTTGATTTACTCCACAGAGCTGTTAAAAGAATATTCGAGGGCGACATAGATAGTAATCCTATTAATTCTATTAAACTCATCAATCTGTCTATTGGAGATAGCTCTTTACTGTTTTTTCACTCCATGAGTCCAGCTGCAAAATTATTAGATTGGCTTAGTTGGAAATATAATGTGCTATTTATAATTAGTGCAGGTAATCACGTTGATCCCCTTGAAATGTCAATTCTATACAAGGATTTCAGGTCATTAAGTGATCAACAAAAAGAAGATATTATTTATAATACTATTGCCAACGATAGGAGGAATAGAAGAATATTATCACCGTCAGAGAGTATAAATAGTATTACAGTGGGTTCAATAAGTGTAGATAATTCTCCAGCAAATCCTTACGAAAGAAGAATAAATCCGACTTTGCATATGTTGCCAAATGTTCACTCTTCTTTTGGTGGTGGCTATAGGAGATCCATAAAACCAGATTTTGTTTATTATGGTGGGAAACAATTTTTTGATGAACCTTTACGGGATTTGGCGCCAACACAGTTAAGATATTCTTGTCATTTTGGATCACCAGGAAATCAAGTTGCTGCTCCATCTGATGATTTAAGTAAAACATGGTTTGTTAGGGGCACTAGTAATGCTGCTGCTTTAATTACTCGTAGAGGCATCCAGATAACAGACACCTTAAAGGAACTATTTCAAGAAGATTATTTTTCACCACAGTATCGTCCATATTTACCGTTAATAATTAAGACTCTTCTTACGCATGGATGTTCTTGGGGTGAATTAGAAGTAAATCTTAAAAGAATTTTAAATGGTAAATATAACAATAATGATATAGAAAAGATTATCACTGATTGGATTGGATATGGAATTCCAGACACCAGTAAAGTTCAAGAATGTACCCAACAAAGAGTTACAATTCTTGGTTTTGGGGAGATAGGGCAAGACAAATCTCACTTATTTAAATTTCCTCTGCCTTCTTCACTTTCAGGTAGGCCAGAAAATAGAAAACTGACAATAACTTTGTCTTGGTTTACACCTATAGCATCTAATACGCAGAAATATAGAGTGGCAAATCTTTATTTTGAAACTGACAATAGCACTATTGGAGTAACTAGAGATGATGCACAATGGCAGAAGGTAAAAAAAGGCACTTTACAGCATGAAGTATTTGTAGGTCAGAATGCTGTCGCATTTGAAGATGACGAAAGCATTGCGATACGAGTTACATGTAAAAAAGATGCTAAAGCTTTTAGTTATTTAATACCATACTCTATTGCGGTAACGCTAGAAGTTGCAGAAGAGATAGATATCCCTATTTACCAAGAAGTCAGAGATAAGTTATTAACTCCAATTATTGTTGAGCAAAGTTCTTTGTTTTAATTCGTTTTTTGCATATAATATATATCAGTATGGTTTATGTAGGCTGTCATGATGTGATTGTGATTGATTTATTCCTCTGTAAACAGTGATTTCGCAGAAATCCCCTAAAAAGAGCTGTAAAGTCAAAACAGACTGTATATCTTTGCAATCGAAATAAAACCATTATAAATCAA
>ERZ791614.1308-NODE-1308-length-13114-cov-2.279807_pt1 | contig 13114 bp, 8 predicted proteins | sample MGYA00510274_ERZ791614 | MGnify/ENA primary metagenome ERZ791614 (study PRJEB30046, sample SAMN00715221) | human gut metagenome | study: EMG produced TPA metagenomics assembly of the A metagenome-wide association study of gut microbiota in type 2...
TAGGGTTTAGATAAAAAGAGAATAATGTTTGCTATAAAAACATTATTCTCTTTTACTTTTTTAAGAAGTTAGTTTAGTGGTTATTGTATATTTGTTCGTCATAAAGTAAATTGAAAAATTGTATACTATAAAAAAGTAGTTAATATGAATAAGAATTTTGTAATCTCTCTATTCTTTCTATTAGGGAGTGCTACACTCTCTGCACAAGTGAAATTGCTTCCGATATTTTCGGATAATATGGTGTTACAGCAACAAACGCAAGCCCCTATATGGGGCGAGTCTAAGCCTAAGAAGAAAGTAGAAATTACGACCTCATGGGATCAGAAAAAATATACTATTCAGGCTGATGCACAAGGGAAGTGGAGTACGAAAGTTGCTACCCCAGTAGCGGGTGGTCCTTATAATATTACAATTTCTGATGGTAAAAAGGTGAAGCTTTCTAATGTAATGATTGGTGAAGTTTGGATATGTTCCGGACAATCCAACATGGAAATGCAGGTAGAAGGTTGGGGTAAGGTGAAGAACTATGAACAGGAGAAAGAAGAGGCAAATAATTATCCTAATATTCGTTTCTTATTGGTAGAAAATGCGATGAGTCCTACACCTGTTGAGAATATTACAGTAAAAGAGAATGGTTGGCAAGTGTGTACATCAAAGAGTGTAGCGGACTTTTCTGCAGCAGGTTACTTCTTTGGACGTGATTTGAATAAATACCGTAATGTGCCAATAGGATTGATTGATACATCTTGGGGAGGAACAATTATAGAAACATGGACCAGTAATGAGGCACTATCCACTATACCGAGTATGAAGAAAAGACTCGAAGCATTGGTCGGTTTGCCAGCATCTCAGGAAGGACGCAAGAAAAAGTTTGAAGAAGATGTTGAGACTTGGAAAGCTGAAGTTGAAAGAATTGACAAGGGGTGTGTTAATGGGGAGGCTATATGGGCAGCTCCTGATTTTAACGATGCGGCATGGAAATCTATGAAAGTTCCAGGTTTGATGCAAGAACAAGATTTACCAGGATTTAGTGGGCTTGTTTGGTTTAGGAAAACAATTGATATTCCTGCTGGTTGGGCAGGAAAAGATTTGATCTTGAATTTAGGTGTTATTGATGATAATGATTTTACTTATTTCAATGGTATACAGATAGGACATACAGAAGGATGGATGGCACCTAGAAGCTATAAGATTCCGAAAGAACTTGTGAAGAAGGGAAAAGCGGTGATTGCTGTACGTGTAATGGATACTGGTGGTACTGGTGGTATCAATGGAAGTCCTGAAAGTATTTCACTTCATCTTTCCGATACAGAAGCTATCCAGTTGGCTGGTAATTGGAAATATCAGGTTTCTTTAGATATGAGAGAGGTTGCACCAATGCCTGTTGATATGTCATGGAATCCGAATTCTCCTACTTTCTTATTTAATGCTATGCTTAATCCACTGATTCCCTATGCTATCAAAGGAGCCATTTGGTATCAGGGAGAATCAAATGCGGGAGAGGCTTTTCAGTATCGTGATTTAATGCCGTTGATGATTACTGATTGGAGAAATCGCTGGGGATATGATTTTCCTTTCTATATGGTGCAGTTAGCTAGTTTTACAGCGAAACAAACAGCTCCTGTTGAATCTACTTGGGCGGAATTGAGAGAAGCTCAAACTCGGACTTTACATTTGCAAAATACAGGTATGGCTGTGGCAATTGATATAGGTGAGGAGTTTGATATTCATCCGAAGAACAAGCAAGAAGTGGGTAGACGCTTGGCATTAGCGGCCCGGGCGCAGACTTATGGCGAGAAGATTCCTTATTCCGGTCCGATATATAAATCTTATAAGATTGAAGGAAATAAAATTCGTATCTTCTTTGATCATATTGATGGTGGTCTGAAGACGGCGAATGGCGAAATGCCGAAAGGATTTACCATTGCTGGTGTAGACCATAAATTTCATTGGGCAGATGCTGTGATCGAAGGAAATACAGTTGTTGTTTCCTCATCTGAAGTTACCCTCCCGGTTGCAGTACGTTATGCATGGGCTGATTATCCGATATGCAATATGTATAACGGTGCGGATCTGCCAATGTCTCCTTTCCGTACTGATGATTGGAAAGGTATTACTTATGTCAATAAATAGTAAGTCTTTATTTAATTAATATATTCAATAATAAACCATGAAGAAACTAGTTTATTTAATTATCTTCTTTTTGTATTCGACTGTGATGAATGCTCAGCTAAAAGATCTGGTACAGTATGTGAATACGCTACAAGGTACCGATTCTAATTTTGGTTTGAGCTACGGTAATACTTATCCTACTACAGGTATGCCTTATGGTATGCATATGTGGTCTGCGCAAACAGGTAAAAATGGGGATGGATTTAAGTATATGTATGCTGTTGATAAGATTCGTGCTTTTAGCCAATCACATCAATGTAGTCCTTGGGTGAGTGATTATGCTGTATATTCTTTCATGCCGATGGTAGGGGAGCTGGTTGTAAATCAAGATGCTCGTGCTACCAAGTTTAGTCACGATAATGAGATAGCTAAACCTCATTATTATAAAGTAACATTCGATAATGGCATTACTACTGAAATGGCTCCGACTACCCGTGGTGTACATTTACGTTTTTCCTATCCTACTACGGGAGATGCTTATTTGGTACTTGACGGATATACGGATATGAGTGAAATCAAAATTGATCCGGCTAAGAGACAAATCTCCGGTTGGGTAAATAATCAACGTTTTGTGAACGATTCAAAATCATTCCGTAATTATTTTGTTGTTCAATTTGATAAACCTTTCGAAGATTACGGCGTATGGGAAAACCAAAAGGATGAAGTGTTTCCACAGAAATTAGATGGAGCAGGTAAAGGATATGGTGCATTTATTAAATTTAAAAAAGGCTCGAAGGTTCAGGCTAAAGCAGCTTCCTCATACATAAGTGCAGAGCAGGCTCTGATAACTTTAAATAAAGAACTCGGTAAAGATAAGAATCTGGAAGTAACGAAAGCACGCGGTCAGAAGACTTGGAATGAAGTATTGAATAGAATTGTAGTTGAAGGATGTACGGACGAACAGATGAAGACTTTCTACTCTTGTCTTTTCCGTGCTAATTTATTCTCTCGCAAATTTTATGAACGCAAAGAAAATGGTGAACCATATTATTATAGCCCATATAATGGTAAAATTTATGATGGTTACATGTATACTGATAATGGATTTTGGGATACATTCCGTTCTCAATTCCCTTTGACAAATATTTTGCATCCAACAATGCAGGGACGTTATATGAATGCTCTTTTGGCAGCCCAGGAACAATGCGGCTGGTTGCCTTCATGGTCTTCCCCGGGTGAAACAGGAGGAATGTTAGGAAATCATTCTATTTCATTGCTGGCAGATGCATGGGCAAAAGGAATTCGTGATTTTGATCCTGAAAAAGCACTGAAGGCTTATGCGCATGAAGCAATGAATAAAGGTCCTTGGGGTGGTGCTAACGGACGTGGATTCTGGAAAGAATATTTCCAGTTAGGATATGTTCCTTATCCTGAATCAATGGGTTCTAGTGCACAAACTATGGAATATGCATATGATGATTTCTGCGGATATCAACTTGCTAAAATGGTTGGAAATAAACATTACCAAGAAGTATTTGCCCGTCAGATGTACAACTATAAAAATGTCTTTGATAAGTCTATCGGATTTATGCGTGGAAAGGGTGTTGATGGTAAATGGCAGGAACCATTCGATCCACTGGAATGGGGGGGGCCTTTCTGTGAAGGAAATGCATGGCATTATACATGGTCAGTGTTCCATGATGTACAAGGCTTGATTGACTTGTTTGGAAGTGATGAAAAGTTTACTACTAAAATAGATTCTGTATTTACTATTCCTAACATAATTAAACCGGGCACTTATGGTGGAGTTATTCATGAAATGAAAGAAATGGAGTTGGCTAATATGGGACAATATGCACACGGAAATCAACCGATTCAACACATGCCTTATTTGTATTGCTATGCAGGTCAGCCGTGGAAAACTCAATATTGGGTACGTCAGATTGTTGAGAGATTATATAATTCAACAGAAAAAGGTTATCCGGGTGATGAAGACCAAGGCGGTATGTCTTCATGGTATATTCTGAGCTCATTGGGTATATATGCTGTTTGCCCGGGTACAGATGAATATGTGATTGGCAGCCCATTATTTAAGAAGGCTACCATAACTATGGAAAATGGCAATAAGTTTGTGATTGAAGCACCAGAAAATAGTAAAGAAAATTTATACATACAATCAGCTACTTTGAATGGCAGACTTTTAGATAAAAACTATATCCATTATGATGATATAGCAGAAGGAGGAGTCTTGAAATTTGAAATGGGAAGCCAGCCTAATAAAGAAAGATGTACTTCGAAGTATGCTGCGCCTTTCTCTTTGTCTAAAGAATAAAGAATCAAAGAATAAAGTTCAATAATACGATCGATTTTATCCGAATAGCGAAACAGGGTACTATTAGTGGTATTCCTGTTTCTTATTCGAAATAGACTCTACTAAAAGAACATCCGGAATGAAACATAAATTCTTATTTATTTTATTATTCTCTCTTGTTTTAGAAGGAATGGTTACAACACAAGCTGTGGCTGGTGACTATGTCCATCAAGTCAATACGTTGATTGGAACAAAAGGTACCGGACTGACTTCCGGATATCTTTATCCGGGAGCAACTTATCCTTATGGGATGGTACAATTTACTCCATCTTATTTTTCCAAAAGGTCGGGATTCGTTATCAATCAGTTGAGTGGTGGTGGTTGTGAACATATGGGAAATTTTCCCACTTTCCCTGTGAAGGGAAAACTGAAAATGTCACCTGATAACATCCTCAACTATCGTATAAATGTATCTGAAGAAAAAGGACATGCCGGTTATTATGAGGCTATGGTGCAAGAGGATATCAAGGCAAAACTGACAGTGACCGAGCGAACGGGGATGGCTAGTTATGAATATCCGGCAGATCAACAGTATGGTACAATAATCATTGGTGGAGGTATTTCTGCAACTCCTATTGAACAAGCAGCAATTGTTATTACTGCCCCGAATAAGTGTGAAGGTTATGCAGAAGGAGGAAATTTCTGTGGGCTCCGTACTCCGTATAAAGTCTATTTTGTAGCAGAGTTTGATACTGATGCTTTTGAAACCGGTACATGGAAGAGAGAAGAATTGATGCCAAATACAACTTTTGCAGAAGGTGAGTATTCTGGTGTATACTTTACTTTTGATGTAAACAAAAAGAAGAATATTCAATATAAGATTGGAGTTTCTTATGTTTCAGTAGAAAATGCACGTGAAAATTTGAAAGCCGAAAATGCAGAATGGGATTTCCAAAAGATACAGAATCAGGCGGAGGCAAAATGGAATCATTATTTGGGTATGATTGAAGTGGAGGGCACCAATCCCGATCGTACGACCCAATTCTATACACATTTATATCGTTCTTTCATTCACCCGAATGTTTGTAGCGATGTGAATGGGGAATATATGGGAGCGGATTTCAGAGTGCATAAGTCACGTTCTAAACACTATACTTCTTTTAGTAATTGGGATACGTATCGTACGCAGACTGCTTTGATCGCTATGCTAGCTCCCGAGGAGACCTCGGATATCGTTATGTCTCATTACTTATTTGCCGAGCAATCCGGTGGTGCTTTTCCTCGTTGGGTGATGGCTAATATTGAAACAGGGGTAATGCAGGGAGATCCGACTCCTATTCTGATTGCTAATGCCTATGCTTTCGGAGCTCGTAATTATGATCCGAAACCTATCTTTAAGATTATGAGAAAAGGAGCGGAGGAACCGGGTTCTAAGTCGCAAGATGTGGAGACTCGCCCGGGATTGAAGCAATATTTGGATAAGGGTTATTATAATGCATCTATTCAATTGGAGTATACCTCAGCAGATTTTGCTATCGGACAGTTTGCATTGCATGCAGTGGGAGATGAATTTGCCAGTTGGCGTTATTTTCATTTTGCCCGTTCATGGAAGAATTTGTATAATTCGGACACAGGTTGGCTACAATCACGTAATCCGGATGGATCGTGGAAATCTCTTGGTGAAGACTTTCGTGAATCTACTTATAAGAATTATTTTTGGATGGTGCCTTATGATATTGCCGGTCTGGTAGAAATAATAGGTGGTAAGGAAAAAGCCGAGAAACGGTTGGATGAATTCTTTACACGCCTGGATGCCGGATATAACGATGCATGGTTTGCTTCCGGTAATGAGCCGAGTTTCCATATACCTTGGATATATAATTGGATTGGTCGTCCATACAAAACACAGGAAATCATTAATCGTGTGTTGAATGAGCAATATTCAAGTAAGATAGACGGTCTCCCGGGAAATGACGATTTGGGCACAATGGGGGCTTGGTATGTGTTTGCTTGTATCGGGCTTTATCCGGAAATCCCGGGTGTGGGGGGATTTACGGTAAATACTCCAATCTTTTCATCTGTCAAGGTACATTTGAAAAAAGGTGATATTGTGATAAAGGGAGGTTCAGAAAAGGACATCTATATCAAATCCATGAAACTAAACGGAAAATCATATGAAAGTACATGGATAGACTGGGACCAGCTCAACAGCGGAGCTACTATCGAATACCGTACTTCGGGTAAACCGGACATGAAGTGGGGAGCAAAGGTCGTTCCACCATCTTTTCCTTAATTAATGAATTATTATAAAGAACAATCATGAAAAGAAAATTTCAACATATAGCTTATTTACTGATGGTTGCAGCAGTGATAACTTCCTGTGGAGAGAAGAAGCAAACATCCGAATTCCCCGATTGGGCATGGGCGGATTTTCAACGTCCGGAAGGTATTAACCCAATTGTCTCTCCTGATACCACTACTGTTTTTTATTGCCCAATGAGGCAGGATTCGGTAGCATGGGAATCTAGTGATACTTTTAATCCGGCTGCTACAATTTATGATGGTAAAGTGGTTGTGCTTTACCGGGCAGAAGATAATTCGGCGGTAGGAATTGGTTCACGCACTTCTCGCTTAGGCTATGCTTATTCTGATGATGGTTTGCATTTTAACCGGATGACTGTTCCTGTATTTTATCCGGCAGATGATAACCAGAAAGAATTGGAATGGCCAGGGGGATGTGAAGATCCGCGAGTTGCTGTGACAGAGGATGGCCTTTATGTAATGCTTTATACACAATGGAATCGTAAGCAGGCCCGTCTTGCCGTAGCTACTTCTCGTGATCTTCAGATATGGGAAAAATATGGTCCGGCTTTTGCAAAAGCATATGGCGGACGTTTTTTTGATGAATTTTCCAAATCTGCTTCTATTGTCACAAAATTGGTAGATGGCAAACAAGTGATTGCTAAAATTGATGGAAAATATTGGATGTATTGGGGAGAAAAGTTTGTGAACGTAGCTACTTCCACGGATTTGATTAATTGGGAACCGATGCTTGATGAAAAAGGAGACTTTCTGAAAGTAATTACTCCTCGTAAAGGTAAATTTGATAGTGACCTGACCGAGTGTGGTCCACCTGCAATTATGACTGATAAAGGTATTTTATTACTTTATAATGGTAAGAATAAGTCAGGTGCAGAGGGTGATACATTGTATACTGCTAATTCTTATTGTGCCGGGCAAGCATTATTCGATGCTAAAGATCCGACTAAATTGATTGACCGATTGGATAAACCATTCTATATTCCGGAATCAGATTTTGAGAAGAGCGGACAATATCCCGCGGGAACAGTATTTATAGAAGGTTTAGTATTCCATAATCAGAAATGGTACTTATATTATGGTTGTGCAGATTCACGTGTAGCAGTTGCTGTGTATGATCCTTTTAAGAAATAAAATGCAATGAAAAAGATAGGACTCTTTTTGTTTGATATTTGTTTTGCATTGCAAATGGTGGCACAAGAACAAAACTACTTCACAAATCCTGTTATTCGGGGAGATGTACCCGATCCTTCTGTCATTCGGATTGAAGATACATATTATGCTACGGGTACCTCTTCGGAATGGGCGCCTTTTTATCCAATGTTTACCTCGAAGGATCTGGTAAACTGGAAACAGGTAGGGCATGTTTTTACCAAGCAACCGTCCTGGACTTCTAATTCATTTTGGGCACCAGAATTGTTTTATCATAATAATAAAGTTTACTGTTATTATACTGCCCGCCAAAAAAGTACCGGGATATCATATATCGGAGTAGCTACGTCTGATTCTCCTTTACATGAATTTACCGATCATGGTCCGATTGTAGAGTATGGGAAGGAAGCTATCGATGCATTTATTTATGATGATAACGGGCAGTTGTATATCAGTTGGAAAGCTTATGGTTTGGATACGCGTCCGATAGAATTGTTAGGATGTAAACTGTCCGCTGATGGTTTGCATTTGGATGGTGAACCTTTTACTCTTTTAGTAGATGAAAAGGGAATTGGTATGGAAGGACAGTACCATTTTAAAGAAGGCGACTACTATTATATAGTATACGCTGCCCATGGATGTTGTGGTCCTTCTAGTGACTATGATGTGTATGTAGCACGTGCAAGGAATTATGGTGGACCTTATGAAAAATATTCTGGAAACCCCATTCTTCATGGCGGAGAAGGAGATTATAAATCATGTGGTCATGGTACTGTGGTGAGAACATCTGATGGTCGTATGTTTTATATGTGTCACGCTTATTTGAAGGGAGATGGTTTCTTTATCGGGCGTCAACCGATTTTGCAAGAAATGGAAATGACGGATGATCATTGGGTGCGTTTCAAGACTGGGAATTTGGCTATAGCTGAACAGCCTATACCTTTTGTCGGTACAAAGCAAGAGCCTCTTTCGGATTTTGAAGATAATTTTAAGGGGAATCAATTGAAAGTTGATTGGACGTGGAATTATCCTTATTCAGATATACACGCTGTGCTAAAGAAAGGAAAGTTATTTTTATCCGGTACTCCAAAGAATAACAATAAATATGGTACAGCATTATGTTTACGTCCTCAATCTCCACAGTATAGCTGTGAGACGAAAGTAATAAACACAGGCAAAGGACTGAAAGGATTGACCTTGTATGGCGATGATAAAAACCTGATTGCTTGGGGAATTGAAGGAGATAAACTTATTTTGAAAGTGGTGAAAGACGATATTGAGTCAGTACTTTATGATTCAGCTTTTGCAAGTAAAGAGATATATTTGAAATTGGAAGTTGAACAGGGGTGTATATTCCACTTTTATAAAAGTCTGGATGGAAAAACATGGCAATCTGTGCAGAATACCCCTTTCAAGGGTAAATCCTTGATTCGTTGGGATAGAGTGCAGCGTCCGGGATTACTACATTATGGAGATAAGGATGTACCGGCAGAGTTTTCTTATTTTAAAATGAAGAATTTAAAATAAAAAGAAAGTAGATGGTGATAAAATTTTTAGTTTATACTATTAAATTATCCCTCATAGTAGATTAACAGTATTTGTAAAATATAGATTGATAACATGAAAAAGTTTTTAGTATTAGTTGCAGCAGTTTGCATGGCATATACTACTGCGTTTGCTCAGACCGTGAAACCTTTTAAGGAAGGTGATAGAGCTGTGTTTTTAGGAAATAGTATTACGGATGGTGGTCGTTACCATTCATTTATCTGGTTGTATTACATGACCCGCTTCCCGAATATGCCTATTCGTGTATTCAATGGAGGTATTGGTGGTGATACAGCGTATGATATGAATAAACGTTTGGATGGTGACATTTTTAGCAAAAATCCTACTGTATTGATGGTGACTTTCGGTATGAATGATTCCGGTTATTATGAATATAATGGTGATAATGCGAAAGAATTTGGTGAACAGAAGTATCAGGAAAGCATCAAGAACTTCCAGCAGATGGAAAAACGTTTCAAGGAATTGCCACATACTCGTATCGTAATGACGGGAACCTCTCCTTATGATGAAACTGCGCAAATAAAGGATAATACGGTCTTTAAGAAAAAAAATGAGACTATTAAGAGAATTATAGAATATCAAAGAGAATCTGCTGCAAGAAATGGTTGGGAATTTACAGATTGGAATGCGCCTATGGTAGCTATAAATCAGGAACTTCAACAAAAAGATCCTAGTTTTACTCTTTGTGGTAACGATCGTATCCATCCGGACAATGACGGTCATATGGTGATGGCTTATCTTTTCTTGAAAGCACAAGGTTTTGCTGGTAAAGATGTGGCCAACATGGAAATCAATGCAAATAAGAAGCAAGCAGTGAAGGCAGAAGGTTGTACCATCTCAAATATTAAGAAAATAGGTAAAGATATTAGTTTTGATTATCTGGCAGAGGCGTTACCATATCCTTTGGATACTATTGCACGAGGCTGGGGTTCTAAGAAGAGTCAGGCAGAAGTTATAAAAGAAGTTCCTTTTATGGAAGAGATGAATACTGAATTGCTGAAAGTTACCGGTTTGAAGGGGCAATATAAACTGTTGATTGACGATCAGGAAATAGGAACCTGGGATGCTGCTGATTTGGCAAAGGGTATAAATTTAGCTGCAGAATCTAAAACTCCACAATACCAGCAGGCATTAACTATCATGCACCTCAATGAGTATCGTTGGGAACTTGAAAGAACATTTAGAGAATATGCGTGGTGCCAGTTTGGTTTCTTTCAACAAAAAGGCTTATTGTTTGCTAATGACAGAAAGGCTATTGAAGTGATGGATGAAAATGTAGAGAAGAACATGTGGTTGAAAGGACGTCGGGATCTTTATTCAAAGATGATGTTTAAAGAAATTCGCGACGCACGTGAACAAGAGATGGATGTTCTGATTTCCAAGATCTACGAAATCAACAAGCCAGTAGTAAGAAAGATTGTTCTGAGAAAAATATAATATTTCTTTAGATAAGAAAGGTTTGAATTGGTGTATGGTGGTGCCGGCTAATAGTCGGCACCTTTTTTATGTATGATATTTGATTTAATTTCTTTTCCAGAAATCGGAACTGAACAGCAGCAATACCGTAAACAACTCCAGACGTCCGAGAAGCATCAAAAAGGAGAGCAACCATTTGGCTGCATCAGGCAATTCACTCCACGAGAAGGCAGGGCCACACGTGCCGAGTCCCGGTCCCATGTTTCCTATACTTGATATGACCGTTCCGATAGATTCGAGAAATCCCACTCCGAAGCCCATCATGACAAGAATGCTGATAATGGCGATGATTGCATACAAAAATGTAAATGCCAGTACGGTAGACTGGATAGAGGGGGAGATCACCTGTTTATTCACCCGTACGGGCAATACTGCATTGGGATGCAGAATATGTTTAAATTCATTTTTGGCAACTTTGAAGAGGATAACCATGCGGATACATTTGATACCACCTGTCGTACTGCCTGCGCAAGCACCCATTATCATTACGATAAGAAGACAGCCCCAGAGAATGGAAGGCCAGAGCATATAGTCGGCAGTGGCAAAACCGGTTGAAGTCTGTAAGGAGATTACTTGGAACAGAGATTTCCGGAATGCTTCTTCTGCTCCCATCGAACTGGTCTGATAAAGCCAGACTGCTATGAAAACCGTGAAAAAGGCAACAGACATAAAATAAAACTTCAGCTCGGCATCATGGATAAACTTCTTTATTTTCCCATTGAACATCAGCAATAATAGCGTGAAGTTGACTCCCGAGAGGAACATGAAAACAGATATTACATAGTCTATGTAAGGCGAGTGGTAATATTCGATACTTGTCTGCTTGGTGGAGAACCCACCTGTACTGGTCGTGGTGAAAGCGTGGCAGATACTGTCGAAAAGTCCCATGCCCCCGAATACCAGTAATATAATCAATGTCCCCGTCATACCGGCATAGATGCCCCAGATCCATTTGGCGGTAACACCAATACGGGGATGTACTTTGTCATGAGTCGGCCCGCTGGCTTCGGCGGCAAATACCTGAATACCTCCCATACCGAAAATCGGAAGAACGGCAATCGTAAAGAATACAATTCCCAGACCACCGATCCACTGAGTCATTGCCCGCCAGAAAAGGATTCCGTGAGGCATCGATTCTATATTATTCATGATGGTGGCACCGGTACTGCTGAAGCCGGACATTGTCTCGAAGAAGGCATCGGTGACACTTGGAATATACCCGCCTATATAATAGGGCAACATTCCAAAAAAGGAGAAAGCAATCCAGGCTACACTGACAATCACATATCCATCGCGGCGGTTGAGTGACTTTTCGGCCCCTCTTCCAATAGCAAGCATAATCACACCTACAAAGGCCGTGATAGCTGATGAAAGCAGAAAACTGTTTAAATCATCTTCCTTGTAAAATAGTGAAACACCACCGCAACACATTAACATAGCCGTTTCTATCAGTAACAGAAACCCCATGATGCGATATATCATCCTCGAATTAATCATTTTTTAAGTAATAGGTATTAAGTAATAGGTATTAAGTAATAAGTAATACTCCGCATAATTAATGCCAATAATGAAATAAGCGACTTCGGCTAATACTTATTACCTAATACTTATTACTTAATACCTAATACTTATTACCTATTCTTTAACTGCCGCCAATGCCTTCTCATAGTCAGGTTCCTGAGTAATCTCCGGAACAAGTTCCGTATATGCTACTTTGCCGTCTTTGCCGATTACGACTACTGCACGTGCTAGTAAGCCTGCCAACGGTCCGTCTGCCATACGCAGTCCGTAGCTCTCGTCAAAATCAGAGAAACGGAAACGCGGTTCCCCTGCAATGGCCAGCTTTACCATTTCACACCGGTCTTTGGTGCCGGTTACACGATGATCTGTTTTGTGCGGGGGATTGTGGGAAGGCATAAACCAGATCTCATCGAGGTGATATTCTTTTAAAGCCTGTCTGCCAAGCATCAGGTGCGCATTGTGGATGGGATCAAAGGTTCCACCCATAATTCCGATCTTAGCCAATCACAGTCACTCCCTTCGCAAACAATGTTATGTCTATGATATTACGAACCCACAGGAGCAGATCATATGGTTTGTTCCTGTGGGCTATAGATCAATGTTTTGTAACTGTACAAGCAATGTAATGCGTTGCCTGTACAATTATGACTTTCTTTT
>ERZ791614.1310-NODE-1310-length-13111-cov-5.062117_pt1 | contig 13111 bp, 11 predicted proteins | sample MGYA00510274_ERZ791614 | MGnify/ENA primary metagenome ERZ791614 (study PRJEB30046, sample SAMN00715221) | human gut metagenome | study: EMG produced TPA metagenomics assembly of the A metagenome-wide association study of gut microbiota in type 2...
GCCGGCCGGGTGGAGCCGCTGGAGGAGATCATCGACGGACTGTGCGACGAGATGAAGCTGCACCATGTGGACCGCCTGCAAAAGGGCGTGTGTACCCTGAACCAAGGCTTTATCTTCAACGACCTGCTGACCAACTACGAACGCGTGGCGGATCACTGCTCCAACATTGCCGTGGCCATGATCGAGTTGGAGTCCGACTCCTTTGATACCCACGAGTACCTCAACAGCGTCAAGGCCATGAAGTCCGCGTCCTTTGCCCGTTATTCCGCCGAATATCAGAAAAAATACACTCTGTGACGTACTTTTCCCGCCGGACCTCCGGCGGGAAAAATTTTTTAAAAATTTACGCAGAAAAAGAGGATTCCGGGCTTTTGCGGGGTATATATAAGTATCACGGGAATTTCACGGAAAGGAGGCGCGGCCATGCCGTTTCCCCAGAGCTTTCTGGACGAGCTGATCGCCCGCAATGACATTGTGGACGTGGTGGGCTCCTATGTATCCCTGACGCCCAAGGGCGGCAGCTTCTGGGGCTGCTGCCCCTTCCACAATGACCGGACACCCAGCATGAAGCTGAACGAGGATTACTTCTACTGCTTCGGCTGCGGGGCTACCGGTGATGTCGTTGATTTGACCGCACAGCTTTTTCGCCTGCCGCCAGCGGAAGCTGCCAAGAAACTGGCAGAGGATTTTGGCGTTGCCGAGCAGAAGCCGTCCGTTCTGGCGAGGCTGAAGCGCGGAAAGACGCAGGTGGAAGCCGAACGCCACTCTTTACGGGTTCTGCGGGATTACTTCGGCATCTTACAGGACTGGAAAGAGCACTGCGCGCCGCAGTCACCGGAAGACCCCATTGACCCGCGCTATGTGGAAGCGTGCCACATGCTGGATCGCATCGGGAATATACTGGATATTCTGATCTCAGGCACACCGCAGGAACGTGGGTCGGTGGTGGCCGACATGCAGAAGGACAACCGCCTTGGACTCATGGAAGAGCGGAACCGCCAAATCAAGGAGGCTGCACATGGACAAAGCTGAAACGCCGCGCTGGATACAGGACAAGCACTTCAACGAGGTGCTGTTCTGTGAGGATTTTCTAGCAGCGCACCCGATGGTATGTGTCAGCGGCAGCTTTTTCACCGTGGATGGCCGCATCACCGATGAGGAGAGCATCCGCAAGCAGATTTACGAAATGCTCCGCCCGCATTTCAGCTGCGGTCTTGCAAAACGCGCCTCCGGCCTGCTGGAAATGCTGAAACTGGAAACCTATGTGCCGGACCTGCCCCTCCACGAGGATCGGATTCACGTGGTCAACGGTACACTGTTTCTCAGCGGAGAGTTCCGACCCGAAAAGGAGTTCTGCCGCAACCGCCTGCCGGTTAAATTTGATCCCAACGCGCCGCAGCCGGTTCACTGGCTGCGTTTTTTGTCGGAGTTGCTGGAGGAGACGGACATTCTGACCTTACAGGAATACCTCGGCTACTGCCTGATTCCGACGAACCGCGGGCAGGTGATGATGCTGCTCAAGGGCAACAGCGGCGAGGGCAAGAGCCGCATCGGCGTGGTGATGCAGAAAATGCTCGGCAGCAACCTGAAAAACGGCAGCATCGCCAAGGTGGAGCGCAGCCCCTTTGCCAGAGCCGATCTGGAGCACGAGCTGCTGATGGTAGATGACGACATGAAGCTGGAGGCGCTGCAATCCACCCACTATCTCAAGTCCCTCATCACCGCCGAAATGCCGATGGACTTGGAGCGCAAGGGCGAGCAGAGCTATCAGGGCAAGATGTATGTCCGCTTTTTGGCCTTTTCCAACGGCGATCTGGAGTCGCTCTATGACCACTCGGACGGCTTTTACCGCCGCCAGCTCATTTTGTCGGTGAAGAAAAGGCCGCCGAACCGGGAGGATGACCCCTTTCTCGCGGACAAGCTCTGCGGCGAGATCGAGGGGATATTCCTCTGGTGTCTCGAAGGTCTGCGGCGCTTGCAAAGTAATAACTTCCGCTTCACCGAAAGCTCGCAGACGAAAGCAAACCGTGAGGATGCGCGCCGCGAGGCCGACAATGTGCTGCTGTTTCTGCGCTCGGAGGGATACATCCGTCTGAAAGCCGACAGTACCATTACGTCGGCCAATCTGTACGCCATTTATACCATGTGGTGCAACGACAACGCCTACAAGCCGCTCGCCGCGCGGACGGTGAGCATGACGCTCAAAAAGCACGCCGATGAGTTCGGCCTGGAGCACGACAATCACATCCAGAACGCCCTTGGCAAGCGGGTCAACGGCTTTTGGGGCATCGAGGCGCTGGTCGCGCCGCCGGTTTTATGAGCTCAGACACGAAATTCTCCATCCCATCCATCCCAAGCATCCCCAAAAACCCCGGATGGATGGGATGGATGTTTTCAAGTTCAGCTGTGAAGGAGGACGTGTCCGCCGATCTGGCAGAGCTGAAACGGAAGGGGTATCTGCAAGACAGGTGAAAACCGGAAAGAAATTTGCGCGGCGGCGAAAGGATTTTACGAAACCGCGCTGCTCGGAACCGCGCATCGGCTTCACGGATGCGCGTGGTGCTGCACGGTTTAGAGCGAAGTCACACGGATTCGGAAAGTCGATACCCCTCACTTACGAAGAAGGCATTGACCGCCGCTTTTCCAGCGGATTTCAGAAAGACAGAATATTACGCCAAACAGCGAAGCAGGTTTTCGGAAACAGAAACCCGCTTCGCTGTTTTCATCACGAAAAAACAGGAGAATTTTATGAGCATCAGAAATGAGATCAAATCGCAGATTATTCGTGCCGGTTTTACGATGCAGGAGGTCGTTGACCGGCTGGCTGACGAATACGATTGGAGTGACAGCGTTTCCAATCTGTCCGCAAAATTGCAGCGGGTGAGCATCCGCTATAAGGAGGTTATGGAGCTGGCCGACGTGCTGGACTGCGACATCGTGTGGATAAAGCGAGGGGATCGCCGATGAAAGCGCAGTACGCCATTCTCCGCTTTGCCAAATATAAGGGGCCAGAAATCGGGCATATTGAGTCCCACAACGAGCGTACCAAGGAGAAATACGCCAGCAATCCTGACGTGGACACGTCCCGCAGTCACCTCAACTTCCATCTGGTGACGCCGCAGCGCAAATACCGCGCGGAGTCCGAAAGGCAGATCGCGGAAGCTGGCTGTCGCACGCGGTCGGACAGCGTGCGCGTGGTGGAGGCGCTGGTGACGGCCAGCCCGGAGTTCTTCAAGGGCAAGAAAAAAGGGGAGGTCAGAGCTTATTTCCAGGAAGCGTTGGACTTCATCAAGCAAAACCAGAGTCCAGAAATAATTATATCCGCCGTGGTGCATATGGACGAGAAAACGCCCCATATGCACCTTTCTTTTGTCCCGTTGACGGCGGACGGGCGGCTCAGCGCCAAGGAGATCGTCGGCAACAAGAAGAAGCTGACGCAGTGGCAGGATCGCTTCTGGGAGCACATGGTCAAAAAATACCCCGATCTGGAGCGCGGCGAGAGTGCCAGTCAGACCGGGCGCGACCACATCCCGCCGCGGCTGTTCAAGGAGGCTGTCCACCTGAACCGGATGAAGGAACAGATCATGGCGATTCTGAACGACACCAATCCGTTCAACAAAAAGGCCAAGCTGGACGAGCTGGAAGCGCTGCTGGGTAAGTACGTTCCCGGCACGGAGGCTCTGCGGACGAAGCTCAAGAAGTATGACGCCGCTTATAAGGCGCTGACTGCCGAGAATGCGGCGCTCGAAAAGCAGCTGGGCGCATCGTCCAAGGAGAGCGTCCGCAAAAAGCTGGAGATCAACGAAAAGCTCCGGGAACTGGACGAGCTGCACCGCATGGTGGACGGCATCCCGCCGGAGATTTTGCAGGCAGCGAAGCAGGTGGCCACGCATAAGCCGCAGGAAAGATGAGGAAACTAAGGATGTTAAAGGAGGCTGGTTCTATTTGGAGATGAACGTCAGGGATGATCAGAAGCTTGTTGAAATCTGGCTGACGAATGCAGAAAAAATTGACCCCGTCCTGCGGGAGGGACTAAAAGAGATTTACGCCAAGTATAAGACGAAGAAATATATGGTCGCCGTGTTCGAGTCCGGCAAGGGCGATCTTTACGAGAACACGCGGGATCTGCTGCTCTTCAACCGCCGCCGCAGCGCCGAAAAGGCCGTGCAGCAGGCGAAAAAGCAGAGGGCCGTGAGCATGGAGCACTGAACATTGGGCGGAAGGGCACAATCCCTTCCGCCCTTTTTCTTTTTTACCCTTGCAAAAAGCGAAAACGTCATGTACAATATTATCTGAAATAAGATGTCTGTAAATAGATATACGTGGCACATTTGCCTTGCAAGGAACAGAGGAAACCAAATGAAAGAGATTGAAAACAACGGAATTCAGCTGCTTGAGGATTAAAAAATCTGTGTGGCTGGCTTGGGACGCTGAACGAGAAGACGGAGGAGAATTCAAATGGAAAATGAAATGATGGAACGCAGTGAAATTCTGCTGTACAGCGATGAAAACGGAAAAGAGTTTGTCAGCGTCGTATTCAAGGACGAGACATTCTGGCTGACGCAGAAGGCGATGGCTGAGCTGTTCGGCTGCACGCCGGATAACATCTCCCTGCACTTGAAGAACATCTTCGCGGAAAGCGAATTGAATCGAGAAGCAGTTACCGAGAAATTCTCGGCAACTGCCGCCGACGGAAAAAACTATCTGACCCAGCACTACAACCTCGATGCCATCATCGCCGTCGGCTACCGTGTGAACTCCAAAAAGGCCACCCGATTCCGCCAGTGGGCGACAAAGACGCTGAAGGAGTACATTCAGAAGGGCTTTGTGCTCAACGATGATCTAATGAAAAACGGCCGTCCGTTCGGCAAGGACTACTTTGACGAGCTGCTGGAGCGCATCCGGGAGATCCGTGCCAGTGAGCGCCGGGCCTATCAGAAAATTGCGGATGTCTTCGAGCAGTGCAGCTATGATTACGACAAAAACAGCGACACGACGAAAGCGTTCTACGCATTTGTCCAGAACAAACTGCACTACGCCGTTACCGGCAAGACTGCTGCGGAACTGATTTCCGAGCGGGCGACACTGGACAGTCCCACGATGGGGCTTACCACATGGAAGGGCGCGCCGGATGGAAAGATTCTCAAAAGCGACACACTGGTGGCGAAGAACTATCTGAACGAAAAGGAGCTGTCCCGCCTGAACCGGCTGGTGACCATGTTTATCGACTACGCCGAGCTGAAGGCAGAGGACGAGCAGCTGATGAGTATGCAGGACTGGCTGAACGAAACCGACCGATTTCTGACCAACAACCGCCGCAAGGTGCTGGACGGCAAGGGCCACATCTCGCGGGAAGCGGCAGCGAAAAAGGTCGGTGCAATCTACGAGGAGTTTCGCAAAAAGCAGGACGAGGCGTACATTTCTGAGTTTGACCGCCAAACGGAAAAGTATCTCAAGGGTGAATGACCATGATTGAAACATTTGACATCGCGGGCTATGCCCGTATTTCTGTGGATGATGAGCAGGATCAAAAGAACATCTCGATTGAGAACCAGAAGGCCATCATCGAGGACTATGTAAGAACCCACTTCCCCGGCAGCACGCTGACGTTTTTTGAAGACCGCGACCGCTCCGGCTACACGTTTGAGCAGCGCGAGGGCTATCAGGAGATGCGCCGGGGACTCATGTCCCACAAGTACGATATTCTCATCATCAAGGACTTTTCCCGCTTCTCCCGCCGCAACAGCCGCGGGCTTGTGGAGCTGGAAGACCTGCGCGACGCGGGCGTGCGCATCGTCTCCATCGGGGACGGCGTGGACTTCCCCAATGACGACGATTGGCTGAAAATCCAGTTCCAGTTTCTCGTGAACGAGATGCCTGTCACGGACACCTCCCGCAAGGTGCGCAACGTCATCAAGCGGCGGCAGAACGACGGCGAGTGGATCTGCGCCGCGCCCTACGGCTATCTCGTCACCGAGGACAAGCAGTTTGAGATCATCCCCACGGAAGCCGAGACAGTCCGCAAGATTTTTGACCTCTACAATAACGCTGGTTGGGGCTACAAGAAAATTGCCAACTATCTCACCGATCAGGGCGTTCCCACGCCGCGCATGTCCGAGCGGATGCGCAAGGACGCGGCGGGCAAGAAAACGAAACGGGAAGCCAAAAACGCGTGGGCCATTGCTACCGTGCAGGGCATTCTGGACAATGATTTCTACATCGGCACGCTCCGGCAGGGCAAGTACACCCGCGCCAAGATCAACGGCAAGGAGATCAAGCGCAACGACGATGAGCACATCGTCATCGAGAACCACCATCAGGCCATCATCGACTACCGCACCTTCGCCATCACCAGCGCTCTGCGGGAAAAGCGCAGCCGCAATAACTATCGCGGCGTCAAAATCAACGACAATGTGTACTCCGGTTTTTTGCAGTGCGGCGACTGCGGCAGCCCGCTGTTCGCCATGAGCCGCAGCGATTTGGCCCCCGCCTACACCTGCGGGACGTATCACCGGCGCGGTCTCAAGGGCTGCACCAGCCACCATATCCGTGTTGACCGGCTGGACGAGCTGCTGAAAAGCTATGTGCGCAAGCTCGCGGACGGCTCTGCCGCCATGCTGGAACGGCTCAACGAGGAGCTGAAGCGCGAGACCGAGCAGGTGGCGGAAACGGAACAGTCTGCCGACAATCTGGCGGCAGTGCTGGCTGATCTCACCGAGGAGCTGAAGGTCACAAAGCGTCAGCGCATCCGGGAGATCATGAAAAAGCCCGAGCAGGAAGCTTCCATCGAGGCGCTGTATGACGAGATGGAAGCAGACCTGCAAAAAAAGATCGACGGCATCAACCACCAGATCGACCTGCTGTCCGATAAGCGCAACACCATCATTCAGGTCAACCGCGTGGCAAAGACCGCCATCGACGTGTTCCGCGACATTCTGGAAAAGGACAAGCTGGAGCGGAACGATCTGGAACTGCTGATTGACAAAATTCTCGTCTATGAAGATCATCTGGAGATCAGGCTTCAATCCGACATCGACACGCTGCTGCGCTGCGGGACCCTCCCGGCGGAAACGGAGGATGCCGTAAATTTTAAGCAAGGCACGGGAAATATCAAAAACACGCTGATCCAGTCCTCCAAAAACCACGAGGACAAGGTTTTCCGTGTCAGTGTTATCAGCAACGGCGACCCGCTGGAGATCTACACCGACACCGACGGGCAGGTCATTTTCAAAAAGTATTCCCCCATGGGCGAGCTGTCCGAGTTCGCTGCGCAGATCTGCGACGCGCTGCACAAGACCACCGGCGGCATCGCCGCCGTGTGCGACCGCGACGCGGTCATCGCCGTGGCCGGCGGCGGCAAGCGCGAGCTGCTCGACCGGCGCATCAGCCGCGAGCTTGAAGAGCTCATGAGCACGCGCGGGCAGTATGCGGCCGACAGCTGCACGCTGCCGGTCGTCGACACCGACGAGCGCTACGCCGTCGCCGTCGCCGCGCCCATCCTCTCCGAGGGCGATGTGCTCGGCTGCGTGCTGTTCGTGGCCGCGCACGGCGACGGCCCCGCCGGCGAGACGGAGCGCAAGCTCGCGCAGGCTGTGTCGGGCTTCCTCGGCAAGCAGATGGAGAGCTGAGCGCGCGGAGCAGAAAAAAGCGTCAGAGCGTATGCGCGCCCTGACGCTTTTTTGATTTTGATATGGAATGAAAAAGGCCCCCGGGCGCCCCCGGAGGCCTTTCGCTGCACGCGCAGCCGATATGGACACGTGCCCCGTACGCTGCAGGCCCGCGTCGCGATCACTGTGACGGGATGAGATATGCCATGCGGCGGAGAACAAAAAGGGTAGATAATCCGTAAAGAGAGATCAGATAAAAAGAGAAAAGAATGGATAAAAGAGATGGGGTGGGGTGCGAAATGGGTAAAAAACCGTGCGTACACAGACATCCCGACATCACCAATGATACAAACAGTTTAGCCCAGCAGTACCCGAAAGTCAAGCAAAATCACCGAATTTTTGAAAATTCAGGGATTGTCAGGAAATTCACGCGCCCGGTAAATTTCTGGCAAGGGGAAAACCGTTGAACTCCGTCGGAATGTGATGTACAATAAAAACAAAACATCAGCAGGCGAAAGGGGGGTACGGTGCATGACCGTATTGGTGACCGGCGGCATGGGCTACATCGGCAGCCACACGTGCGTGGAGCTGCTCGAGCAGGGCATGAATGTCGTCGTCGTGGACAATCTCGTCAACAGCAGCGCAGAGGCGGGCAGACGGGTCGAACAGATCACGGGCCGGCCGCTGAAATTTTATCAGATGGATGTGCGCGACCGCGCCGGACTCGACCGCATTTTCACCGAGCAGAAGATCGACTGCGTCATTCATTTTGCCGGGCTCAAGGCCGTGGGCGAGTCGGTGCAGATGCCGCTGGAATACTACGACAACAACCTCGGCTCGACGATCACGCTTTGCGAGGCGATGCGTGACCACGGCGTCCGGCAGATCATTTTCTCCTCGTCGGCAACGGTTTACTCCGGCGACAACGAGATGCCGCTCTACGAGACGTCCCGCACCGGCAACTGCACGAATCCCTATGGCTGGACGAAGTACGTCTGCGAGCAGATCCTGCGCGACTATGTCGTGGCCGACCCGAGCTGGTCGGTCGTGCTGCTGCGCTACTTCAACCCCATCGGCGCGCACCCGAGCGGCCTCATCGGCGAGGATCCGCGCGGCGTGCCGAACAACCTCATGCCCTATATCTCGCAGACGGCCATCGGCCGCCGCGAGTGCCTGAGCGTCTTTGGCGACGACTACGACACGCCGGACGGCACGGGCGTGCGCGATTATATCCACGTCATGGATCTCGCGCGCGGCCACGTCGCGGCGATCGCCTACATGGCGGAGCATCCGGGCGAGAGCGTCTTCAACCTCGGCACTGGCAAGGGCTACAGCGTGCTCGAGATGGTGCACGCCTTCGAGACGGCCAACCACGTGCATGTGCCGTACCGGATCGCGCCGCGCCGTGCGGGCGACCTGCCGACCTTGTATGCCTGCCCGGACAAGAGCGCGCGCATCCTTGGCTGGCGCGCCGAGTATTCGCTCGAGGATATGTGCCGCGACAGCTGGCGCTGGCAGACGCACAATCCCAACGGCTACGAAACTGCCTGACGGACCACCGTTCCCGGGCCGGAGCTTCCGGCCCGGGCAGCGCTGCGCCGCCTGCGGGCGGTGCTTTTTTGCGGCCTGAAGGGGCCGCGCTGTTCACATAATGTGCAACAAAAATCAAATTGGTTATTGACAGCTTGCACTAGATATTGTACGATATACCCGCTCTCAATACAAAATAAAGCGGTTTTTTCTACAAGATATTGTGTTTTTCATTCAGAGGGGGAGGAAGAGAGAAATGAAGATCATTAAGCGCAACGGCGCCGAGGCGACGTTCGATATCTCCAAGATCATCATGGCCATCACGAAGGCCAACGCCGCCGTCGAAGAGTGCGACCGCATGACGCCGCGGCAGATCCAGCGCATCGCCGAGAGCGTGGAGCTCGCCTGCCAGGAGCTGGGCCGCAGCGCCGCCGTGGAGGAAATTCAGGACATGGTCGAAAAGCAGATCATGGCCCACGGTGCGTTCGAGGTCGCCAAGGCCTACATTACTTACCGCTACACCCGCAGCCTGGTGCGCCGCGCCAACACGACCGACGACCGCATCCTGAGCCTGATCGAGTGCAACAACGAGGAGGCCAAGCAGGAAAACTCCAACAAGAATCCGATCGTCAACAGCACGCAGCGCGACTACATGGCCGGCGAGGTCAGCCGCGACATCACGAGCCGCCTCCTGCTGCCGAAGGACATCGTCGAGGCGCACGAGGAGGGCATCATCCACTTCCACGACGCGGACTATTACGCGCAGCACATGCACAACTGCGACCTCGTGAACCTGGAAGATATGCTCGAAAACGGCACGGTCATCACCGGCACGCTCATCGAGCGGCCGCACAGTTTCTCGACCGCGTGCAACATTGCGACCCAGATCATCGCGCAGGTCGCCTCCAACCAGTACGGCGGGCAGTCGATCTCGCTGACGCATCTGGCCCCGTTCGTGCAGGTCAGCCGCGAGCGCATCCGCCGCGAGGTCGAGGCCGAGATGAAGGCCATCGACGCGCATCCGGGCGAGGAAAAGCTGGCCGAGCTCGTCGAAAACCGCGTGCGCGAGGAGATCCGCCGCGGCGTGCAGACGATCCAGTATCAGGTCGTCACGCTGCTGACCACGAACGGCCAGGCCCCGTTCGTGACGGTGTTCATGTATCTCGGAGAGGCGAAAAACGAGCAGGAGCGCCATGACCTCGCCATGATCATCGAGGAGACGCTGCGCCAGCGCTATCAGGGCGTGAAAAACGAGAAGGGCGTGTGGGTCACGCCGGCGTTCCCGAAGCTCATTTACGTGCTCGAGGAGGACAACATCCACGAGGATTCCCCCTACTGGTACCTCACGGAGCTGGCCGCCCGCTGCACCGCCAAGCGCATGGTGCCGGACTACATCTCCGAGAAGAAGATGCTCGAGCTCAAGGTCGACAAAAACGGCGAGGGCCACTGCTACACCTGCATGGGCTGCCGCAGCTTCCTGACGCCGTATGTCGACGAAAACGGAAAGCCGAAGTACTACGGCCGCTTCAATCAGGGCGTCGTGACCATCAACCTGCCGGATGTGGCGCTGTCCTCCGGCGGCAACATGGAGAAGTTCTGGAAGATCTTTGACGAGCGGCTCGAGCTCTGCCACCGCGCGCTCATGTGCCGCCACGAGCGGCTCAAGGGCACGCTCTCGGACGCCGCGCCCATCCTGTGGCAGTACGGCGCGCTGGCCCGCCTGAAGAAGGGCGAGCCGATCGACAAGCTCCTCTACGGCGGCTACTCGACCATCTCCCTCGGCTACGCGGGACTGTATGAGTGCGTCAAGTACATGACCGGCAAGTCTCACACCGACCCCTCGGCCACGCCGTTCGCGCTCGAGATCATGCAGCACATGAACGACGCCTGCGCCAAGTGGAAGCAGATGCACAACATCGACTTCAGCCTCTACGGCACGCCGCTGGAATCCACGACGTACAAGTTCGCCAAGTGCCTGCAAAAGCGCTTCGGCATCATCCCCGGCGTCACGGACAAGGGCTACATCACCAACAGCTACCACATCCATGTGACCGAGCATATCGACGCGTTCAGCAAGCTGGCCTTCGAGTCGAAGTTCCAGGCGCTCTCGCCCGGCGGCGCGATCAGCTACGTCGAGGTGCCGAATATGCAAAACAACATCCCGGCCGTGCTCGAGGTCATGAAGTTCATCTATGACAACATCATGTACGCCGAGCTCAACACCAAGAGCGACTACTGCCAGGTCTGCGGCTACGATGGCGAGATCGAGATCGTCGAGCACGACGGCAAGCTCATCTGGCGCTGCCCGAACTGCGGCAACACGGATCAGGACAAGATGAACGTGGCCCGCCGCACCTGCGGCTACATCGGCACCCAGTTCTGGAATCAGGGGCGCACGCAGGAGATCAAGGAGCGCGTGCTGCATCTGTAACGTGCAAAAACGAAAACCGGCGGGCGTGTCCATGCGGCGCGCCCGCTGCCTGCGAGGAAACTGCTATGTATTATGGAGAGATCAAGACCTGCGACATCGCCAACGGCGTCGGCGTGCGCGTGACGCTGTTCGTTTCCGGCTGCACGAACCACTGCTACAACTGCTTTCAGCCGCAGACGTGGGACTTTCACTACGGCAAGCCGTTTGACGCGGCGGCCGAGCAGGTGATTTTTTCCGAGCTGGAAAAGCCCTTTATCCGCGGCCTGACGCTGCTCGGCGGCGACCCGTTCGAGCCGGAAAACCAGCGCGCGCTCGTGCCGTTTCTGCGCCGGGTGCGCGCGCAGTATCCGGGCAAGGACATCTGGGCGTATTCGGGCTTCACGCTCGACAAGGAGCTCACAGTCGACGGCACGCACCCGCGCTGCGAGGTCACGGACGAGATGCTCTCGCTCATCGACATCCTCGTCGACGGGCGCTACGTGGACGCGCAACGCAACATCAGCCTGCGTTTCCGCGGCTCGGAAAACCAGCGCATCATCGACATGGAACGGACCCGCGCGGCGGGCCGCATCGTACTCTGGGAGGGCATGAACGGATGGAAGTGAAGATCCAGAAGCTGCGGCCCGGCGCCGTGACGCCGCGCCGCGGCAGCGCGGACGCGGCGGGCTATGATCTCTACGCCTGCCCGGCGGACGGGCAGTGCGTCACGATCGCGCCGCACGCGACGGCCATGATCGGCACGGGCCTCGCGCTCGCCATTCCGGCGGGGTATTTCGGCGGTGTGTTCGCGCGCAGCGGGCTGGCCTCTAAGCAGGGGCTGCGTCCGGCCAACTGCGTCGGCGTGATCGACGCCGACACGGGCGAAGAGGCGCTGTACGGCGACGATTTCACGGTCGAGGACATCATCTGGACCGGTCCGCAGCCCACGCTGCGCGAACTGGGCGCCGAAGTCGGCGTCACGGCGACGTTCCCCATGGCCGAACTTGAAAAGCGGCTCCGCAAAGCCGTTTCGCTGGGCCGCAAGATCCACTACCTGCCGCCCTACCGCGGCGAGACGAAGCTCCAGCTGTCGGCGCTGCTCGGCATCAAGCCCGAACTGCTGCACGACTACAAGTCGGTCGAACTGATGTTCGCCGTGGCCGAAATGCGCGAGAAGAAGAGCGCCGAGGAGGTCGAGGCGATGGAACGCGCGTTCCTGATAGGCTACCATATGCACACGCTGGCGATGCATATGTGCCACCCCGGTGTGATCGAGCGCGAGATTGCGGGCGCCATCGAGGGCATCGCCAAATCCAGCGGTTCGGGCCTGTCATTCCCCTCGATCGTCTCGCAGCACGGCGAGACGCTCCACAACCTCAACGCCGACGGCGTATTGGAGCAGGGGCGGCTGCTGTTGTGCGACGCAGGCTGCGAGACCGTGGACGGCTACTGCTCGGACCACACGCGCACCTACCCCGTCAGCGGCCGGTTCACGCAGAAGCAGAAGGAGATTTACAACGTCGTACTGGCGGCACACGACCATGTGGCGCGCATCGTTAAGCCG
>ERZ791614.1343-NODE-1343-length-12821-cov-2.467335_pt1 | contig 12821 bp, 10 predicted proteins | sample MGYA00510274_ERZ791614 | MGnify/ENA primary metagenome ERZ791614 (study PRJEB30046, sample SAMN00715221) | human gut metagenome | study: EMG produced TPA metagenomics assembly of the A metagenome-wide association study of gut microbiota in type 2...
CATCCTGCGGCACCGGCAATTTCCTGGGCCTGCTCCCTGCGGATATGGAGGGCAGCAAAGCCTACGGCGTGGAGCTGGATTCCATTTCCGGGCGGATTGCGGGGCAGCTTTACCAGAACGCCAGCATTTCCGTAAACGGCTTTGAAACCGTGCAAATGCCCGACAGCTTCTTTGATGTGGCCGTGGGCAACGTCCCCTTTGGGGATTTCAAGGTGTTGGATAAGCGGTATGACAAGCACCACTGGCTCATCCACGACTATTTTCTCGGAAAGACGCTGGACAAGATACGTCCGGGCGGCGTGATCGCCTTCATCACCTCAAAAGGTACGATGGACAAGGAAAGCCCCGCCGTGCGGAAATATCTGGCCCAGCGGGCTGACCTCATCGGGGCGATCCGCTTGCCCAATACGGCCTTCAAGGCCAGCGCCGGGACGGATGTCACCAGCGACATTCTCTTCCTCCAGAAACGTGACCGCATTGTGGACATCGAGCCGGACTGGGTGCATCTGGACACGGATGAAAACGGCATCCGCATGAACAGCTATTTCGTCCGGCACCCGGAAATGGTGCTGGGCGAGATGGTCATGGAGAGCACCCAATACGGTATGGACAGCGTGTGCAGGCCCCGTGAAGGGAACGACCTTCCCGACCTGCTGGATAAGGCCGTGTCCGGGCTGTACGCCCAGATCCCCGCCTATGAGCAGGACGGGCCGGAGGAGGAAGATCTGTCCATCCCCGCCGACCCGGATGTGCGGAATTACAGCTTTACCTCTGTGGACGGCAAGCTGTATTTCCGCATCGACAGCCGCATGGAGCCGGTCGATTTGCCGCTCACCACCGAGAACCGGGTGCGGGGTATGATGGCGCTGCGGGACTGCGCCCGCCAACTCATCGCCTATCAGATGGAAAACTACCCGGACGAGATCATTTGGCGGGAGCAGGAAAAACTTGGCAGTCTGTATGACGCCTATGTGAAGAAATACGGGCGGCTCTGCACCCGTGGCAACCATCTGGCCTTTTCGGACGACGGCAGCTATCCCCTGCTGTGCTCGCTGGAGGTTCTGGACAACGAGGGCAATTTTGCACGCAAGGCGGATATGTTCACCAAACGGACCATCCGGCCCAATATACCGGTGGCGCAGGTAGATACGGCTTCGGAGGCACTGGCGGTATCGCTTGCCGAGAAAGCACAGGTCGATCTCGGCTTTATGTCGGAACGCTCCGGAAAAAACGAGGAGGAACTGGTACAGGAGCTGTCCGGGGTCATTTACCGGAATATCCGCTGCGGTCTTACGCCGGAGGAAATTTCCCCGGCGCAGCTTGACCTTTCGGTCTACCCCTATGTCACCGCCGAGGAATTTCTGTCCGGCAACGTGCGGAAAAAGCTGCAAATGGTGCAGGCCCTGCAAGCAGCGCTACCGGCCGAAAAGAAACAGGAATTGGTCGGCTATGCCGCCGCATTGGAGGCCGTGCAGCCGCCAGACCTGACCGCTGCGGAGATCGGCGTGCGGATCGGCGCATCATGGGTGCCCGCCGAGATCTATCAGCAGTTTATGTTCGAGCTGTTCGGCACCAGCGTATACGCCCGACAGAAAATGCGGGTCGTCCGCTCCGAATACAGCGGCGAGTGGAACATCAGCAACAAGAGCATGGACAGCGGCAACATCAAAGCCGTCACCACCTACGGCACCAAGCGTATTACGGCGTACCACATTTTAGAGCAGACGCTGAATCAGCGGGTGGTCAAGGTGTTCGACACCGTTGTGGAGGACGGCAAGGAGCGGCCGGTACTGAATGTGAAGGAAACCGCCATTGCGCAGGACCGGCAGGAACTGATCAAGTCCAAATTTGCCGATTGGCTTTGGCAGGACATTGACCGGCGGGAGCGGTTGTGCCGTATTTATAACGACACCTTCAACTCCATCCGCCCACGGGAGTACGACGGCAGCCATCTCCGCTTTGTGGGGATGAACCCGGAGATCACCCTGCGGAAGCATCAGGTGAACGCCATCGCCCATGTGATCTACGGCGGCAACACGCTGCTGGCTCACGAAGTAGGGGCAGGGAAAACTTACGAAATTGTTGCCGCCGCTATGGAGATGAAGCGGCTGGGGCTATGCACCAAGTCGCTGGTCGTGGTGCCGAACCATATCACGGAGCAGTGGGCGGCAGAATGGCTCCAGCTCTATCCGGCTGCCAACATTCTGGTGGCCACCGAGCGGGACTTTGAAAAGCGCAACCGCCGCAGGCTGTGCGCCCGGATCGCCACCGGCGATTATGATGCCATTATCATCGGACACAGTCAGCTGATGAAGATCCCCCTGTCCCTTGAGCGGCAGCGGGAGATCCTGCAGCGGCAGATCAACGAGGTGCTGCTGGCCATCAGCGACGCCAAGCGGCAGAGAGCGGAGAACTTCACGATCAAGCAGATGGAGCGCACCCGCAAGTCGCTGGAGACCCGGCTGGAAAAGCTCAACGACCAGAGCACCAAAGACGACACGGTGACTTTTGAAGAATTAGGCATCGACCGACTGTTCATCGACGAGAGCCACAATTTCAAGAACCTCTTCCTGATGACCAAAATGCGGAACGTCGGCGGCATCGCACAGACGGAGGCGCAGAAGTCCTCGGACCTCTTTGCCAAGTGTCAGTATCTGGACGAGCTGACCAACAGCCACGGCGTTATCTTCGCCACCGGCACCCCCATTTCCAACAGCATGGTGGAATTATATACAATTCAGCGGTACTTGCAGTATGGGACACTGCAAGAGATGGGCCTTGTCCACTTCGACGATTGGGCCAGCGACTTTGGAGAGACGGTGACGGCCATCGAACTGGCCCCCGAGGGCAGCGGCTATCGCCCGAAAACCCGTTTTGCAAAATTCTTCAATCTGCCGGAGTTGATGGCGACCTTCAAAATGGTGGCCGATGTGCAGACGGCGGATATGCTGAACCTGCCGGTCCCAAAAGCCAATTTTCACACCGAGGTCATCCAGCCGAACGAATTGCAGCGGACGGTGGTAGCGGAACTGGCAGAACGAGCCGAGCGTGTCCGTGCCCGTGCGGTCGATCCCAGCACAGACAATATGCTCCGCATCACCAACGATGGACGCAAGCTGGCGCTGGATATGCGCCTTATCAACCCGCTGGCCGCCGATGACCCCAACGGCAAGGTCGCAACCTGCGCCCGCAATGTCGCCCGTATCTGGGCGCAGACCAAAGATCAGCGCAGCACCCAGCTGGTTTTCTGCGACCTGTCTACGCCGAACAAGAATACGCCGATTGAAATGCAGAAAAAAAGCAGAAGGAGTCTATGAAATGATACCGGATCAGTTTACGGATGTGTATAACGATCTGAAAAAGAAACTCATGGCAGAGGGCATCCCGGAGGAGGAGATTGCCTTTATCCATGATGCCAAAACTGAGCAAAAGAAAAAGGAGCTGTTTGCCAAAGTGCGTGGAGGCGAGGTGCGCATCCTCATGGGCAGCACGGCCAAAATGGGCGCAGGCACCAATGTCCAGGACCGGCTTATCGCCTTGCACGATCTCGATTGTCCCTGGCGGCCCAGCGATCTCCAGCAGCGCCTTGGTCGCATCGTGCGGCAGGGCAACCAGAATCCGGAGGTAGAAATCTTCCGCTATGTCACCGAGGGTACATTCGACGCCTATCTTTATCAGCTGGTGGAATCCAAGCAGCGGTTCATTGCCCAAATCATGACCTCCAAACTGCCAGCCCGTGCGGCGGAGGATGTGGACGAAACGGCGCTTTCCTATGCCGAGATCAAGGCGCTGGCCACGGGAAACCCGCAGATCATTGAAAAGTGTAATCTGGATATGGAGGTCAGCAAGCTGAATATGCTCCGTGCCAGCCATCTAAGCCAGCGGTATGCGCTGGAGGAACTGGTGCTGCGGAAGTATCCGGCAGAGATCAAGGAGTTGAACGAACGCATCGCCGGATATGAGCAGGACAGCGCACGGCTGGCGGAGCATCCGAAGCCCGCTGAGGGCATTGCGCCGATGGTCTTAAATGGCGTCATCTACACCGAGCGTGAGAACGCCGGTAAAGCCATCATCCACGCCTGCACCCACATGAACGGGGTGGAGACTGTCCCCGTTGGCAGCTACCGTGGATTTGATATGGTGCTCTCCTATGACAGCAAAGCCAACGAATTTCACATGACGCTGAAAGGCAGTCTCTCCCATCCGGCTGTGCTGGGGGCAGACGCAGGCGGCAATGTGACCCGCATCGACAATGCGTTGGAGAAAATCAATGAGCGTTTGGAAAACGCTCGGTCACAGCTTGCCCATGCCACCGAGCAGCTTGAAAACGCCCGCACAGAGATGACTGCCCCCTTTCCGAGGGAGGCAGAACTGGCCGAAAAGACACGGCGGCTGAATGAACTGAATGTGCTGCTGAATCTCAATGAATCGGATCGTGTCGTTATGTCAGAGGAACCGGACGAGGACGATAAGCCCCGGCCGAGAACAGCAGACCGGGAACGGTGATCTGCATCCTTCTGCTTTTACCGGTCGAGGAAGAGAACAAGGCAGCAGGCTGTTTCGGCCTGCTGCCTTGCTCTCTCCGACACTCCAAAAAGTTGCATATTTTCGCAAGTTTTCACTTTGCGGTTGTGGGCGCTGCTTTAAGATTGCTGGCTGTTCAGATACTCAACCAGCTCGCAAACCGTTGTGACCGGGTTACTATCTCGGCTGAGAATAACTACATTGTCCTTGTAAAGGCTATCCAAGCGTTCCCTGGCACGCTGCATTGCCTCTGATTGATGAGGTAACAGGTCGGCAAAAACATCCAGATTCTTTTCGTATTTTTCAAGCCGTCCTTTGCTTTGCAGTTGGTGCAGCACTTCTTCGGCCCCGTTTAAGTAGCTGTTCTGCTTTACAAAATGAAGCAGATACCAGTACTCAAAGCAAGGATTGGAATAGGCAATTTTATACCCGTGTTTCTCAGCGTAGTCGGCGGCATTTTTCAATTCGGAGTTCTTGTTATCATCGCAATCGAAAACGCACCACAGTTGGTCTCCGTCCTTTGGAAAATAATCCGATTGAGAAAGCAGCCCTTTTGCGTGCTTCACCAAATGCTCTGCAGCCTTGTGCTTGGAAGAAATCGGCACAATATCTACCAGGCAGTTGCGGGAACGGAAATGCTTGAAATATTTGATCTCCGTTTCTTTTCCCTCACAGATTATATAAATGATGGGCCTACGTTTGCGACGGCCTGCTTTATTTGGGTCGTATTCTTTCCTCATTCCTGCCATAAGCCGTCACCTCCGATAAACGGGATCGCACCGAAGCGCCCTTGCAAATACCCCTTGCGGATGTTCTCTCCCTTTCTCGGAGAGAAGGACGCCAGCGAATACAGCTCAGTTGCACAGGACCGCTCGTCCTTTTCTGCAAACCAGATCTGATCTCTGCGGAAGAAGGTAAGATCAAGCAGCATCGCATCATGCGTCGTAAACAGAAGCTGCGCTCCCTCTGTGTTGATCGTATTATCCTGAACCATCTCTATCAGCCGCTTTGTCAGGAGCGGATGCAGACTGTCCTCGATCTCGTCAACGACAAGCAGTGCGCCGTCCTCCAGCGCTTGCAGCCAGCCGCCGATACGGGAGAAGAACCGTTGCGTTCCGGAGGACTCCTGATCCATAAGAAGCTGGAAGTGTTCCACGCTGCCATCCGCACCGATGACACGGTGGGTGGTCGTAATGACCGGGGCCTTGCCGGAAATGTTCTTGATGGTCACATCAGAAATGCCGAGGTCGGCAAGCAGCAGCTCCTTCAGGATACGAGCCTTCTTCTCATTGCCGCTGACGATCTGTGCGACTGTTTCCGAAGCGGCAGGTGCTTCCTCCATCAAGAATGTCAGCTTTTCCAAGAACCACTTGTAGGCGTTTTCCGTTTGCGGCAGATTCCAGTCGTTTGAGGAAACCAGATACAGCTTATTATCCGGCGTGCGGTTGCTGAGTGTGATTTGCTCATTGATATTCTCTCGGAATTCATATACGCCGTTTTCTCTTGAAAAAATCAGCGCCTCACGCCCATTGGGCCAGTGGTACAAATACTCCGTATAGATCTTCTTAGCATCGAAAGAATAGCCGTAAGCGTAACGAATGCCATGATAGATGAATACGATCTCAAAAGATGTAGGCGTTGTGGTGCCTCCAAACGGTTCCCACGGCAATTTTTGTCCCTTGGATATTTTGGCTGCTTCTCCGACAACCATATCCTTCATCGTCATCAGTGCGTGCAGCACATTACTTTTACCGGCAGCGTTCGCTCCGTAAATAGCAATAGCAGGTAAAAGCGCCCTTTTTTCATCTGGGTGCAGCAGATAAGACTCCAGGGACTTATCCTTTGATGCTGCAAAGCTGATGACTGCACTATCTTTGATTGAGCGATGGTTTTCAATCGAAAATTGAATAAGCATAAGCGGATACCTCCATTCACAGTATAGTCTCTCCATTCTTCGCCCATATTATAGCAGTTAAAATCGCCTGCGTCAATATTTATATCTCGATTTCGCAGAAATAACGCAAATTCTGGCGATAAAATTGTTTCAAGCGGCAATAGATATAATTTAGCCGCAGGAAAATTGATAGGGAAAATATCCGATAATGGCTCGACTGCTCTGCGTCCCCCGCTTATAATATAAATGAGATTATCATAAATTAATTTATCATAATGGGGACATCTGAAAAGCATATCCAAACTACACCGTTGTGCCAAAAAGTTGTACCTTGTCGTAAAAGTCGTTTGAAAAAGTTGCAGCTTGCCGAGAAAAGTCCCTTGAAAAAGTTGACAATCCTGAGCAAAAGTCCCTTGAAAAAGTTGTCTCGATGGAGAGACGCAGAAATTTATCGCCATTTCGCAATGAAGGTTTCCCCATCAATCTTCCACGAAGGATTGGTGGGTCAGAAAAATGGGGTGCAAAACGTTACATAGCCGGACGGCTTTCATTCATGTGAAAACCGTCCGGCTTATTTTTATATCAAGGAGATGATGAAACGATGGGCTATGTGACAAGAGAGATGATCGACCGGGCGAAGGAAATGGACCTACTGACCTATCTCCAGACCTATGAGCCGCAGGAGCTGGTGCATTTTGGCGGCAGCACCTACTGCACCCGTGAGCACGACAGCCTGAAAATTTCCAACGGGAAGTGGTGCTGGTTTTCCCGTGGGATTGGCGGCAGGACGGCACTGGATTATCTGATCAAAGTGAAAGAGATTCCCTTTACCGAGGCGGTGGAGCGGATCGTGGGACGGGCGGCTGGGCAGCCGCCCATTTCTTGTACCCGTCAGCAGCCGGAGCAGACAAAGACACTGCTTTTGCCGCAGGTCAGCCGCTGCGCCGCCCATGCCGTCGAGTATTTGCACAGCCGAGGAATCGACTATGAACTGATTGATTTCTGCATCCGAACTGGTCGGCTCTATGAGAGCTATCCCCACCACAATGCCGTATTTGTCGGCAAGGATAAAGACGGTCAGCCCCGCTATGCCTGCCTGCGGGGAATCGGAACAGACTTCAAAGGGGAAGCGACGGGCAGCGATAAGCGATTTTCCTTTTCCATCCCCGCCGAGGAGTCGTCACAGGTGCTGTATCTGTTTGAATCGGCCATCGACCTGCTTTCCTTTGCGGCGATGGCGCAGGAGGACAGACTGCCGTGGAGGTCGCAGCACCTGTTGTCTCTGGCCGGTGTGTACCAGCCTAAGAAGAACTTGACGGAGCGGCATCTGCCGCTGGCTCTGTCTCAGTATCTTCGGGACCACCGGGAAATCCAAACCATTTACCTGTGTCTCGACAACGACCTTGCGGGCCGCAGCGCCGCCGATGCGATCCGGCAGCAGCTGGCAGGCAGGTATGTTGTGCTGGACGGCTTTCCTTGCCAGGGCAAGGATTATAATGATTGGCTTTGCCTGCGGAAGGGGCTGCCAATCACCAGAACAGTATCAAAACCAGAGAGGAGTATGGCACGATGAGCGAATATAAGGTTCTTATTACAGAGACATGGAAGCGGGCAGTTACGGTAGATGCCGAGAGCCGGGAGGAGGCGGAAGCAGCCGTGCGTTGCCAGTATAAAAACGGCGAATACGCTCTTGCATCGGTGGATTCTGATGGCGTCTCTTTTTCAGCACAGTATCCGGAGCAGCAAGTCGAATTGTCCTACGGAAAGCTGCGGGAGCTGTTTCGCAAAGCAGAGCGAGGCGGCATCCATGTGAGCGGGTATATCACCTTCCGTGCAGACAGCTTTTCTACAGCATACAGCGAGCGCTCCCGCACCTATGCGGTATCCAGCGATAACAAGGCATTTCAGCCCAACATGGGCGGTTATTCCATTTACGCCCGCTGTCTGGACGGGACGGACCCCTGCGTCCGACTGGAGCAGTATATGGCTGCGGAATACGGCGGAGAACGTGGGTGGAGCGTAGAGCGCTGCTATATGCTCCGGGAGGACTACGACCGGGTGATGACCCTTCCGGAGCGAGGCAGGGAGCGAGGACGATAAAGTAACACTCAAAATTATACCCGAAATTAAAATACTTCACGGTATAACCTTAAATGAAAAACAGAGGGGGCTTGCGGTATATTGTGTGCCGGGATTCACGCTTGATTTTCCATAACGGATGTTCTTATCAGCAGGTACCCCCGGACGCACGCCCGCAGGGCGTGCAGGAATGTACTATACCAGCAAGCAACGCCTTTGGGGGACAAAAGGCAGCCTGACAGGGGCATCCCCTGTAACCCCCCGCCGCCAGATGCGGCAATTTTGACCTTTGGAGGAACGGTAATGACCAAGCGAGAGATAGAGATCAAGGTGCGGCTGAATGAGAAGGAGGCGGAGCACCTGAACCGTCAGGTGGAGAAATGCCGCCTGTCCCGTGAAGCCTACCTGCGGCACCTGATTGCCGGGATGGTGCCCCGTGAGGCCCCGCCGCCGGAATACTTTGCCTTCATGCGGGAGCTGCATTACGTGGGCAACCTTCTCAACCAGATCGCACAGAAGGCCCATGTGCTGAATGTCATAGATGTCAAACGGTACGATGAGGGCAGCAAGCAGTGGGAAGCCTTTATCCGGGAGGTCACGGCGGCAGTCATCCTTCCGGCAAAACGGGAGTAGCGCTATGGCAACAACTTCCATTTGGGCCGTAAAGGGATGGCTGGGCAAAGTGGTGCTCTATATCGAGAACCCGGAAAAGACGGAAAATCCGCAGTTCTACCGGCAAAAGAATATGACCGATGTGCAGGTGCAAAATTTATCGGATGTCATCGACTACGCCGCCCGTCCGGAGAAAACAACGGCGGCGCTGGACAGCGAAAGCGTACCCATACTGCGCCAGCTGGTCAGCGGCATCAACTGTCTGCCCGCAACGGCACGGGATGAGATGCTGGCGGTCAAGAAGCGCTTCGGCAAGGAGGACGGTGTCGTCGCCTATCATGGGTATCAGTCCTTTGCCCCCGGTGAGGCTACACCGGAGATGGCCCATGAGATCGGTGTGAAGCTGGCCCGGAAGCTGTGGGGCGAGAAATATCAGGTACTGGTCGCCACCCATTTGGATAAGGAGAACCATCTGCATAATCATTTTGTGGTGAACACTGTGTCCTTCATAGATGGCATCCGATACCACCGTACCGGGAAAGACTACTACGAAATGCGGACAGTCTCCGACGCACTCTGCCGGGAATACGGCCTGTCCGTGGTGGAGAAGCCCCAGCCGGGAAAGGCAATGCACTACGGGGAATGGCGGGCCGAACAGGAGCAGCGCCCCACATGGCGTGGCCTGATCCGCAGCGAAATCGACGAACTGATTCGGGAAAGCGTCAGCGAAAAGCAGTTTTATTACCTGTTGCGCCAGAAGGGCTATGCAGTGAAGTTCGGTAAGGACATCTCCGTGCGCCCGCCCGGAAAGGAACGCTTTGTGCGCCTTGCCCGGAACTTCGGGGCGGCATACACCGAAGATGGGATACGGCGGCGTATTTTGTCCCAGCCGCTGCCGCAGGTTCCCCATCCAGAGGCTCCGAAAGAGCGGAAGAAGGTCTATTCTATGGGCAAGTGGCAGAAGATGCGCAAGATAACCAGCTTCCGGGCGCTGTATCTGTATTACTGCTATAAACTCGGTGTATTTCCAAAGCGCCGCCCGCAGAACCGGGCACGGCTCCATTTTCTTCTCCGGGAGGATCTGATAAAACTGAATAATATCTCACAGGAAGTACGGCTGCTCGCACGGCATCACATTGATACCGCCGAGCAGCTTGCTTTATATAAAAAGGAACAGGAGGTGCAGATCACGACCCTTTCCGCCCAGCGTCGGGCGCTGCAAAAGGCGCTGCGCACCAAGTTTGTTCGGGACAGCCCGGAACAGGCCGATGCACACAGGGCGCAGATCAAGGAGCTGTCTGAACGGCTCAAAGCGCTGCGCCGGGAGGTGCATCTGTGCAACGACATTGCAGAGCGCTCCGGCGTGATGGCGGAGAAACTGAAAGCTGTCCGGGAGGACGAGAAAAATCAACAGAAGGAGGAACAGCAACATGAACACATCCGGTGACGCCGCCGAACAGGTCGTCCGGCTCAGTCTGGAGGGCGTGGAGGTGGCCGCCAAGATTACAGGCAGTGCGGCCAAGGAGGTATCGGCGCTGCTGATCGCCGCCCTGAAAAACCGGGACAAGAACAAGGTCAAAGGGCGGCAGCGCCTGACCGCCATGCTCCGCAGCGGCAAGGAATTGACCATCTTTACCGTCAAAAATCAGGACATGGCCCGTTTTGTGGCCGACGCCAAGCGCTACGGCGTGGTCTACTGCGTGCTGCGGGAGGCAAAGGACAATCCGCAGGGCATCAGCGAGATCATGGTGCGTGCCGAGGATGCCGCAAAAATCAACCGCATCGTGGAGAATATCAAAATCGCCACGGTATCCGACCCGGAGACCATCCGGGAGAGCCTGTCCGGCGAGGAGAAAGAAACATCCGGACAACCTGCCCCGGAGCAGACACATCCCCAGAAAAATGAGGATGACCGCCTGTTGGACGAGATGCTTTCGGGCCCCGCCGACCGGCAGGAGACGCTTCGTGAAAACCCTACGGCGGCTCGCACGGAGCGCTCCCGTCCGTCCGAGCCTTCTTCCAAAACCAGAGAGAACTCCGAAGGGGCGTCTAAAGATGGTCGTCCTTCCGTCCGGGAGGAGTTGCGGGAGATCCGGCGTGGACAGGAGGACGGCACCATCCCCACCCAGCGGAATGAGCCGGAGCAGGAGAAAAGGCCGCAGCAGCCCATCCGGCACAAGCAACCTCCGCAGAAGAAGCGGAGCAGAAAAAGTAAGGAGAGATAACGATGGCAAATTTTGACGATCTGTTTACTACCCCCGCTGCCCCGGAGTCGCCCAGCGCCCCGCCGCAGCTGACAAAGGAGGAATACGCCGCCAAGAAAAAGGCCGAGCGGGACGACCTGTATGCGCTGGCGGATGAAATGGCGCATGAGATCATGCAGGACGGAGACGCCTTCCGGGGCTTTCTGGATGTGCAGGCACGCTTTGACCGCTACTCGCCCACCAATGCCCTGCTGATCTACGCACAGAATGACAAGGCCACCCGCCTGCGGGACTTTGACGGCTGGAAGAAACAGGGGGTATATGTCCGCAGGCATGAGACGGGCATCTCCATTTTGGAGGCCGGGGACAGCTATGTGACCGAGGACGGCCGCACGGGATATTATTATCATGTAAAAAAGGTCTTTGATATTGCACAGACGGATGCCAAACGCCAGCCGCAGGTGCATTTTGATGACCGCCTGCTGCTCTCGGCTCTGATCTCCAAGCGCCCGGTGCCCATCGAAATGGCGGAGAATGTCCCCAACGGTGCGGCCTATGACTACACCCGTAGAACCGTCGTTGTCCAGCGTGGCATGGATGGACAGGATCTGTTTCGCTGCGTGTCGCTGGCAATGGCCCGTGCGGAGCTGGACCAGACGGAGCACGCTGACCCGCAGGCGGATGCGTTCCGGGGCTATTGCATCTCCTATATGCTCTGCCGCAAATATGGGGTAGATGCCCGTGGGTACGATTTCAGCCGCCTGCCGGAATCGCTGCGGGATGCCGATTCGCAGACCATTCGCAGTGAACTGACCGATATCCGAGATACACTCCAGGCCATGACCGGCAGAATGGGGCGGGCGCTGGAGCAGAGCCGTGCGTCCGCACAGAAAAACGCCAGAAAGGAGCGGTAAGCGATGGAGAAACCGAGTAAGCGGGTGCTGACCCTCGATTCGTACCAGCATGGAGTGGTCATTCATGCGCTCAATGAACTGCGAAACGATTTAATCCACGAGCAGCGCCCGACGGATATTGTGGACGAGGTGCTTGTCAAGACCATTGATGCGCCGAGCAAGTCCCGGAAGGGCAAGTGCAGAGATGAACGGTAAAGCCAAGAGCGTGTGGTATCTGCTGGGCCTGCTTCCTGCGGTGTGGCTGGGGCTGCTGGTGGCCCCGGCCGCATCCGGTGGACTTTTCGGGATCATCCGGCAGTTCCCTGCAGCAATGCAGCATCCGTTTCATATTATCTGGTGCGAGGACAGCGGAAAGGCTGTCCTCTTTTTTGTCGCCGCCTATGGCCTGCTGGTGGGAGCGATGTTGTCCACCCGGCGCAGCTACCGGCGTGGCGTGGAACACGGCTCCGCAAAATGGGGCAGCCCGGAGCGGCTGAACCGGAAATACTGCGCCAAGCCACCGGAGCCGAACAAGGTGTTCACCCAGCATATCCGCATGGGGCTGGACGGACGGAAGCACCGGCGCAACCTGAACACGGTCGTAGTCGGCGGCAG
>ERZ791614.1347-NODE-1347-length-12782-cov-3.577748_pt1 | contig 12782 bp, 9 predicted proteins | sample MGYA00510274_ERZ791614 | MGnify/ENA primary metagenome ERZ791614 (study PRJEB30046, sample SAMN00715221) | human gut metagenome | study: EMG produced TPA metagenomics assembly of the A metagenome-wide association study of gut microbiota in type 2...
TTCCAGCAAATAGCTGCCATCTTGGCCGGAAACCGCTTTCACCGTGCCAAAATCCAAGTTTACTTCCGCACCGGGAAGGAGATCATCCTCCTGATACACCTTACCGGCCACGTCCACAGCCGACACCTCTTCACCGGCAGAACGCGCACGGAATGTGACAGCGATCTCTATATCGCGCGAAACGGAAGGGATCGTATACGAGCCGTTCACGACGCTTGCCGTAACATCAACGCCGTTGACCAGCACACTTTCCACCCGATAGCCCTTTTGTGTAATGAGAGACAACTCCAACTGGGAATGGCGCGGCACTGTCAGGGTGCATCCGTCTTCGCACAATGCACCGTTCACCATCACGTATCCGCCCCGGTTATAAGTGACCTGCACGGTATGCGTATCCGGTACGACCGTCGAGAGCGTCATTCCCGACTGCCCGGCCCCATCAGCAGCAAGTGCCGGTAGGCAGCAGCCGCAGGCCAACAGCAGGCAGAGCAGGAGCGCCAGCGCTTTTTTCACAACGAATCACCTCTCAGATTGGATGAGCGGCGTAGGCCGCCCGGTGTCCCCTGCCCGGTACGCGCCGGGCAGGGAAAATGAGATAAACGAATAAGTTAGGTGTTGAGATTAGGCAGCAGTGTACACCACGGTATAGTTAACCGTACCAACAATCAAGCCTGCAGCAGGAGCGCCGCCCCAAACAGTGATGGCAACTTCTTCGTTAAGGGTCTCAACGCTGGCCTGACCATTCGTGTAGACGTCAGACTCATCAGCAGCCATAGAGGACGTAATCGCGTCGTCCGCATTATCTTCATACGCGGCCGTTACCTTCAGAGAAGAAGTAGCGGCAAGCTGATAGTCAACCTTCACCGCAGGAATAGCAGCACTATCTGCGCCCCAATCAACAGTAACATCGGCCGGGATTGTGACAGTGTAGCTATCATATGCGCCGGGAGTATCATCATCAAATACCGTCCGGACGACAACAGCGCCTTCCTGATCAGCAGCACCCTTTGTGATTGTTTCTTCAACCGCGAACGCAACAGCGCTCATTGCAAAAACCATGCAAAGTGCAAGTACAAGTGCAATAACTTTTTTCATTGTCGTTTTCTCCTTTGGTTTTAAAATTTTGGAGCTTTTATTTCATAGGGCGGGAATGCGAAGACGGAGAATCCACCCTTATGAAGCGAAGCAATTAAGCAACAATGTGGTTATCATACACCACAGTGAAGGTGAGTTCGCCCTGATAAAGGCCAACCGGCGCAGCGTCAAAATCTGCCGCCGTGATGGAGGCGAAAACATCGCCGCTCGCCGTATCATTGCCGGAAACCTTGATGCTCTCATCGCCATCAATGGTGGCTAGCAGGGAATCATCCCCGCAGGTCATGGTGAGTGCCTTCTCGCCAAAGGGGGCGACCGTAACGGTCACATCGGAGGTGGCGGCAAGCGTAGCGTCCAGAGTATACTGCTGCGTTTCAGAGGCGCTATCCTCTTCGTTATCCCACGGCACAACCAGCTCTGCGGGGATGGTGACCGTCCACTCCTCATCGCCGCCGGGCACGCCGGGCTCTGTTGGGAGATCGGCATCCGTCTTCACCAGCATGCTGCCGGACTGGGGAACCGTATCCTTGTTGATCGTTTCGCCGTAGGCAAAGGCGACCGTGCCCATGGCCAGCATCATGCAAAGGGCAAGGGCAAGAGCAAGAACTTTTTTCATAATGATCTTCTCCTTTTCACAAAAATCGGGGTTTCTTTATTATCACAATGAGAAGCGGCAAGAGCCTGCCGCCAGCTCACAATGATCTGGCCAAAGCCACTCAGGCAAGCGCTTCATAGCTGACGGTGAAGAGCAGCGTATCCTCATAATCGCCCGCATAGGCGGCATCCCACTCCTGCTGCGCAATCCGAGCATTCAGCGGGAAGCGGGTTGGATCATTCACGCGGTCAAAGCAGATCGCGCCAGCCCCCTCGAGCGCATAGGCAATGCCGCGCTCTGCACCGGCTGCATCCATCAGGCGGTAATCCTCCTGGGAGGCGACAGCCACATACACGCCCATGCCGGCCTCAAGCTTCATCACATCCGCATACACATGGCCGAGCGCGGTATCCAGCGCACCGAAGGGAATTTCCACATCAGCGGGAATCACCACAGAATACTCCACCTCGCACGAAGTGCGCACCACTGCGGAGCCTGACGGAGTATCCTGCTCCAGCACGGCGGCAGAAGCACCGCCCATGCAGGCGGCCGCCAGCATCGCGCCAGCCACCACAGAAGCAATCCATTTTTTCATGCGATATCTCCCCTTTCAATCAAAGAGCGAAGGCTCAGGGCTCGTGATAGGTTACGGTGAAGGTCAGCGTATCTTTATATTGATCGCTGGGAGCACCGGACCAATTGGGCACTTCAACATACAGCTCCCTCTCAAGATCAGTTGTGCTCATATTGAACGTATCTCCACGGAAATCCTTCAGATCCCCTGTTTGATACCGATAAGGAAGCGCAAAGCTGTTATGAATCATCTTGAACTCATTCTCGGAGGTTACGCCCACTTCAACCGAAGCCGTTGTGGGGATAAACAGATTTTCGACCTTCAGCGAACCGGCCTCCACTCGATCAGTCCTCCCCCAGCCCACGCCGACATCCGCCGGGATAACGACGGTGTAGGAAGCGTCGCAGACGAGCTGGACATAAACGGTGTAGGTTTCCATGCGGTAGCTTTCTGCATTCGGGACACCGCCGGAAATTGTGTTGCTACCCTGATTCGTGCCCTTATCTGCCACAGGCGTCTTCAACGTGACATTGAAGGAGCCGGTATAGACACCGGATTTCTCAACACTCGATTCGGCAATGGAGAGCTCGAAATTCATCGTGCCCGGGTCGGTGGGATTGAGTTTGCGACCATTAATCGGCACAGTAATTTTCGTATCACCCATAGAAAGCTCGACGGTTGAAGGAATATCAAGCTCCACATTGTAGGGATCAGCCGCAGCAGCATAGAAAGGCAGCGCGGCGCTGCCGGAATAAGCGGTGCCCTCCGCATTGATTTGCATCGTGATGAGCGGATCATCTGCTGATGTGTTCGTGGTAATCTGATCCGTTTGCACAGTGAAGTTCGGGAAGACGGCGGAAAGGTTACGATCCGCCCAATAGGTTAAAACTGCATTCTGGTATTTCGCCGGGTAGTCGTTATATTCCTCCAGCAACGTAACCACAGGGCCAGTGGACACCGCCGTTTTTTGAAAAGCATTTTCAATCGTTTCACGCTGTGCAACGGCGCTATCAACATATTTTTTCAGGTTGCCCTGTACCCCGCCGAAGGTATCATAATTGCGTACAAAGGCCTCCATATCCGCCATTTTTATGTTGGCCGGGAGCTTTTGCTCCACCTCTCCCTTTTCTGTAACCGTCAGCGTATGGTAAAGAGCCAACATCTCGCGATATGCTGTGATGGACTGTTCCGTTCTGCCATAGCTGAAGAGATAATCCGTCTTTGCTTCTGTTTCATTGAGCAACGTAACATCTTCATACAAGGCAAGAATTGCTGCTACAGCACTTTCCACATCAGAGCTTTGAAGCTGTGGCTCCTCCAATTCCCTCTCCGGATGGAGCTGCTCAAAGCCGCTTATTGGCGTGCCGCTCGAAAAACCGAACATATCCACCGACATCGTCGTACCCGCAGGACTCTCGCCGCCCTGAGAGCCGGTATAAAATAGCTTGATCTGCTTAACAACTGCATTGGCAGAAATCACAGGGCCGGCATTGCCGTTGCTTGTAATCTCACAAAAATGGGAAAGCGGTATTTTAATAAAGCCACGGAACCCGTTCAGCGAGGCGCCTGTCATACAGCCGTCGTTCCCATCGTTATCTGTTTGAACAGTTTTCCATGCAGGGATCGCCGCATCCATATCCAGAATTTGATAGTCCCACTGTGTACCATCGTCTTCATCATGGGAATAAATATTGCCATTTTCCGTACGCAAGGCAACCCACATCTTGCGGATATCATTCATTTCAGAAAAATCTGCGTAGAAGATGAAATCTGTCGCCTGGCCGATATTCACGCCGCTGAGCGCATCCCAGTTATCCTTATTTTCTCCGTTATGCGTCAGGGAGATGCGATAGGTTTCGCCATTAGATAAGGAATCACGATAGAAGCTTGTATCAATGGAACGGGAGCTTGCAAAACCATTCTGCCCCACGGATGTGGACGCCAAGCTGAAACGCTGATCGGTACTATTCGTTCCCGTTTCCGCAGAATCATAAGAGGAGCGGCTGTAAGCTACAAGGTTCTTGCTGTTTTCCCACGCGCCCTTATAAATCCCGTTCTCCCAAAGCAGGTGATGGGCACGGTCAAAATAATGCCATTTTCCATTCGGTTCCAGGCGGTAATCGTCATACTCATGGATGGCAGTCTGACCAACCGCATAGTTCTGCTCCACATCGTTAAAGGCTTTGAAATAAAGCTGTGTCAAAGCGCTGGGATACCATTCGCTCTGCCCGGTTTCATTATAACGGCGGATCAGATCCGCTTCATCCTTCAGGCCAAAGCGCTGAAGCTCTCCCAAGGTAAAGGTTTGATAAAGCTCGAATAGCGCTGGAATATCGGCATCAGCTTTTTGCAGCTCCGTATGTAAATACAGCACCGGATCCTGCCCATTCAGAATCTGATTCAGACGCTCTCTTGCCTGTTTCAGCTTTTCCGGCAAGGTGACTGTTGCGCTCAGCTCCGCGCAAATCGCCTCCAGATCCTCAATGATCCCTGCATCGGCAACGTTGACAGCCTCCACATCCGGGATATGTTGATTCACCAGCTTCTCTACTGCCTCCTGATCGCTCGGCACCATATGATAGGTATCCAGCGTTTGTAGGGGAGCAATGCTGGAGCCCGGGTCATTTGTTTCAAGATTTTTGCCGCTGAAGCCGATCTGATCGATGTAAAACGGCTTGTTCATACTATCCTCAGAGGCACCACGCCATGTAAAGCCAACAGAGGCGATATCTTCAATCGGAGTAACCCCTAATCGATATCCTGTTGTATTTTCAAATCTCGTTTTATCAAAATAAATTGTTCGATCTTCCCAACCGGGGAACTTGTACTCACGGTCAATCCATGAAAGAGAACCCTCGGGAGCCGTATAAGCCGTCTCCGCAGTGAAATGTGCCCTTTCTGTATTTACGCCCACATATCCATCCCAAACGGAAATTTCATAAGAATAGGGGTGCTCTGTTGTTAACTGTTTATAAGAACTACTCGCATCTTCATTCCATAGTTTGTCAATAGGAACGCGAAGGAATCCACGATAATGGCCGAAATCCTCCAAATAACCATCCGTATTGGTATACATCGTATCCCATAGCCCGTCTGCATTTTGGTAATAAACCGGAACCGCTTCATGATTTTGCTTTGCATAGCCGACTGTGCTGTAAACATCCTTGCTATACGCATGCGTAATCCAATTCCCTTCTACTGAAAAATCTCCGCTGTCTATGCGAAGCGTGCCAGTATAATCCATATACCGAACTTGAAGCGCAAACTCTTCAAACGAAACATAAGAGGTGTCCACCCAGATCCACAGTTCTTCTGCATTCTTAAACTGATAATGATCTTGGTTGTACATAACATCGAAACGCTCATAGCTGTCTGCCGAACGCTCATTGCCATTCATGTAGAAACGAAAAGCTTGACTATTATCAAAGCCTGGCGTCTGATACGCATTCTTATTGCCATCATACACGCCGTCAATATTCATTGCGGCGGTACCGTTGCCGTTATTATACTCCCAAAATTTTGCGCCGGAATCATGGGTGCCGCCATCTTCCCTGGCGGCGTTATAGGCATCTTCAAACCGGGAAACAGAGGTATAACGATCTGACCCGGTTGGAGACGCTCCCGCTGCTGGAACATCCAATGAATCCCCGACCAAGGCTTCGATCGGCTGCGGACGCCATCCATCTGCATCCACTGCCGTAATTGCAACGCTAATACGATGAGACATATTTAAACCATACGCTTTGATCTGCTCAGCAGAAAGTTCTGAGAAAATTAACGCGCTTTCACCGGCCATTGTCCGTGCCCCACTCAATTCCACCGCAGAGACGATCGGCGTTTCGCGCTGGGGATAGCCCCGATCCAAATCATAAAAATCCGCATAGTAAGAAATCCCGCCTGCTATCGCCTGCGCCTCAGGAAAAGAAATCTCCAACGTACCGCTCGTGGTATAGCGTGCGCGTGCCGCGCCCTCGCCAAATTGCGGGTCCGGATCATCCCCTGCCGCCGCAGCCACAAGCGACACCGGCTGCGCGGCCGCAAGCAGCATCAGTATCGCAAGCAGAACCGCAAGGCAACGTTTGCTATATTTCGTCCTTTGTTTCATTCCGAACGACCCCCGTTCATAAATTTTCTCCTTTTGGCCCGTGATCCTGCCAATCATAGGTTTATTCCACTGTAATCGTTGTTTTTACCTGCGCGTTATTCAGCCGGTTTTGCTCCGCATCGAATGAATAGGTTAAATATTTCACTGTAGCTTTATAGCTGCCTGCATCCATTGCGCGCTTTAAATGAAATTTTGCAATTGCATATCCTGGCGGAACGAGATTCGATTCATACAAAATTTCGCCCGTTTTATCCAAAATAATCTGGAATTTAAAATAGCAGGGATTCCCTTCCGGATTGCGAAGCACAAACTCCTGCTCCGTTTGCCCCGCCTTAAATTTCATTGAGGTAATGCCCGGCAGTTTGATGGTTTTCCCCTTGGTATCAATTTTTTTCTTGGTGCTTAGCGTAATATCGCCTTCTACGATATTTTGATCCACTTGGCCTTTGGGATCTGTAGAAGCAGCCGCAGGCTGATCCGGGAACATCTCATCCCAATGATTCGCCGCATACTGTATGCCAAAAATCAGCGCCAGCAAAAGGATCAGCAGCAAAATCCATAGCCAAACAATGTTCTTCTTCACCGCGACAAACTGCTTTTCGCCGCAACTGATATAGCCAGCCGTGCGATGCAGCGGATTTTTCTTGTAAGGAGCGGCCGGTTCTGTTTTTCCATTGTAGGCCAGCGTATCCGGCGCATTTTTTTTGACGCCGGCGCCGATCTGGGCGGCCACTTGATAATCCCCCTGTGGATAGAGCGCCTTTACCTGAGAAACAGTATAATAGCCCACCGAAAAGCCTGTCCGCTTATTAGAGTAGGTTTTCGTATAGTTGTTGAGTCCCTGCGCGATATAGCTCATGTGTTTTTCCCCTTCGCTATGTATGAAATCGACAATTCATAATCAATCTCTAGGATTTAATTAGTCTATTCTTTGTAGTTATTATAGAACTCTTCTAAAATAAAGTCAAGAAAAAAACTGCAATCAATATTTTTTATAAGAATATTGATTGCTTTCTACAACAAAAATAGAAGCATTTACAACATTTTTTAATACAGAAAACCATTGATACTGTAAAATTTTTCTTTTTAAAATCCAAACTTTCTATTCGATTCCACTTCCCTTTGCAAGCTGATGCGCAATAAAATCCGCACAGGGGACGGTGAGCTTGGTGCGTCATTGCGTTATCTGTCACAGCGCTATTCGATGCCATATGCGGAATTGAAAGGATTGCTGACAGATATTGGTACAGAAGAACTCGCCCGTGCATTGTTGGAAATTGAGCGATTGTAAAATAATGGAATGCTTCATAATCCCTTTATCTACAAGGAAAATCACGATTTCATGTGGAAAAAATCATCTCTAATTGGGATTGATTTTTAGGAGGATTTTTTCCCCTCTGTACCACGCATGTTAGAGATTGTCGCTTTTATCCTAATTAAGAATTAATTTTGCTGATTTTAGGATAAAGCTCAATAATAAAATTGGTGGGGTCGCTATCCTTTCGGATTGCCCTTTCGGTTTTCGTATAGACTACTTTTTCCAAAATGTTTTTCAGCATTATGTTTCGTTCTTCTGGGTCGTTCGTCATATAGTAAGTATCCAATACATATTGGGCTTGTGGTACGAAGTCCTCTTCAGATTTATATTTCACACGCGTTTCCTCCAATTCCTTTTCTTGATTTACCACATCTTCTCTAAGTTTCCTGATTTCTTCCGATACCGTTTGGGAACGTTGTAAATAAACTTCGCGCGTATACGTTTTTTCTTCAAAGCACTCACAGACACGTTTTAGTTTGAGTTCTGCCTTTTCAAGCTCTAATTTCGTTTTCGTTAATGCTCTTTCCAGAGCTTTGACTTGTAATGCGTTTTCTTCTTCGACCTTTTCAAAATTGATTGCAACATCTCCTAACCACTCCTTGAGTGCTTCTATGATTTTGCGTTCAATAATTTCTAAGTCAGAACTGATATTGTCACATTTTCGATTTGTACAAATTAATGATGGCTGTCTGTCTTTATACGGTCTCCTTTGCATTTTCTCCCCGCACTTGCCACATATCACAATGCCCGCAAGGGGGTTCTGCAAAGCGGTTTTATGAGGGCATTTGGGAGCGGTTACACGATGGCGTTCCAACACCTTTTCCCATAGCTCTTGGCTAATTAATGGGGTATGTAGACCTTGTGATACCGTATAGTCACCTTTATTTCTTGGTCTTGTCATTGTCACAATGCCCTTTTTGATAACTTTTACATTCTTTCTAGCTCCCCAATGTAAAATTCCTCTATAAGTTTCGTTGTGAAGAATGTCACGAATGGTTGCCACAGTCCAATTTTTTGCATGACGTGGCTTGATTCCCAAAGAATTTAAATGGTCGGCAATTCGGTTATAGGAATAATTTAGATTGGCGTACAGTTCAAAAATGAGTTTCAGTGTATCGGCTTCTTCCGGATTCTCCACTAAAATAAATCCTTTGTCTCCCTTTATTTTCTTTCTACTAAAACCATAGGGGGCAACATTGCCAACAAATTTACCTTCCTGTACGGAAGCAACACGACCGTTTTGCATTCTTTGTCGTATCTTTTTATACTCTCTTCTTGCCATAAAGAGACCGAACTCAAAATATTCTTCATCCCCTTCGTCGTTTGGGTTGTAGATTTTCATCGGGGTAATGATTTTTGTGTTGCTATACTTGAAGGTTTGGGCTACAATCCCCTGGTCTATCGTATCGCCACGCGCCAAACGTTCCACTTCTACAACGAGTACACCATCCCATTTCCCCGTTTCAATATCTGCAAGTAACTGTTGCATGACAGGACGGGAAGCAATCGTATCACCACTTACGATTTCTTTATAAATCGCGTCCTCACGAATTATGATTTTAAGGCGGTTAGCTAGTGACATTAGCGTATCAAAATGCCTTTTTAGAGTTTCCCCTTCACCGTGCTTTTCCGCTTCTATATCCTTTCTGGATTTTCGTAAATACATGCAATAATTCCCGATTGAATCAAGTTTCATTTCTTATTTCCCCTTTCTTTTAATATATATTCTTCTAGTATTTTTAAATGCTTAACCGGTTCTAACTTGTATCAAACATTTTCGCACCTCCCAAAATTCAAATTTGGCAACGCCCGTTGCGGGGTGGGGTCATCATCCGCTGATTGCGAAATAGGCGGCGGGGACGGATTTGTCAAGGGCGGACGTAGTCCGTTCATTTACCCTTGACAAAGACGGAACCGTCGTCTACACTTCAACAGCGAATGGTGACAACAATCAAAAACATATTCCATACCCCAACAGCAAATATATGCACACAAACAAAAATAGACCGCATTCAATAAATGCAGTCTATTTTTGTTGTTGTGTGCAATTTTTATCAACTAAGGGGGTATGAAATATTGTGTATGTTCATTGCTCCTGCTCTTGTAGTTCTTCTAATTTTTCAATCCGTTTAGATATGCGTGGGTGGTTCTGTTGCATTCTATCAATAAAACGCATATTTTCCCCTAAGCTCATTTTTTGAAGCAAGTACAACGCATTTTTTAATCCTTCGTCATGACCGATACTGTGGGCAAATCTATCTGCTCTTAATTCATTTTTGCGTTCATTTCCGGATAACAACACATTTCCAAGAAAGAGTGTTACCATTACACTTAAATTGATAATAAGACGCAAACATAAAAATAACGCACGAAAAAGGGTGCTCGTATCCTTTGTATCAGGGTCGTCTAAGTCAATAAAAAACAAATCTAAAACCTTCAAAAACAAATCTACGAATAGAACATATATAGAAAACAACCCATTTCCAATTTCATTTAGCATTTTTGATTTTGTATCTCCATAATAGATATGTGCTATTTCATGTGCAATAATCCCTTGCAGTTCTTCAATGCTGAAAGTGTTAATTGCCCCTTGTGTAACCGCTACTGTGTGCGTGCCAAGTGCAAATGCATTTACTGAAAGATTATCTATAATGAAAATCTTTATACGCGGAAGGTCTGAATAAAGCTCTTTCGCGTCCTCATAAACGTCATTAAAAAGTGGCAGCAAATAATCTTTCTCTCTGCTTGTTTCCGGCGGTCTGACACCGTTCAGAAGCTTTTGAACGAACTCTCCACAAGTGAGGGCAACAGCAATAGATATCATATATAGAACAACGCAGGTAATAAAAGCTTCTCCATAATCCATAAAACGGTTAGACGACAATATCAGGAAGGAACCCATGAAATAAAGCAAAAACCAAAGTATATACGTCCAATGAGAGAGGCAAAAGAGCGCAACTTTTTTAAGACGCGGATATATGATTTGCCACATGTGTAGACCCCCAATCATTTTAAAAAGGTTTATTTACTTTGAGCTTACAATGAAAGTTATTATCCTTCGATAGAAAAAATGCATTGCCAGTCGTAAGCGTTTTAATTTCATCAGGGTGATACAAGAATTCACGCACACGTTTTGCCGAACCAAGGCCAGTTGCATTTGTAATGCGTGATTGTTGTTCAACTTGATAGGTTACTTCGACACTTTCACGAGTGCCAAGAATATTTGCCCAAGTTTCCGCGTTAGTCGCGCTATTTTGACGAAGCACAATATAGTTATTGCAGTTCTCTATAACCTGCTCGCGGAAAGATGTGTCAACGCTATAATCCAAGTCGCTGAGACTTTGCGTTGCAAGAACACAAGTAATATTTGCACTTCTCGATTTGTTTACTAAATCTATAAGAGATGGGGAAGCATAGGAACTGACTTCGTCAAAAATGAAGAAACCGCGTTCAAGGTTCGTATTGAAGCACTTGCTTACAGCTTGCTTTGCGTCAATCAAAACCATTCGTCCCATAAGTGGACTTAGTTCAGGATAAAGAAGTGGATTTAAAACAAAGAGAATGACAGCACGTTCTTGTATTGCTGTGTAAATATCTATTCCGTCGGTGTCAAAGATTTGCCCTACTTCACTTTCGGCTATGGTTGAAAAACGGGCGGTGGCACTCTCTGCAATCTTTCCACAAGTTTTTGAAATTTCTAAGTTGAGCAAATGCTCTTGCTTGCTGATTTCTTCTTGCTTTAATAGATTTGCACTTAATGCATTAAAGCTGTCGGTACTCATATGACTGATGATTGTTTGAAATGATAGCGGAATATTGCTTTGCTGTAACAAGATAATAAGACGCTGTAAAAAACGCTCTGAATTGCTCTTGTAGTGCTGTTCGCTCCAATCTGTTAAGTTAATAAGCATATCCTTGCAGGCGGTCGGAGAAGCATTAGCAAAGGGATTATATTTACTGGATTGCTCTGGTTCTGAAAGATTAACTATGTACAGCTTCTTTTTATATTCTCTGCAAAATTGCTTTGTGATTTCCAAAATTGAACCGGCTCCAATATCTCCTTTCCCGTCAATCACTAGCAAAGGAAAACTTTTTTCTATCCCGTGCTGGATAAAATTAGAAAGTGCAACAGTTTTTCCACTGCCGGTTGTACCAGCAATGAAAATGTGTTTTGCGTTGTCTGGAACATATACGTTTTTACGTCCATTTAACCCAATCAAAGTAGCATTTTCTTGTTGACTGTTCACTTGTTTCTTTTTTTGACGCGTAGCTCTTATAATTGGTTTCATCTCCCTCCAAAAGTTGAAGATTTTACGAAGCAAATAACTGCGTCTGCTCTCCCATAACACAACGACAAGGGCAATGAAAATGACAGCAAGTAAAATAGCATTACCGTGCTGTTCTGCTCCGTGTCCAGACAAAAGATATAAATTTATCCATGCTCAAATTCCTCCTTTATTTCTCTTAATTCTAAGATTTCAATTGTAGGGTAAATTGTGCGGTTCTGTTCAATGATTTGAGCGATTTTGTTTTCTCTATCTGTAACTACCCAGTATGTAAAGTCGTAATTCATAAAATCCTGCTTGATATTTTTTTCAAGTCTATCTTTATTTTTCAAAGATAGCTCAACTTCAACGCACGTTGTTTTTCCGTTTATCGTATATATAAAATCCGGTCTGTGATTTCGGTTGCTGAAACCGTCCAAGCTGTGTAATTGCTTTTCAGTTTTTATATCCGCGAAGAGAATGCCTTTTACGTTATGAAAATATATTGCTACATTTAAAACTGTGATATCGTGTGAAATTTGCTCTAATCTGATTTTTTCAATTCTCGCAGGCAATCCGATTAATATTTTTGCTTGATGTGTTAAGCTATACAAACTTGGTATTCCATAAATGATTTTTTGACGTGTAATATATCCATTATCTATTAACTTTTTTAACCTACGGTCGCATGTCCTTAAACTTGGAAAACTTGCTAAAATACATATTTGCTTACCAGTGATGACACGCCAACGGGCGACTTCCTGAAAAATAAGATAGTCTCGTTTCGTAAGTCTAAAACTGCTCATGTGTCCTCCTCTCGGGTGGGTTTG
>ERZ791614.1361-NODE-1361-length-12736-cov-4.000237_pt1 | contig 12736 bp, 7 predicted proteins | sample MGYA00510274_ERZ791614 | MGnify/ENA primary metagenome ERZ791614 (study PRJEB30046, sample SAMN00715221) | human gut metagenome | study: EMG produced TPA metagenomics assembly of the A metagenome-wide association study of gut microbiota in type 2...
GCATTTCTAATGCATTCTTTGTTTGGTCACTATACAGTACACCTTCTGACAACGGTATCATTTCTATCATAGGGAAAATTGTTTTTCCATCTTTCATTTTCCTGTTATAAAACGATTCTATATTACTATTATTTTCATTTAAGCCATAAAATATATACAATCCTAAAACATTCGCATTTTCTGACAAAGGACTTATAGAAGTTAAGTATTTATATGCTAAGTCTGGAATAATTTGATGCTGTACTTTAGTTTTTCTACTAAATTTAGCATCACAGATTAAATATTGTATTTTTACATCCTTCTCATATTTAATAATATAATCTGGGACATAATAGCGTCCCTTTCTCTCATCATCTGTATCTCGACCAAGGGAGATATTATTATTTCTATATAGTTCAATCCCGTTTATGTTTCTTCGATCTTCATCATAAATTACAGGTTCATAATATAGCGTAATCTTTGAATCCTCGTTTGAAAACACAAATGTATTATTATAGTTTTGATTCTTATACAACCATCCAGCTTGTTTAGGATATGCTGCCAATTTGCTTTCTATAAGATCATAACCAAACTCCTTTATTTGAGTAATTAATTTTATTAATACATACGCCTCATAAATTGCTGGCGCATGAGTAAAGCTAATCATAGTTCGTTCATTTATCAAATCATATCCTGTTTTCCCAAACCATCTCAGAATGCATTCATAAATCCTATTATATTGTGGTAAATTCATAAAAATTGCTGACGGTTCTGGTCTTTTCGCCATTGTAACTCTTCTTACTACCAAAATTTTTGAATATGATGCCACCAATTTTTGATATTGTCTTTTTAATTCCAATATTCTATTTTGGAATTCGTCCAAAGCTTCTCTTGCATTGGCATACAACAAATACGAGGACACTATATAGCCATCGTCTACAACTGTTTCAGTACACAATAAATTGATATATTCTTGTATTTTTTCGGAGAGGTTTTCTACCTCATTTAAAATATATTCTAAGAAACTAATTACCACTTGATTTTCATAGATATCAGTAGTAATTATTTTTTGTGTCATCAATGTTTTAGAAGGTAAGAAAAATTGCATTCCGTATCTTATTCCTGTCACAGCATTTTTCAGATATTCTGGATGCTGTGAAATGTATTGAAGTGTCCTTGCATCAACTTCTTGCATTTTTTCTACCCTGTCCATTACATCCACTTTTTCTAGCTTATACCGAAAGTTTGCCTTAAAATATCCATAATTATTTTCATAAACATTGGCAATCTCTTCTAGCAAAACAATCTGTGACCAAAAATCTTCATATTTCTCATTATATTGTTTACCTATTTCTGTAACCTTTGAATCACGATGCAAAATATCTTCTTGATTTTTATAAACATATTTCAACATCAAGTCAAGTGCCTTATTTGTCTCTGATGCTTTAATAAGCACAGAGGCATACTCCGAATAAGCCCACTCAGTTTCGCCATTTTGATAAATAATAAATAAAGATATCTGTGCCAGTCCAATAATTCCTGCAAACACTCTCTCATTTTCTCTACCAAAATAAATCATACCGTCCCTGTAATCGCTCACTACAGATTCGCCGTTTATATAAACAATTATCTCGCTTATATTCTCACAGCTTATATCTATCGTATAAATTGTGTCACTATACACCTTCGCGTGAATATCCAGTATTTCTTCAACGGTATAAGGTTTTTTATCATTATTCAGTTTTAAAGTCACATTGCTACCGTTTTTTGCTACAAGTATTATATCATTCATAATATTCTAAAAAATTGATAATATTTCATTTCTTTATTGCCACGATGGATAATTGAAGTAAGTAATTCTGCAGAATATACCATTCCCTTGCTATCACAGTACTTCTCTAACTCTTCCAACCAAGTTTCGTATTCATCACCACTACCATTAATTTTGGGTAAGATTTTTTGTGCTATTGCATAATCCATAGCTATAATGTTTGAAGAATTTCCATACTCATCCTCCTCCATAAGGCTTGATGCAACAACCCAATATTTTTGAATTGCCAAGTCAACTCTTGGGCTAACATATATGCCTTGATGTAACAATCTCTCCTTAAGTCCCTCATATATAGCTTGAGTCTCTCTATCAAATCCCTTTACATCATAGCTTTCCATCGTAAATACATTTTTTATTTCATCCCATGTGACATTTTTAACTGCATCTTCTGGAATAATCTGTTCATATTGAACTACCATGTTTTTGGGCAAAGACACAATCCAAGCCCTGTCTATTAATCTTGGTGAAAGTGTCTCGGTCGTATGATCGTTATTTATAGTTGCGAGAAAATGCAGCGTTTCTGGTATATGAAATACATTATTATTTCCTAGATTAATCGAGGAATTATCACTCAAGTCATCACATACATTCATAAAGTCGGCCCAATAATATTCCATTGGACTTAAGTTAGCCTCATCCAAAAGGATTATAAATGGCCATTTTTTTAAGCCCTTTCTCTGTTCCATATCAAGTAATCTTAAGCCCTCAAAAACATTTCGATTATTCTCTTCAAAAGATTTTGTAAGAGGATTATAATATCCTATAAAATCTCTCTTAGATGTCCATCCTCTTTCCACCGATACAGAAACAAATCTATTAATATCCTTTAATGTTGAGGATAATCCGTCGTATTTATTTAGTCCGAAAACTTTTGCTATAATATTACATATAGATGTCTTTCCACATCCAGGCATACCAGAAAAAACTGTCAAAAAGCCCTGAGCTACACATGTTAATATATTAATGATAACATTCTTATTATATCCTGGGCGTGCAATATTTATTGTTTTTATTAAATAATCAACAAGCTCTGTATTACTCATTTTCTCGGTTTCGACTTCATTTATTGCTATCACTCTATTATTTAATAACTCATTTTCGGTTTTTGCTTCCCAGCCAGCAGCAGCTTGCAACATTTTACTTGACATAAAACCATCAAATGTTATATCAGCCATTTTCTCTGAATAACCATTTACCAACTCTACAAAATTACTCTCAAGATTTTTGGCATCATTTACCAGATGTAATTTATGATTATCATAATATGATACTTCCTCTTTTAATTTGTTTATTTTTTCTTGTAAGGCTTCTGCATTCTCTGCTACTTCTAACAGACTTAGAATTGATTTTAATTCTTCTTTTTTTCCCATCAATTCCGCTGATACTTCTTCGTTAGCATCATCTATTTTTGAAGAAATCGCTTCAGAATTTTCCTGAATATTCTTTACTCTTGCCTCAATTTCAGTGCGTTGTGCCTCTAGCTGTTCCAGCTTTGCTCTTTCATTTTCAACCTTTGATTGTATAGCTCGAATACTCTGTACTCTATCCAATAAATCAGGATGCTTATCAATAATCTCTTGCAAGAGCTGTTGCGTTTGTACACTGTCTTTATTCTTTAATAACAATTCACAAATTATATCCGATGCATCCGAATAAATCCTCATCAAATTTTCTTGTGAAGACATTATACGACGAATTCTTTCAATTCTCTGTTCTCTTATTTGATCAGGAATCGAACTGCCTACAATCTGCGATGTACCAAGATTTTCGATTATTCCGTCTATATCCAAATGTTCATAGTCCAAATTTTCAGACTTATCAAGTGATGTTTTAAAAGAGTCTAATAAATCCTTATCCGATATAACATCTTTTACTATTTGAACAGCATTTTCCTTTATAACATAATATGTCCATGAACTGTATCCAATCCAACTTTCAACACTGTATGATGGTTCAATCACAACACGCTCACAATCAGACTCGTGATATCCATTGATAATATGCTTTCCATCTGCTCCTTCCATAGCTATAAACCACGTACCATTAGTCGGTGCATATTTCACGACAAACGGTCCTGCAAAGAAACCCTCTCCAAGATTCACAAGAACTTTTTCTCCAGCCACCATCCCTTCATATTCAATATGAATAACACGTTTAATAGCTATATCATCCTTCAATACATCCTTAGGAAGCACAATATACATTCCTATTCCCGACAAAAAACTAATTTTGCCCTTATTCCATGCTTCTAATGCTGGAATTTTATAACCGGTTTCGTTAAATTTTCCATCCAAAGTTCTGTTTTCTTCTAATTCAGAAATTTCACAATTTAATACTACTGGCTGTCCATCAATGAATTTTTCTTTCATAAATTCAGATTGATTTCCATCCCAAAAATTATAGTTGAAATTTATATTGTGCTTATTCGACTTTGGCAAAAGCTCGTCCAGCTCTTTTTCTGTATATGCACTATATGTTCTATTTTCATAAAATCCAATTGGTGTAAAATTATAAAAATTATTTTTTATTTGAACAACCCCTATATACCTACTCCCCATTGTATTTTCCTCCTTGACTTTATCCATCTTTGTCTTACTTTTTTCAGAGAGCAATTCTTCTTTCTTTTCTTCTAATATCTGTTCCTTATCTTCTTGAGTTGTTTTTTCAGCCTCCCGTGCTGACTGTTCTACTAATTTGGCTTTTCTTTCCTTTGCTTCATTAGCTATCCTAGTTTTTTCTGCTTTTTCTTCAGCCGTTAACTTTTTGGGCTTTATTTTTTTCTCATCTACCTGTATTTTTTTCTTTCTTGTAGTCTCTTGTTTTACTGATTCTGCATTTTCTTTTTTATCACTAATTTCCTTTGTTTCTTCTTTTACTCCACATAATAATAGTATATTTTCCCTACGTTCTTCGATATTAGGTACACCCACAAGTTTTAATTGAATCCAAAACAATCTGTAATCGAATTCTATTTCTTCTTTTTTCTGATAGGTCTTAATAGTATCCGCTAATTCTTGATTCGTTAATTTTTGAATTTCCTCTAAGGGGATATTTTGTCCTCTATAGCTATTAACATATTCAGCAAAAACATTAGCATATTTTTCCGCTACTGCTTCCATTGCTCTTACATAATTTCTATCCTGCTTACGATACAATTTTGTTGCAATGATAGGTAATTGTTTCTGAATCAAAAGAGACTTCTTATTTTTCATTCCCAACAAAGAACTATATTGCATATAGTTTTTTGGAGATTGTTTTATAGGTTCCATAAATAAATCTATATCATTGCTCACAAGATACTGCAATTCCTCATCTCGTAAATTTTCTAATTGTATATTCATCAACATCCCCCTTTTATCATTTGATTACAACACTTATCTCTTCTTATCATTATTATATTAACACAGCTTTCATCAATCAATAGTTTATTGTTCTATTTTAGCAAATGCATAGCTTTCTTATATATAAAATACATTATAAAAAATGAAAAGGGAAAACTTATTATCATGTGCTTTCCCCTTTTCGTACTATATTAATTATATTCCAATTTTCCTATATTTACTTGTTTGATAAAATCTCTTACTTCCTCTGTCTCAGAATTTTCATTAAACAGTTCCCGGATCATGGAATAGCTATAGCCATTTGAAATAAGAGGCTTTAGGAATCTTACCAAAACGTTGGAAAATCCATTGTTGATTAGGCTTCGCACCACCAGGCATCTTCTTTCATATTCCTTCTGGTCGCACACAGATCCATCAGAGTTGTAATGAAATTCTTCCAATGTAATCTTTCGCATCATGGAGTGTTTTTCTTCATATCTTTTGGCATTCTCCAAAAGTTTCTGTCTTTCCTTCATAGAAAGCACAATCTCCTTGGGTGTCACTTCCATTTTGATGGCTTCTTTGTAAACAAGCGCTTCTTCTACCGTAATATGCCTGATTTCTTCTCCGGCATCCAATAACCTTTTTGCTTCTTCCCTTGCTTTTTTGCCACTTAGCATGACCGGATCATTATTTTTATATTTCCTCTCTCTCTTTATCCGCTGTTTTCTCGGATCATATGGATTCTTTTTTCTGCACAGCAGCTTTACAAAATCTGTCTTTTCCATCTGACATTTTGTCTGATATAAGGGTTCTGTACCTTTTACCACAATAGCGCATTCCCCATCTTTTTTCATGGCAAAAATGTCCTCTGCAGATAACAGGCTCTTTTGCATCACATCCTCTGAACGGGAACTCTGCCCCTTATAGTCCTTTGCATCCGATTCACTGGCTTTATGAATCGTCTGTGTGCCAAAATGTTTGGACAGGTATTCGCAGGAATCCATATCCGGTGCTCCCAGAATATCTATGATAGAACAGTTACCGATCAAATCCTTATCCATATCAAACTTTGGAAACTTTCTTTTTAACTGGATCAGGTTCTGCACAATGATTACAGCACTCATATTTCGGGACCGCATGGTAGACAGCTTCTCTACAAAAGAATCCGGCAGTGTGACATTTGCGAATTCATCCATTAAGAAAGTAAGATGCACCGGCAGGGTCTCATGAAGAGCAGGATCGATTGCTGTCAGATGATAAAGCTCGTCAAAAAACAGTGAATACACCATCGAAGGGATCCAGTCATAATATCTCTTATCCTCACTGGTCACGATATACAGAATTCTCTTTCCCGTTCCTGCTTCCCTACAGGGCTTGGAATATCCAAAACTGTCTGCAATATGTATTTCATCCTCTGACAAAAGATCAATGACACACTTTAATTTCATATATCTGCAGTGTGCATCTAAAGATGCCACAATGGAACTGGTTGTCTCTGCTGCTCCATGATAAAATTTCTCCACCTCGATAAATCCCGGGAAGTCAGAATCATTCCCACATTCTTCTTTCCAGTACTTTTGTGCCCTCATTTCAATATCAAGAATACCGCCTGCCCGGTTATCTATGGATCCATCGTTCTTTGTATAAACGCACGTTGCATTCAAAAGCATAACAAAGGTCTCCCAGTTTTGCTCTTCCTTGGGATAATAATAGTGAATCAGATAAATAATACTGGTAAGCAGTACTTCTGCAGACTGTTCAAAAAACTGATCGCTGCTTCCGTTATCTTCTGCCGGAGTCGTTGCTTTCATCAAAATTCCAGCAATGCTCATAATATCTGATTCATTACGGATATAGCGAAACGGATTAAAATGAATGCTCATAGGCATTCCATCCTCCGATTCCACGTTCATAACCATGACTTCATATCCATTATCCTCAAAATACTGCCCTGTCTGCTTATAAAGTTCTCCTTTGGGATCGGTCGCCAGGAAATTTCCGCAAAGCTGTGACAATAAAGGTCTTGCTAACCGGAAGGATTTACCAGATCCCGGAGGCCCGACTACCAGCATATTCAAGTTTGAAGTCTTTTCGTTGTGGATAGACAGATATACTCCTTCTGCAATCCAGTAATTTGCTGTATTTACACGTAAGGGATGTGTAAGTCGCACATCCCCGGTAACAACCTCTACTTCATTTTTTTCGTCATGATTTGCAAACTGTCTGGTAAATTCCTTGGCATCTCCCCATCTTGCCCTGCCATATTCCTCTCCGGCAAAGGGATGCTCAATTCTTGTAAATATGATAATAAATGCCATTGACCATCCGATCAGATATACCAGTACAAATTTCCATGTGGCAGATGTGACTCCCACAATATAATGGTGTCCATCAATCACAAAGCTCTGGAAATTGTTCATAAATTCATTGAAATCATTCCCTGATATCCACACTGCACCACACAAAAACCCAAGATATACACAGATACTGACTCCAATCAGGTAGATAACTACGGTTTCCTTAACGCTTCTTGTGTGTTTCTTGACGGAACTTGTCCTTTGCATTCATTGTTCCCCCTTTATCTGCCTCCGGCTTTCTGTGTAACTGTCTGCACTACCTTCTCGCCCTGCTTATTCTCAGAAAGTGCCTTCATGATCTGGTCTCCGGTCAATACCTTTTCCTGCCCATCTGCTCCGGTATAGGTATATTTTGCATCACTCCTAAGACTAATCTTAGCGTTATCCGAATCCATCCCCACAAGGGATACACCCTCCACCAGACCATCATCCAGTTCCAGTGACAGAATCTGCTTTTCATTTGGCATGATCTGTGTTGCCGGTACCGTAACCGTTGAATAATAGGACTTAATATATCGCTCTGTCTGTGCGGTATCCTTCTTTACCTGTTCCATTTCAGCCCTCATTGTGTCAGAAATATTCTGCCCGTCTTCCCGGGCATGGGTAAAATTTACATCCATGGACATGATATAATCCTTAAGCCCTTCTTCGCTCCTTACAACAGAACACGGCTGATCTCTTAACATTCCTGCCTGTTTCAAAAGCTGGGGAAGCCTTTCCATCCACGCTTCCTTACTATATCCCTTATCTGATATCGGTGCTTTCTTTGCTCCACTCACCGGATCCGTCACCTCATACACAGAATACACGACACCGTTTTCATCCACTTCAAAGCTTCTTTTCACGGTAAGAAGTATGTCATCACCAGTCTTCTGATTATAAAAAACCTCTTTGCTATCCGGAACAAGTCCACTGTCTCTGATCGGGTACATACAGTCATCGGCCATAAACTCCTTCACGACTCCACAAGTCTGCGCCTGATTAAGAGCCTTCTCCGGATCATCTTCAAAGCAGCTTCCTTTTCCCTGTTTCAGATAGTCTGCAAATTCCAGTACATTATTTCTTTCCATCTTTTCCTTGGATTCCTGTAACAGGGTTTCATTCTGACTCTTACCTTCTTCCAACTCCTTGATCTCATTCTCTATTTCTTTTTTCTCCTCAGGAGACTCTGCATTTTCCAGTCTTTCCTTTGCTTCCCCGATCTTTTTATCATAATCTACCTTTACGGCTTCTTCCTTTTCCACACGTTTGCGCATAAAGGATTTGATCTGCTCATCATGCATTCCAAAATCCTGTGCCAGTACAGCAACCGGAATATAGTCGTCATACGGGTTTAAATCCGGCATAATGCAGTATCTTAAGCCGTTCTGTCTGCAGTAATACTCAAAGAGAGAAATAAAACCTTCCCCTTTTATGCTCTTGTCATTTGTAATATCAATGGTCTTTTCAAACATTTCTGCCGGGAATTCCAGAATGGGAGCCATTCCTTCACTTGCTTCCTGAATCTTCTGCCAGGAACAGCTACCCGGTTTCTCCAGCCATTTTTTATGCTGCCATGTATGAAGTGCCTGAATTGCTGACACCATACTGGTAATCATTGCCTTGGTACCTTTCAAAAGGTAATAGATTCCTTTATATTCCAGATCTACTACCTGTGCAATCTCGTCTGCCATCTTGTTTCCTCCTATGGTCTTAATACCAAAATAATATTGTTTGTCCGAAGTGTTTCATATACCACACCATGATCCGCATTTAGTGCTTCCACCACTTCATCGTTTCCCACATACAACGCTACATGGTAAATTCCTAAAAATCTCTTATTGTCATGTCCACCGTAAAATACAAGATCCCCCGGTTCCATATCTCTCATATCCAGTCTTGTGGTAGATACTGCGGTTCCATAACTATACAATTTGCTTGCTTCTGCTGCAGCTGTCGGTGGATATCCTGCTCCATAGCTTAGATCTACTCCTGCAGACAGCCAGCTGTAATACACAAGAGAACTACAATCATATGCGCTACCACTGGTCCGGTCTTCCTGTGAATATGGATATCCAACTTTGGAAAGTGCATAACGGATCACTGCTTCCTGTTCTTCACTTGCCCCACTGTCTTCCACGATTTCATCTATCTCTTCCTCCGAAAGACTTTCTTCCGACAAAATATGTCCTCTGCCCGAATAACGGCTTAAAAACCCGGTTACCCTTCCGGTAACGGTACTTATCGTAGAAAACATTCCTACCACAATCGTTATCAGAAGAAATGTCACGATAAGATACATAAATACAGTCAGGATATCAGGCGATATATGCGGTTCACACGAATACAGAGAATCTGCACGTTCATTTTGTGGTCAATACGGTAGCCTTGAATGGAAGAAAGATCCATATGGACCACAATTTTATGAGTAAAGTATTTGATCCGTACTTAAATAAGTTGGCAAGACAATACGGATTTTCTCCTAATATGGCATGGGAAGAAGAGAAGGAACCGGATGAGATCAAGTTTTCAGACAGGGTAATAAAACTAAGGCAGGTCGTGGATACCGCTATAGAATGGTCGGATGATTTTGACTCCTTTTTACATAATTTACGAAATCAGGGCATTCAGGTAAACTGCGGAAAATATTTGTCATTAAGAATGGAAGGAATGCCTAGGGCAATCCGGAGCTTCAGACTTGGAAGCAGATACACGATAGATGCCATCAGGGACAGATTGCTTGGTAAAAGGGAAGAATTGATCCGAAGCGAAGTGGGAGACCATATATTTGCAGGAGGATCCCCGGCACAGATCTATGTAAAAACTACACCACTCAAAAAATATGCGGATATGGATGCAGAAGAGAAAAAAGAAGCGATCCGTATGTTAAAACTGGGGAGAAATCCATGGAGAGAACAATATAAAAGTAACTGGCAGTTACAGCGAATTGCGGAGGAATTCCATAGGACAGCCAATATTTATGAACTTATCAGAACGTATGCACCGGATACCGGAAATGTAAATGATGCACTCAGAAATATTATCCGAAAGCAGAAGGAGATAGCAGAAGAAAAGAAAGTTGTGAAAACAAAATTAAGGGATTACAAACCGATTATCGACCTGTATAAGGAAGCGGTGAAACATGAGAAACGAGCATATCTGTATGAATTTGCCGGATGTGATGAGTACCTGTCAGATTATCTGGAATATAAGATGCTTGTGGACAGGCTGGAAAAAGGATACTCCAAAACCATAAATGAAGTCGCAGAGTATGTGGAAGAGGAAGAAAATCAGATCCTGTATGCAAAGGCGCAGGCAAAGGAATTATTCAGTGCTTATCATACAATCCTTCGTTTTGCGCAGAACGAATTAAGGCAACAGGAAACAGAGTATATGTCCTTATATGAAGCGGTTGGCTATGCAAAGGCAAGGACAGCTGCGGTGCACCAGGGAGTATTTGAAAGTAGCATCAAATATATTGCAGCGGACAGCGTGGACGATGGGTATATCAGAGTTGTGATACTGCCGGATATCGTGGGAGGAACCCGGACGGTGACAGCTACCGTTTCTGTATATGGCAAAAATGGCGAACTGAAAAAAGAGTTTTCTTCCAAAGAAGCAAATGTGAAGGAGTTTAATCAGAACATATCAGAGCTTAAGGCAGATATGGGATTTTACAGATGCCATATTTTTGACAGTGCCGATGAGGCAAGGGCGCTTATGAAAGCGCAGGAAGAGAAAAAAGAGAAGAACCGCATTAAGAATTAGCACAATACGTGTCCCACATGAAGGGTAGAAAGGAGAGAGCCATGAGTAAATTATGTTACGAACCAAGATCGGAAAGTAAACTCATACAGCAATCGGAACGGAGAATGGAGCAGTCTGAATTATCGAAGCAGCTAGGCATATTTGCACAGCTTCTGTCTAAAAATGAACCTGCCACAATGGATGATCTGGTAGCTGCTGCAGTAGCGTATATAAGGATTAAGACACTGGTAGAGGGGAATGAAACAGGGTATTCTCCGGTGATTGTCAGAGATCTCGTTAAGGAATATAAAACTCAACAGACGAAACTTAAGAACATTCTTCGATTGTCTAAAGTGAATATCCTTACGGCAGAAAGCTATCAGAGAGCAGTGATAGAGAAGACTATTTTGAAATCAGAACGCTTTCTATCAGCTTTTGAGAAAGAAATACAGGATCTGGAAGAAGTGATTGCAAAGGAACCAAAGAGCTTAATAAAGCCAAAAGAGCCGGATCCTATCACAGAAGATGTGAAAGAACTTCCTACAAAACCAAGAAAATTCCGTGGGATACAGGTACCTAAAAGAATTGTTGGATTTTGGGAAGAGGTTCAGAAAAAGAATCAGGTTACGCAGGAACTTAAGGAGGAAGAGGCCAGGTATGCATCCTCAAGGTGCAGGGAGATTCCTTTTTATGATTCTACACTGAACTATTCGGACAAGTATATTTGTAAGGATGTTCCGGCATTCTCCCTGTATAAACGAAGAGAAAGTATTTATTTTGGTAAAACGGAGAATGGAGCAGCCGGGATATACAACAATCGGGATAAAAGCCTGTTTGAACTTATGAACGTGAATGAGGATTTTGTCCAGTTCATGACAACTGATCTGCTTGGTGGAGAGTATCAGCTTACTCCATTTTCCGGTGCAGAAAAGGAAGCAATGGAAGTGTATTTTAACTTTATTTGTGCCTGTTTTGAAGCTTACATTGGAAAACTCACTACCGTAATGGAGTATCTTAAGTTCAAAGATTATTATAACCGGCTCATGCTTATGAGAATTTCCTTGGAAGAAAAGCAAGTGGCTGATTATTATAGGGCATTGCGACTGGCAGATTCTTATATGGAATACATGAGAGGGTATATGTATCTGTGAACCATTGATATAATTCGCCAAGCTGATTCCACTTAAAATTATCCGAAGGAGTTTTGACAGGAATACCCTTTCTTTCGTCTGATTCCCATTTAATAACAAGAGTTGTCCAGCCAACCTGATAAGCAAGATTTTCTGCCGGAGTTCGATCGACCTCATCAATTCTCTTATCTTTTAAATGCTCCGGAATATCATTAAATTCTGAAATATACTTTGCAAAGCTTTTATTTATCTCGTTTTTAAGCTCGTCTTTATTCTCATATGTTCTCAATAGTCTATCTCCTCAGCTTCCGATTTTCCAGTTTCAAAAAAAGGATTTTTCAAATTAGTCTTTGCAAATAACCTTTGAACCTTCACCATCAATTACAATTC
>ERZ791614.1363-NODE-1363-length-12718-cov-2.365553_pt1 | contig 12718 bp, 14 predicted proteins | sample MGYA00510274_ERZ791614 | MGnify/ENA primary metagenome ERZ791614 (study PRJEB30046, sample SAMN00715221) | human gut metagenome | study: EMG produced TPA metagenomics assembly of the A metagenome-wide association study of gut microbiota in type 2...
ACACCGCCACCACAAATATGTAGCCGACCTTTTTGAAAAGCCCTTTAAGACCGACACGGCTTGACAGCTCGCCCCTGTTCCATGCTTTCCACATTCCTGTGATATAATCAATAATCATCACAAGTACCAGAATGACTATAGGTATCGCCATGACACGGAAATACGCTGACAGCCCTGCGGCTATTGCTGATATGATTATTTTTGTTGTGTTTTCTTTCATTACTGTTCCTCGCTTTCGTATGTTTGTCCCGTGATTGTTGTATACTCCTCCGCCGTGATCCACTTACCGACGGCGGTGTGCACCATAGCAACCGACCACAAACGGCTGTCATAGTATCTCTTGACCTTGACGTAGTTTTTACTCATCGCCGCTCACCTCCAACTCAACACCGTTCAGCATAGCCAGAAAATCAACGTTTGCCTTTATCCTGTCTATCTCGGTGACTTTGGGCTTGCGAAAATTATCTTCCGTCAGCCCTGCGGCTTTCAGCATTTCTTCTTGTAAATTTGTCATGTTGTACCTCCCACTTCTGATAGTTTCACGATATATTCTTCCTCTGATGGTACTGGTATTCTGTAATCGTCATTACCACCCTTGAATGTCACTGAACCCCCTGCTTCGACTTCGATATTTCGCAGAAAATCATCAGGTATTAACGATGATATATCGGTTACGATAGGGTTCGCCAACTCATAATACAGCATTACACCTGACATTGCCTGTTTGAATGCGGCGGCATCGGTGTAGGACGTATCGTTGACATAGATATACCCGTTAACGTTCAAGGTAGCTGATATGCCTGTTATACTGGTTTTGCCCCACGATTCATTTTGCGTTTTTGTCGAATATTTTGGGCATATGAAATTTGGTGCAATGCTATAACTTTTTGTCAATTTTTGCCCGGCTAAATGATGTGTTTTAAATGACACAGATTCACCAGCAGTCCACGTCAGCGTCCCCAAATCAACGCTGTTCACACACTGAACGTATCGTTTGTTCTCATAATCAACGTAGTTCTTAGCCGTTCCTGCACTCCAGCCGTAGCCAGGCAGTGCCTTGATAGCTTCGGGGATTTTGTGTGCGTTGCGGTGATAGGGGGTGTAGGCTGGCATGGTATCTGATTTGTATATACCGTCCACAAGCATTATATCAAATGCGTCAGCTATTGACTGCATGGTTTCTTTGTTACCTGGGTAACAAGCCACCATAACCTGTGTTGCACCAACCATTGTACTAGAATCTGTTATAGCTCCTACAACACCCTTCGATGTTATCAGCCAGTTCGCCATCGTATTGTCATGAAAAATATACACAATTCCAAACGATACACCTGTCGGGCACGATTTTTCGTCTTTCAGAGCTATTTTTAGAGTCTTGTTTGTATCAATCTCAAAACCATAATACGGCACTAACGATACACATTTTTCAATGTCGAACAAATTCTTCCCCTGCTCGACAATTTCTGTCACCCCAGCACTGACAATTTCACCGTCAATGACCTCAGAATGACCACCTATTGACTTCACGCTCATCAGCTTTGCCCCTGTAGGAACAGTCTTGGCATACGCTGTGCTACTATCGGTCTCAAATCTATGTGTTACACCATTGCCCAAATCAAACAGTGCGTCCACACGCCTTTGAAGTTCCTTGTCTGTTAGCTTTATACGTCCTATCTCTGCCGTGTTCTCAGTGATTTTTCCGACAGCCGTAACATAATCGTCTGGCAAACTGTCAACCACGGATTGTGCTGTCTGTGCGGCGGTTTCAGCGGCTACCCTGTCCTCTGCTACCTTAGTAGCATTTTCTGCTACATTAGCCTTATCGGCTGTCACCTGCGCCGCCAATGTCTGCACCGCCTGTCTGTCTGCCGCAGTGCTGTCAGCACAGGTCTTAGCGGTCTTTGCATAGCCTGCCGTTATTGTCTTATCAGCCTCGGTCTGCTGTGCTGATGTTGCCGCCTGGGCTGCGGATATCTTAGCGGCGTTCTGCGATGTGACCGCCTCAGCACGTGCGGTTTCTGCACCCTGCATGGCGGTGTCTGCCTGCGCTGCGGACGTTTCAGCCGCTGTCTTTGCGGTTTCCGCACGGCTTGTCGCCTGCGTTGCGGTGTCGGCTGATTTCTCTGCGGCTGTGGCAGATTTTTTTGCATTTTCAGCCGCTGTTGTCGCTGTTTCTGCGGCAGTGACGGCTGTCTGCATATCTGCGTGTACCTGTCTGCCTATGGCGTCTATGCGGTCTAGTGCATCCTTTGCCACATCAGGCGATGGGATAGCCGTATCACCGATTGCCGCACCTATTCTCAGACGGAATATGCGTGATTTTTTAACTAAAATATACTCATCGCCTGACAGCTTTTTTGCACATATCTGACACGATACTGTCTGCGCTGACAGCAAGATATCTGCCGTTGGCGTCCACTGTCCGCCTGTGATATCGACCTCGTACTGAACGCCATCGCCGTAGTCGATAGTCAGCACATAGCGGTCTGCGCCGTCTATCTCCATGCCCTCGACAGACACTGGGCGGGCATTTGTTTCACCGACATAGCCCAAAAGGGCTGTGCTCACGACTACATTGTAGTCTTCGTTGATTTTTATGTGCATTGATATTCCTCCTTTCTATGGCTTTGTTACGATCCAGTCAATAATGTATTCACCCTGTGGAACGGTAGCACTTGCACTTTCTGCGTTCGTCAGCGCTACTATCAAATTGTTGCTTGTGAAAAATGTTTCTACACATAGCCTTCTCACTTTTGGTGCCGACACCTCCCGCAGACTACAGATGATCTGCGTGTTCTGAGTCGGTGTGAACGGCAGATTCAAAGTCGTTGTGGCCAGTGTCGTCTCTGACGGTACAATAAAGGTCTGAGATCCTGCTGGCATATTCATCTCATTGATTGCATTCTGTGCAGCGGTCAATGCATCGACAATAGCCTGTCGGACGTCTCGACCTGTATATGCTTCTGCCACCTGTGTGATCTCTAAGCTGATATCAATTGCTTTTGCCATAATTATTTCTCCTATTTTCTTGATGTCATTCCACTAATCGTGTCGATTTTGTCGCCAAATGTCAGCACATTCTGCGATCTGTCATTGATGTCGATACTGGTGCCGATGCACCTCAATACCTCGTCGATGCCAAGGTAGCTATTGACTATGCGATACTTGCAGCCAACTGCAAATCCGTCCAGCTTCTCATCAATGTCAATAGCCGATACCTCATACTGAACTTTTGCTGCTTTTAGTGCTCCGGCACATACTCTGCCTGCTTGAGACAATACGCCTGGAGTGGTGATATTGTCGAATATCATAGTTCCAGCGTGTACTCCGTACCGCTCTATCAGCTGGTCGTTGTCGATATACTTCGTTACTCCCGAAAGCGTCACACGTTCGCCCGTATCATCGTTGATGACAGCACCTAGCGGATACAGCCTTGTGATGATCTCACTTGGGTCAATCGCCTGCGTGATAGATCGCATATTCCTTCCTAGTTGTATTGTTTTATTGCTGACTTCTGAAAATTCGTTTGCTGTGAAATCGAAAAATCTAATGCCTTTATCGATGCGCACCCTCATTTCACCTCTGATATCTTCGCCGGAAATCAGGTTTTTCGTCAGTTCTGAGAACGTGTCTTCATATCCTGGATTAAAGATGTGCTGTGCTTGCGAACAGTTAATATTGCCAATATGTATCTGCTTGTAGCTTTCAACAGATTTATTGTGTGCTGAAAGTAGTGTGGCTATATACGTTCTTATGGTGCACTTTAGCTGTTTGATAATTGGTACACTATCTTTCAGAAAACACAAACCGCCCTCGCAGACAACTTGCTTGCCAATCTCGCCACTATCGGTCATGTATGGTGATATCGTCAGTACTCTGCCATCGAATATCAGATCTTCCTTGTCGTCGTAAACCTTTATTAACGATGTCAGTTCCTTTAGATCGGAGTAGCAGCTGTTGTCGGGATATATGTTGAACGTAAATGTGTCAATAGCGTTTATTTCTTTGACAACTGGCCCTGTCAGCTTGTTGGTTCTGACAGAACCAGTTTCGTGAAGCGTCTTTGTATCATCGAGTGTAACTAACATAGTATTTCCTCCACCAGTTCGATTTCAAGTGAACCAGATCCGTATAGAGCTAAGACATTTGTGCCGGGCTTGACGACAAAGCTTTGTATCTTGAATGCTGAGGCAGTTTCTTTGTACAAGTTTTTTGTGAGAACTTCACCGTTGAGGTCAAGCATTGTCAATCCTCGCTTGTCCTTATCGTCAGCACTCTTGTGATACCTTAAGCTCGGAACTATGTCATCTTCGGCATAAGAATAGAAGTACAGTACCCCCGGCTGGGAATGATAGCCGTCTTTGTGTGCTATGCAGGAGAGATGTGTCTGATTGAGGCAATCATCATCAAATGCAAATGTATCCCAAGCTGTGTCTGCAAAGTCGTCAGAGACCTTATATGGTGCTACATCGAAAGTGACCTCGAGAGTAGCTGTTATGTCATCTTCACCAAGGCTGGTCTCAACAGTTCTACACTTGCCGACAAAATGATAGTTCTCGGAATAGTTGTCATAAATATTCTGCTGTGGAGCTTCGCATAACCAGCTCTTGATCTTCTCAATCCTGCGGAGTAGCGTGACAGGATCTGTATCAAACACGAACATCTTGTATGATACTTCGGTATCGTCGAAATAAAAATTTCCGTCATAGTCAGACAGGTCAATACTGCCGTTGCGATAAGGTACAGTCACTTTGATCTCACGTTTCTTCGGCTCTGCAACTGTTGCACTGATTATTCTGATTTTAAAATCCTCATACGACTTTTTGCCATTAAATCTGATTTGTCGTGTCATACTGCACTACCTCTTTTCTTTCTCGCAGCTCTTTCGCCAAGCATTACATCTATAAATGGAACTGTTTCCTCTGCAATCACTTTCCCATTTGGGAAAACTATCACGTTATGAATAGTCTCGGGCATTTGTCTGACTGTTGGGACGACCTGCGTGTTCTCTGTGGCGCTTGTTGCTGCTTTCTGCGTGATACTGTGGGCATATGATCCATTATATACCGACCTTGCGACCCTATTCGTATCGCTGTATGTATTTCGCATATTCTCTGACAGTATCTTGTCGCCAGTATTGGTATAGGCTTTGATAATATCATTCTCTGATGACTTCCAACCTTGGATCTCACCCTGCGCATTCATTTTTGATATTTTCTCAAATGCTTTTGACGGGGAGTGTATGTCATATACCCCCTTGACCGCCGCAAGCACTGCGTTTGCTCCACTTGTTGCGGTATCAATGACAGACTGCTGTGCAGACAGTATGCCTTGCTGCATACCTAACATCATTGCCGCACCCGTCTGCTCCCATACATCTGATATCTGGCTTATTTGGTCGCGTTTCAGAAGCGTCTCTATGGTACTATCATACTGCTGCCTGAGCTCGTCGAATTCTGATGTTGCTATCTTCTTACAGTCACCCATGCACTCTTCCCACATATCACTGTACTTTTTCAATTCAGGCTGTGACATAGACAGTAACGCCTTTATCTTGCTTGCAGATTGCGGACCTGCTTTCTGCAAGGTCTTAATAAGACCTTTATTCACGCCTCTGTCTGCAAGCGTCTTGATATCATCAGACCAGCTTGCCATGCCGTCAAGATTAGATTCCAAGTTCTGCATAAGCTGTTCTGCGGATATCTCAGCACCGCCGTTGAACTCATCAAACAGGTTGAGATTGTTCTGCAATTCTTCCGTTCGTTTCTGGACGGCTTCGTCATAGCTCTTATTCATCTCAACTATTGCGTCAACAGTTTCTTGCGATACCTTGTGTAAGCCGTCTTTATACATGACAGTGCGGTTATAGATCGTATCGACCTTTCTTGCATTGTCCTCTACGGCCTTTGAATTGTCTTCGAGAGCAGAAGAATGCTCAGAAACGTACTTGGAGGCATCAGCATAGTTAGAGTCCAAGCGTTTCAGTTCGCTATTGATATCATAGTATGAATTCTGAAGCTCATCTCCAGCTTTCTTCAGCTCTTCAAGCTTGGTCTTCCACTGCTTTGTGCTGTCTGTTCTGTCAATTTTTCCAAGCTTGCTTTCTCTTTTATCAAGCATTTCTTGAACTTTAGCCTGAGCTTGCTGATTTTCCGTGATTGCTTTCTCAATGTCATTGCGCTTCTGCTCAGCCTTATAGAGGTCTTCTGATATAGCGACCATATCTTTCTGAGCTGCTTCGACAAGAAGCTGTTCTTTCTTTGCTTCTATGCACTCATAGACAGCGTCCCTATTGTTGAGAAGCTTTCCTGTCTGATCGTCTATCTGAAGATTAAGGTCAGGCATTGCGCTGTTCAGCTGGTCCACAAGAGCTTTCATTTCTGACTTCTCGTCATTAGATAAGCTCTCGGCATCAGAAAGCTCAAATATTCTATCTGCAAGACTTTTATAGCTGCTATACTCGGCTTCTATATCTGTCTTGGCTTCTTCTCTCTGATCTGCGGCTTTCTTCATGGAGTCTGTCAGTTCATTTGTGCTATCGACCAACGCTTGTTCCTCGTCATTGAGGACTTTTGTTGAGTCAGCGGCGTCATCAACCGAAGTTGCATAAGACACAATACTGCCAACTACCGTACCTATAATAGCTGCAATTGCTCCTACCGGCGATGCTTTTTGAGTTGCATTTAAAGCCTGCTGGGCAGTTTCAGCTGCTTTTGTTGCACCTGTAAGGCTCTTGAATGACTTTATGAGGTCTGAAACGTTATTTATGGCTTTTTTTGATACCATTGCCGACGTTATTCCTGTCAATCCTCCGATAACAAGGTTAGAATGCTCGCAGAAGAACTTTACACCGTCAATGAGGATAGGCAACGAACCTTTGGCGAACTTGGCGCCTGTTTCGACTAAATCTCCAAGGGCATTGCCCATATCGTCGAATTCGTCACTGAGGTCTCCATCTTTGATATCCTTGGTAAGTTCACTGAAAAGCTCTGAGCCTTTTCCGGCGGCGTCTTCGAGTGGGGCGCTGAATTTATCGAAAATAGTTATGCCAAGGGATTCAAGGGAAGAGTCCATTATAGCCAGTTTGCCCTTAAGATTGTTATTCATGGTGTCAGCCATTGTCTGACACGCTCCGTCAGCGTTATCTACCTGAGCTTTCAGGTCATCGAAAGACCCGCTCATGCCTTGAAGCATGGCATTAACGGACGATAAGTCTGTCTTATTGAAGATATCGCTAAGTGCCTTGGTCTTCTGGTCATCTGAGAGCTTGGAAAGCTTGGCGTTAAGGTCTCCGAAAATATCGTTGATATCTCTGATATTTCCCTCACTGTCAGCCACGCTTACGCCCAGCTCTTTCAGCTTGGTGGAAGCAACGTCTGTCGGTGATGTTAACGACAAAAGCATATTTCTGAGATGTGTGCCGCCCTCTGCACCCTTGATACCGTTGTTCGCCAGTATTCCAAGAGAGGTGCACATTGTATCAACGTCCTGCCCTGTGGATTTGACCGTGCCGGCACACTGGAGAATGCCCTCACCCAGCATAGCGACTGTGGTATTAGACTTCTGGGCGGTCTTTGCCATCATGTCCATATAGCCGTCAAGGTCACTCGTCTGCAACTGTAGTGCTGACATAGTATCCGTTACCATGTCAGTGCAGGACGCAAGATCCATGCCTGAAGCAGTGGCAAGATTGAGAACTTTCGGCAGTGTTTCAACCGCCTTATTTACGTCATATCCTGCAAGGGCCAAGTAATTAAGAGCGTCAGCGGACTCCGAAGCGGTATACTTTGTTGTTTCGCCACATTCACGGGCGGCGTTCTCTAGCTTCTGATAGTCCTCAGCGCCTGAGCTGACCTGTTCTGCGGTCATGCCCATTGTCGCCGCAACGTTGGACATTGAGCTGGAGAAGTCAATGCCGACTTGTGCACAACTTTCCGCCGCTTCCTTGGCGGCATTAGCTATAGCTTTCAGTCCCTCAACGGCAAGATTGGCGGAGAAAACGTCCTTGAAGACACTGCCTGTTTTATCGACTTTTTCCCCCAAGTCCTTGGTCTTGTCGCCTAAGTCCTTAGTTTTATCACCAAGATCTTTCGCTTTATCAGATGTCTCCTTAGCCTTGGTGCCAAGTTCTTTTACTTTGTCAGAAGTTTCTTTGGCTTCATTGCCCATTTTCTTCGTGCTATCATCTGCAGTCTTGGTCTGATCTCGTAGGGTATTCAGTTTCTTTCTTGTCTTTTCAAGCTCTTCTTGATATTTAAGATACGATTCAACGGGCAATTCGCCTTTCTTATATTGCTCGTTGATATCTTTCTCGTTTCTAATGAGAACGTCAAGCTTTGTCTTTGTGGCTTCGATAGCTTCGCTCAAAAGCTTCTGTTTCTGAGCGGTGTATTCAACGTTAGTCGGGTCAAGCTTTAAGAGTTTGTTGACGCTGTTTAGATTTTTGGTAGTCGAGTTGATATCAGCATTAAGCCCTTTCATGGCGGCAGTATACTCAGACGTATCACCACCGATTTTGACGTACATACCTTTGATTTTCTCATCTGATGATGACTTAGCCATTACTCACCCTCCCATGCCTTTATTTTCGCAATATACTTTTCATATCGTTCTTTGCTGATTTTTCCCTGCTTATATCGTTCTTCAACAACAGGCAGGTTTGCTTTCAATTCTTCGTATTTAATTTCGGGGTCAATGACCTTTTTGCCGGCGGCGATTAATCGCTGTCGGTCATAGGCGCAGGCATAGTTCACTACCATACCATACGTCATGCGGTCTAAATCAGCGACAGTAAGACCCCTGTTTACAACAAGGGAGATGATCTCCTCCGATTTGAGAGGCCGATCATCTCCGCTTTTACTGCCGCTTATGGATTTTTTCTGTCAACTTTCATGTTTGCCTGCAGTATAGGCATAACCTGATTATAGATATCATCAACAGGAAATGCACCATAGGCGAAGCTGTCAAGCCACGTCTGAATAGGCGGTATGCTATCATCATAAGTCTTGGCAAGCACCCATAGGGTGCGATATTCGACCTGTTGAACAAAGGCACCCTTACCGAACTGATGTACCTTGACAACGTCCTCAAGGTACTCCGTGCCGAACGCTTCTTTATAGCGATAGAACATACCTGCTGTAGCCTTGAAGCCTATCTGCCTGCTGTCTATAGTCAGGACTATTGTATTGCTCATTGTCATTCACCCGGGGTGTAGGTGTACTCAGGAAACTTTGTGAGTACTGTGTTACCCTTTATACGGAAACGTGCAATGTGTCCTTTCTTGTTGTTGACAGTAGCCTCAGCCGGTGACGGCTTGCAGGCAATCTTATGCTCTGTATACTCATAGTCCATACCGCTGTCTTCCTCTGTCTTAACTGAGAATTTCGTGCGATCTGTAGTATAGCAGTAAGGGAAAACCTCGGTGTATCCCTCGGCTTCTGATGTTGACTCATACTGTACGATCAAACCGAACTTTGGCGCTTCTCCTGTTCTTGCTACTTCGACCAGTGTGCCGTTTTTCTCTTCAATGACATTTCCGTACCAGTCTTTCTCAAGATCATCACACAGGTCAAGTGTGGTGATAGTTCCCTCGTAACCCTGATTAGTCTGACCTGCGAATGCTACTACGCCGTCAGCCCATATCTCCTTGCTTGATGACTTCGGGTCAAGGCTTACCTGACGGGTGCCCGAAAGCTTTGTCTTATGATACTTAAGTTCTCCATATGTGATAGTTGTCGCACCACTGACATCTGTAGACTCTGTAATCAGTGCATGGGCAACGGCTTTCACTGTTCCTTTCATTAATATTCCTCCTTGCGATCGAATTCATATACCCACATATCCATTTGCTGATCCTGCCCCAGATAGCCTGCGGCGACTGAGAAACATATGCCCTTATCCATAAGGGCGTTCTCAAATAGGATATGTGTTTCTTCATCTTCCGGCTCGCAGTATATTTCAACTGCAATCCGTGGGATAACTGCGACAGTTCTTCCGTCTGCAGATATCGTCTGAGGTGTCTTGTTTATCCATGTTGCGAACGGCAATTCCGTTTCCACTGGAAAATCTATCTTAGCAATCCTGTCCGCAGGAATGCCTGAAAGTGATATAAGTTCTGTCAATGTCATTTCGACTTCTCAATCTCCTTTCTGATGTTTTCCGGTAATCTTTCTTCGGCATACTCTTGTCCGTATATCATGTGCGGATAAGCTTTCGCCTTAAACGGAAGCGTTCTGCCACCACGCTTCATAGCATGGCCATACTCCAGCAGGTGTGTGAGAAGATACTGCTTATTCTTCTTGAAATTCACTATCTGCCGAATGTCGAAAGAGTCCTCGTACTCGGTGCTAACTGTAAGCGCCTTGGCATACTTGCCAGAGCGGTTATTGAACGTGAAGTGTTCTTGGACGACCTTGCGGGTTTCCTCTGCGGTCTTCTTAACGGCTCTTTTGGCGGCTTCATTAACACGCTGACTTTCTTGCTGAAATGCGTGCTGTAAAGCCTCAGCCATCTCATCAGGACTCATTGACATGGATTTCTAACCTCTTTTTTCGCTTTTCGATTGATAACTGCCAAGCCTGCGGTTTAGCGTCCTTTATCATCTGAACTTGAATGACGTTATACTGGTCGCCGTTCATTATCACAATGTCAGTCGCCTGCGGCTCGGCGATAAGTGGTATTCTTATCACTTTATCACAGCGGTGCTGATACTCAGCGGCTTTATAGAAACGCTCTGAGCCGACGGTACGATTGTCATATCTTATGCCTGCTTGCTTGATTTTCAAGCCATTGGCATTGATGATAGTTGCAATAGTGCATATGCCGTCATTGAACGTCTGCCGCTTGCTTATCATACGCTTCCTCCTGACATCTCCTCAATCTGACATCTTGCTCTCAGAGCGAAGAGCTGAGAGTGATAATTTTTTTCAAAGTCCTCGAAGCAATCGTTATATATATATCTGCAGCAGTCGATCAGAAGCTGGGCGTCGCCGTTGATATTTTCGTCAACGTTGATATCCAGCACCTGACCTGCATATCCGTTAAGTACTCCTATAGCACGTGCTATAATGCTGTTTATCTTTCTGTCAGTAGCTTCGTCTGACCAAGTTATGTTCAGCTGATTTTTAACTTTCTCGAATAATGCCTGCTGCATTTATATCAACTCCTTATGTTTCTGACGGTGTGACAGTGTATACTGTCGGGATAAATCTCTTAAGCTTTGAGATATCCAGATACCTGAAAGCATTGTTGTCGAGTGGCTTGCCGTTGCCGTATGTCTTGATCTTATATGTCCTTGCGTCATCAAGGAACTTGAATGAGTCATCAAACTCCAGCTTACCGCCCTTAGCCATGCCAAGACCCATGAAGTAACGCTTGCCAAGACCGAAGATAGCTCTGTCATCAGGAACGGCGCATGACTGGATAATAGTGCATGGAATAGGCATAACATCGTTAACCCATTTTCCCTGAACGAAGTTCGTTGTCGCAGGCATTACCTTGGTCAGATATGTCTTTGGATTGACTACGAAGATAAGGTTATCAAGCGGCCTGTTGTTTCCAGCCTCTGTCTTGGTAAGCTGTGCGGCAATAGCACCAATAGCTTCAGGGGAGAGTTCATTGAGTGCAACTGTCTTCTGGTCAGGATACTTGCCACCGACTACTGATGCACTACTAGATACGTCCTTGCACATTCCGATAGGGCAGTTAAGACCGTCGCCTGACACGACACCGGTTTCCATGCCGACCCAAAGGGCTTCTGCCAGTATTTCACGGACATATCTATCCAGCCATGAGGCACCAAGGTCAAGCATATCGTTAGACACTGGAATCCATGCTGTGAGCTTCTTCAGCGCAACGTCAAAGGTCTTGAATGCACCTGAGAGTTCCTTGTCGATAGCTGTGTTAAGATCTCCCCACTTAGCGGTCTGAACACCCTGGTCATTTACCAACATCTTCGTAATTCCAGTGGTATCCTGGAAGTTGATGAAGTTGAGCAGAGGGTGCTGCTGTGGAATCTCACCAAGAACTGACTCGATTATAGTGATTGGCATTGTCTTATCAACGTTTGCCAATGCCATCTTGGGGTCAGAGGATTTGCCCGCCTCAATAACGGCGTTGTAGTAGTCCCTTTCCTCACTGGTCAGCATTCTCACACCTCTGGTGCTGAGTATCTGATTATCGACAGATTCCGCGGTGCTCTCCACCTGCTCCATGATAACATCTGAAATCAGATTGCCGTACTTATCAAGGGCGGCTTCCATGCCCTTGTCATCACTATCTCTGATAGCGGTTGACAGTGAAGCAAGGATATCTGCTTTCTGCTCTTTGATTGCGTCAAGATTAATCATTCTTTTTTACCTCCATTTTCATAAACTTTTCAAAAGCCGACATAGCGGCATTTGTTTTTTCTTCTTCGGCTTTTTTTGCTGGCAAAGCCTGCTGTGCGGTGGACTTCTTATAAAGCTCAATGAGTTTGTCCACATTCTCTCTGTCGAGGGCGCTTGACATAGTGTACTGCTTTGTATCACTAAGCATTGTAGCCATATCAACGGGTTGCTCTGCGGTTGATATGCTATCGCAGAAGCCCTTCTCAAGACATTCTGCCGCTGTCAGCCAAGTGCCCACCTTTACCATTTCGCTTATTTCCTCACGGCTACACTTGCCGTTACAACGCTCTGCATATGTAGTGATAGCGGTATCGGTCATCTTGTCAAGCTCA
>ERZ791614.1373-NODE-1373-length-12622-cov-2.240471_pt1 | contig 12622 bp, 7 predicted proteins | sample MGYA00510274_ERZ791614 | MGnify/ENA primary metagenome ERZ791614 (study PRJEB30046, sample SAMN00715221) | human gut metagenome | study: EMG produced TPA metagenomics assembly of the A metagenome-wide association study of gut microbiota in type 2...
GATCCTGCAGTCATCATTCATGCGGACCACGCCAAAACGCTCTACTTCACTCTGGTCCTTACATGTCGTACATACAACAGTGATGTCTGCACGTTTCGAAATATGGAAATCCAGAACCTTGTTGTAATCCATCTTGTAGATGCAGTCGCCGGATGCGATCACAACATACGGCTCATGGCTTTTCTTGAGGAAATCAATGTTCTGGTAAATGGCATCTGCTGTTCCCTGATACCACAGGCTGTTGTCCTTGGTGATCGTAGGGGTAAATACGAAAAGTCCTCCCTGCTTACGGCCGAAGTCCCACCATTTGGAGGAACTTAAGTGTTCGTTGAGGGATCTTGCGTTGTACTGGGTTAGTACGGCAACTTTCTGTACGTGTGAATTTGCCATATTGCTCAGTGCGAAATCTATACTGCGGTAACTTCCGGCTACCGGCATTGCTGCGATTGCTCTCTTGTCCGACAATTCCCGCATACGGCTGTTGTTGCCGCCTGCAAGGATAATCCCGATTGCCTTCATGACTGCTCACCATCCTTTGCTTTGATCACCTGTCCACTCTCAAGAATTCCGTTCGGATAATCCTCCGCTGCAGTAATTCCTGAAATTGCAGTGTTTCTTCCTATCTTAACATTGTCCGGTATGACGCTCTGCTCTCCGATCGTAGCAAGTCCGAACGCATAAACTGCAGGCTTGAGGACGTTCTTCGCCTCTTCTCCGCATCCAATGATAACGTTATCGCCAACGGTGACATCCTCTGCTATGATCGCCTTGTCCAGAACGGAGTTCTCTCCTATTACAGTGTTCCTCATAATGATGGAATCCTTCACAACCGTTCCCTTGCCGATCACGACATTCGGTCCGATGACGGAATGATAAACCTCTCCGTAGATCTCCGTGCCCTCGCCGATCAGACAGCAGTCTGTCACTGCATCCGCTGCGATATACTGAGGCGGGATAATATCTCCCTTGGTATAGATCCGCCAGTATTCTTCATAAAGATTGAACTCCGGAACAATGTCGATCAGTTCCATATTGGCTTCCCAATAAGATCCCAGAGTTCCAACATCCTTCCAGTATCCACTGTATTCGTAGGCAAAAAGTCTCTGCCCCTTGTCCTTACAATAAGGAAGGATATGCTTGCCAAAGTCACAGTTGCTCTGTGCCTTAAGTGCGATCAGAGCCTCCTTCAGCACAGGCCAGCTAAATATGTAAATTCCCATAGAAGCCAGATTGCTGCTCGGCTTCTCCGGTTTCTCCTCGAATTCCTTCACACGTCCTGTCTCGTCAGTCACCATGATGCCGAAACGGCTTGCTTCCTCCATAGGGACAGGCATACATGCAATTGTGATATCCGCTTTGTTTGCCTTGTGGAAATTCAGCATGATCTCATAGTCCATCTTGTAGATGTGGTCGCCGGAAAGAATCAACACATAATCCGGATTATACTGCTCCATGTAATCGAGATTCTGGAAAATCGCATTTGCTGTTCCGGTGTACCATTCGCTGTTGTCGCTCCTCTCATATGGAGGCAATACGGTCACACCGCCCTCATTCCTGTCCAGATCCCACGGGATTCCGATTCCGATATGTGTATTCAGACGCAATGGCTGATACTGCGTCAAAACGCCCACTGTGTCAATGCCTGAATTAATACAGTTACTCAGCGGAAAATCAATGATACGATATTTTCCCCCAAAGGCGACCGCTGGTTTCGCTACCTTAGCTGTCAATACTCCAAGTCTGCTGCCCTGACCGCCAGCCAGCAGCATGGCGATCATCTCTTTCTTAATCATGCACTCACCTCTTATTTTGTTTGATTTTTTAATTATACCATACCCATCAAGATTAGTGAACATTATTTACAATTTTTTTGTGTAAACTTTGTGTTTTTTATATTTATTGCACACGTTTTTTGTGTTACAAAAAAACGTCACATTACTTTTTATGTGAGTTTTGCACAATTTTTCGACATTTTATTGTATATTTTTTCATCCATCAAACTTAGACTTTTCATTTCCACCCTCAAGGGGTATAATATTAGCGTAACTGTTTCGTATTTTCACAGTTAATAAATTAAGGAGATTATCATTATGTATCAGATAGACTTTCATAAACCGATCGCCATCCATTTCATTGGTATTGGCGGAATCAGCATGAGCGGACTGGCTGAGGTCCTTCTGGAAGAGGGATTCACCATCTCCGGCTCTGACGCGAAGAAAAGCCCGCTGACCACTCTTCTCGAGGAAAAAGGGGCTACCCTCTACTACGGACAGCGTGCTTCCAACATCAAGGACTCTGTTGACGTTGTTGTTTACACAGCAGCCATCCATCCGGACAACCCGGAATTCGCCTGTGCAAAGGAGAAAGGCATCCCGATGCTCACCAGAGCGCAGCTTCTCGGACAGATCATGCGCAATTACGACACCCCGATCGCAGTATCCGGAACTCATGGCAAGACTACCACAACTTCCATGATCTCCCACATTCTGCTCAAAGGTGAATGCGACCCGACCATCAGTGTCGGCGGTATCCTTCCGGCGATCGGCGGAAATATCCGTGTCGGTCAGTCAGAGACTTTCCTCACCGAAGCCTGCGAGTACACCAACAGCTTCCTGAGCTTTTTCCCAAAGATCAGCATCATCCTGAACATGGATGCGGATCATCTGGATTTCTTCAAGGATATCGATGACATCCGTCATTCTTTCCGTAAGTTTGCAGAACTTCTTCCAGCAGACGGTGCACTCATCATCAACGCAGATACTCCGAAATACGAGGAGATCGCGAAGGATCTTCCATGCAAAGTCATCACCTACAGTCTTGAGAAAGAAGCCGACTACACAGCCGACAATATCACATACGATGAATTCGGACATGCCACTTTCCGCGTACTCCATAACGGTGAGCCGATCGGAACCTGCACTCTCCGCGTTCCGGGAATCCACAATGTTTCCAATGCGCTGGCATCCATCGCCTGCGGACAACTTCTGGAACTTTCCAACGAAGTGATCTTTGAGGGACTTAAGGACTTCACAGGAACAGACCGCCGTTTCCAGTACAAGGGACAAATCGGCGGCGTTACGATCATCGATGATTATGCACATCATCCGACAGAGATCGAGGCAACTCTCCATGCTGCAAAGAATTATCCACACAAAAAGATCTGGTGTGTTTTCCAGCCGCATACTTATACACGTACCAAGGCTCTGCTTCCGGAATTTGCCAAGGCTCTTTCCCTGGCAGATCATGTCGTTCTTGCTGATATTTATGCAGCCAGAGAGACTGATAACCTCGGAATTTCCTCCGCAAACCTGCAGGAACTGATCTCTGAGATCGGTACTCCATGCGAATATTTCCCGACTTTCGACGAAATCGAGAACTTTTTGCTTGAAAATTGTACACAGGGTGACCTGTTGATAACTATGGGGGCCGGAGACGTTGTAAATATTGGAGAACAGCTCCTCGGCAAGTAAGTTATCCACATTATCCACATGCTTATACACATTTTGGACGGTGTATAGCATGTGGATTTTTATTGCCCTGGAGTGTTTACATAAGTGTATGTGGAAACCTGCAAAAATGCGCTGATTTGCACGTTTTATCGACATTCATCATGGTTGCAGATAATTTTATCCCGATTTCACTTTCCACATTATCCACATTATCCACATTTTAGTGTGGAAATCTTTTACCGAAAAATACCCTATTCTCTTTTGAAAAAGGTTGTGCTATAATCCAATTGTTCCAAACTGCCGCTGTTTCGGCGGCATTTAACTGGAATTTTTTCTTGGAAAGTGAGCGATATTTCATGGCAATGATCACCTTACAAAACTCCTCCATGACGGAGGTCACGATCTTATCGAACACATTTATCGACAATTATATGCCGGAGGCAAACGGGGAATTCGTCAAAGTGTATATCTATCTTTTGCGTTCACTCTCCAATGCTCCGGTTTCTTTCAGTCTGGAGCAGATGGCAGACCGTCTGCTGTGCACAGAGAGGGACATCCTCCGTGCGCTGAAATACTGGGCAAAGCAGGAGCTCCTTGTCCTTGATTTCACAGACAGTGATAAACTCTGCGGGATTGCACTGCTCTCTCCGGATAAACATGCGGAGAATGCGTCTTCTGTCTCTGCTTCTGTGGAGACCGTTTCCACCGTAGAACAGCCGGCCATTCAGGCTGCATCAGCTCCTTCCGCCGCTGTGGAACCTTCTGTTCCCACTGGCAAAGCTTCTTCTGACAAGAAGCAGGAACTGACCCCTGAGCGTATCCGCGAGCTGAAGCAGAATGAGGAGATCATCCAGATCCTTTATATCGCAGAACAGTACCTCGGCAAGACGCTCTCCCCTACGGAGAGCCAGAAGCTGCTCTTCTTTTATGACGGGCTTGGCTTAAGCGCGGATTTGATCGAGTATCTTCTTGAATACTGCGTCAGCCACAATCACAAGAGCATCCGTTACATTGAGAAGGTTGCCATTGCCTGGGCTGAGGAAGGCATCACTACTGTCGAGCAGGCGAAGCGTTCCAATTCACGTTATAATAAGGAATATTTTGCGATTCTCAAGGCGCTGGGGATCACGAACCGTAACCCGGTTGAGACAGAGATCACGCTTATGGATACCTGGCTCAAGACGTATTGTTTTTCCATGGAGATCATCCAGGAGGCATGCAACCGTACCGTTCTCCAGACCGGACAGGCAAGTTTCCAGTACACGGACAAGATCCTCGAGGGCTGGAAGAAGAAAGAAGTCAAAACTCTCGACGACATCCGTTCTCTGGATGATGAGCACCAGAAACGCCGCCAGAGCAAGAAGGCTGCCTCCAGGAAACCGGCCGCACCTGCTTCCAATAACCGTTTTAACAATTTCGAACAGAGAGAATATGATTTCAGCGAATATGAGAAGCATCTGCTGAATCAGTAAGCTTTTTACACATAAGGAGGAAAGCGTGGCTTTACAGAATTTTCAATATGATACCATCATGAGAGAATATAGCCGCCGTCAGTCAGAGGTCCAGCGTGCCCTCGAGGAGCGGCGCAAAGAAGCGTATACACGAGTTCCCAGACTCCTGGAAATCGACCAGGAAGTCGCATCTTTGAGTGCCCGTAAGGCCCGTGCATTGCTTCTCGGACAGCCGGCTTCCATCGAGGAACTGCGCGAGGAGGTTGCTGCGCTTGCCAATGAGCGGATCTCTCTTCTCAAGGCAAACGGGTTTCCTGCGGATTACCTGAAACCGCATTATTTCTGCCATGAATGTCAGGATACAGGATATACTGACGGCCACCGCAAATGCGCCTGTTTCAAAAAAGCAGAGATCGAGCTTCTTTATACACAGTCAAATCTTACAGAGATTCTCAAAAAAGAAAATTTTGAGCACTTTTCTTTTGACTGGTATTCTGATACAATAAAAAATGAAGCAACAGGATTAACTGCCCGCCAGACAGCACAGCGGGCTTACGATACCGCCTGGAACTTTGTGCAGGATTTTGACTCCCGCTTCCAGAATCTGTTTTTCTATGGCAGCACCGGTGTAGGCAAGACTTTTCTTTCCCACTGTATCGCCAATGCACTTCTGGAGAGGTCTCACTGTGTTTTGTATTTTTCTGCGTTTGATCTGTTTGACAGCATGGCTCAGACAGCTTTTTCCAGAAAATCCGAAACCGACCCCGGCGAAAATTTTATCTTGGACTGTGATCTACTGATCATTGATGATCTGGGTACGGAGCTGACCAACAGCTTTGTGTCCTCGCAGTTATTTTTGTGCATCAACGAGCGTATTGCCCGGCGTAAATCCACGGTCATTTCAACGAATCTGACGCTTGAGGATTTCTCAGCCACGTATTCCGAGAGAACTTTTTCCCGGATCGCGAGCAACTATCAGATGTTGAAACTGATCGGCAAAGACATCCGAATACAGAAAATATTTTTAGGAGGAAAATAAAGATGGCACAGTTAAACAACAAGGAACTGACTACACTTCCAGTAGGAAGACTGGGACTCATCCCTCTGGAAAGCTGTCGTCCCCTTGGCGAAAAGGTCAATGAATGGCTTGTTAAATGGAGAAACGAAAGAGACCACGCAGAAATGCAGTCCTTCGCATTTGAAGGATATCAGCGCGATTCTTACATTATCGATGTCAAAACTCCTCGTTTTGGCTCCGGTGAAGGTAAGGGTGAGGTCAATGAATCTGTCCGTGGTGATGATATCTATCTTATGGTAGATGTAACCAACTACAGCCTGACTTACCGTATCAGCGGATTCACCAACCTGATGTCTCCGGACGACCATTTTCAGGATCTGAAACGTGTGATTGCAGCGATCGGCGGCAAAGCACGCCGTGTCAATGTCATCATGCCGTACCTTTATGAGAGCCGCCAGAGCAAACGTACTGGCCGTGAATCTCTGGACTGTGCATCTGCACTCCAGGAACTGACCGGAATGGGCGTAGAGAACATCATCACTTTTGACGCACATGATGCGCGTGTACAGAATGCTACTCCGCTTCATGGTTTTGAGACCATCCAGCCGGCTTATCAGTTCATTAAGGCTCTTCTTAAGAACGAAGAGGGACTTCATATCGACAATGACCATTTCATGATCATCAGCCCGGATGAAGGAAGTATGAGAAGAGCGATCTACCTTGCCAACGTCCTCGGTGTTGACATGGGTATGTACTACCGCAGACTGGACTACACCCGCAAGGTAAACGGCCGTCATCCGATCGCAGCTTACGAGTTTCTTGGACCGAAGCTCGAGGGCAAGGACGTTATCCTGATCGACGATATGATCTCCTCCGGATACAGTATCCTTGAGATCGCATCTCTCCTCAAGAAACGTGGTGCAGGCAGGATCTATATCTGCACAACCTTCGGCTTCTTTACAGACGGACTTGAGAAGTTTGACGATGCTGCAAGAAACGGAATCTTTGATAAGCTTCTGACCACCAACCTGATCTATCAGACTCCGGAACTTCTTGCGAAGCCATACTACATCAGCTGTGATATGAGTAAGTATATCGCCCTGATCATCGACACTCTGAACCATGATATGTCTGTCAGCCACCTGCTGAACCCGGCAGACAGGATCAAGCGCTGCGTGTCCAATTATATGGCTCAGTATGACGAGAAATAATATCTGATTACATTTTTTCTTCCATAATAAATACCCCGCGGGGAGGATGTTTCTTGCATCTTCTCTGCGGGGTATTTGAATTTATAAGTATATTAGTTCTGATCTCCTGCAAGCTTCTGAATCGTGGACATTGCCAGATTAAGGGAATCGATCTCTATCTCCTCTGCGATCGGAAGGTATGTATAGTCTTCGACTTCCTGGTACTCTTCCATCAGGTTTGACAGGCTGATCTCCTTTTCTTTGATTGCTTCATCGAGATCATCTTTGCCGGACTGTAAGCGGTCCTGACGCGCAAGGAAACGCTTCTTGACTCTCCGACGCTTCTCAAGCTCACGGATGGTTTTCATATTGAAAAAGCCTTCCAGCAGCACGAGGCAGATTCCGGCTGCGGCTGCTACCAGTGCCAGCATCGTTTCTTTGAAATGTACGCCAAGAATGAGTGCACCTGCCAGAAACAGAATCAATGTTACACAGATTCCGGCTGCCTGTATCTGATTTCTGCGTTCCAGCTGTTGAATACGTTCTTCCGAAAATCCCTCTCCGTGACCTCCATCCAGTCTGCGTAAAGAATCCTCCTGCGCGCGCATTTCAATTCTCTCTTCCTCCAGTTCATGAAGTTCCCTGTTCATATGGTCAATATAGGTACGGATCTTCTGTTTCTCAGCAAGATTCTCTTTCTTCCGGCGTTCTACCTGCACCTGATAACCCTTGCGGGACATCTTGAGCATCTGTAAAATGCGTCCGAGATCCTTCTGTTCTGCGTCCTGCATAACACGCCCGTTTACAAGCACAGAAGCATTCAAAAGGGACTGCAGGCCGTGATAAAGTGCCTTGTCCTCTACGACAGGTCTGCCGCTATCTGCAAACTGTTCGATATAGTCCCCGATCAGGGTTCCCTTATATTGTTCGTGCAGTTTCTCAAGATCATATGCCGGACGGGACTCGTCCAGAACTTCCACGATATTTCCCATTGTTTTGAGGCGTTCTGCGAGAAGAAGGCTTCCCGGGGAGCGGGTTCCCTGTATGATGATACGGTAGATATTTTTTCCGCCACGCTTCATGATCTCGTTACGCAGCATTTCCTCCAACGTATGCTGTGTAGAACCTTCTTTGACTGTCAGAAGAAGATTCTGGTAAGAACGGCTGGCAAACGGTACGAAGTGCGTCCTTACTTTACCTTCACCGTAGGTTCCTTCTATATATCCATGCTCTCCCAGGTCATTCCTGTCGATCGGCTCCAGCGCACCGGAATACAGCATCCAGTCCTTGAACGGTGCCTGCTGCTGGTGCTTATGTCCAAGTGCAATATAATCAAATCCACCGTCTGCCAGTTTACGGAAATCCATCGGGATATGCTCAGTATCTCCACCATGCGCCATCAGAACGTGAAATCCTCTTTTATCGGATTTCTTCCAGCCATCATAAAGTGCTTCGTGAATCTCCTTATGTTCGTAACTCAGACCATATACATAGACGTTTTTCTCCGGAATCTCAATACAGGTATGGCTCTCTCCGTCAAAAAATGATACATTCTGATTCCATTTGAATGTCCGGTAGAAAGAATCCTTCCTCATATAATCGCTGTCTCCGGCCATAAGAAAGACTCTGGTCTGACTGATCGTGCCAAAAAGGTCATTTATCTCTCTCAGTTCGCTTAGAAGAGGCTGTCGATGAAAGAGATCTCCGGCTATAAACAGCAAATCCACCGGGCTCTTGCGTATTGTCGCAATCACCCGGCGGAAAGTTTCCCAGATTTCTTCTTCCCGCTCGCGACTCCACGGGCAGCCTCGATCCGGCACTGCCCCCAGGTGTACATCTGCAAGATGAATAAATCTTATCATTTAATTACTACTCCTTATAAATCACAGTTATTTACAGTTCTCGGGAACGGGATCACGTCACGGATGTTGCCCATACCTGTAAGGTACATGACACATCTCTCAAATCCAAGGCCAAAGCCGGAGTGACGTGTGGAACCATATTTACGAAGATCCAGATAGAAATCGTAATCCTCCGGTTTCAGGCCCAGCTCATCCATACGTGTTTTCAGCTTGTCGTAGTCATCCTCTCTCTGGCTTCCTCCGATGATCTCTCCGATTCCAGGAACAAGGCAGTCCATAGCTGCAACGGTCTTGCCGTCGTCATTCAGTTTCATGTAGAATGCTTTGATCTCCTTCGGATAATCTGTAACGAATACAGGTTTCTTAAAGATCTGCTCTGTCAGATAGCGCTCATGCTCTGTCTGAAGGTCGCATCCCCAGAATACTTTGTAGTCGAATTTGTCGTTGTTTTTCTCAAGAAGCTCAATTGCTTCTGTGTAGGTTACATGACCGAATTCGGAATTTACTACGTGGTTCAGACGATCCAGAAGTCCCTTGTCGATGAAGGAATTGAAGAAGTTCATTTCTTCCGGAGCGTTCTCAAGTACATAACGGATCACGTATTTGAGCATTGCTTCTGCGAGATCCATGTTGTCGTTGAGGTCTGCAAATGCACACTCTGGCTCGATCATCCAGAACTCAGCAGCATGACGTGTGGTGTTGGAGTTCTCTGCACGGAAGGTCGGTCCGAAGGTGTAGATGTTGCGGAATGCCTGTGCATAAGTCTCGCCGTTGAGCTGTCCGCTTACAGTGAGGTTTGTCTCCTTGCCAAAGAAGTCCTTGCTGTAGTCTACAGTTCCGTCCTCGTTCAGCGGCGGGTTCTTCATATCCAGTGTGGTTACCTGGAACATCTCTCCTGCACCCTCACAGTCGCTTCCTGTGATCAGTGGTGTATGAACGTAAACAAATCCTCTCTCCTGGAAGAATTTGTGGATCGCATAAGCGCACAGGGAACGTACACGGAATACTGCCTGGAAAGTGTTTGTTCTCGGTCTTAAGTGTGTCATGGTTCTTAAGTATTCAAGAGTATGGCGTTTCTTCTGAAGCGGGTAGTCCGGTGCGGATGCGCCTTCTACCTGTACTTCCTCTGCCTGGATCTCAAACGGCTGCTTTGCTTCCGGTGTCGGAACGAGGGTTCCTTTGACGATGATGGCAGCACCTACGTTTAATTTGCTGATCTCAGCAAAGTTCTCCATGGTGTCGTGATATACGATCTGAAGTGTCTCGAAATAGGTTCCGTCATGAAGGACGATGAATCCAAATGCTTTGGAACCACGGACGCTGCGGACCCAGCCTCCTACTGTCACTTCCTGGTTCATATATTGTTCTCTGTTTTTGTAAATTTCTCTTACAGTTGTAAGCTTCATAATCTGTTTCCTCTCTGTCTTTCATTTCTCATCCAATTGATTTCTAGTATAGACTATTCGTCTGATTCCTGCAAGGAGTAAATATGAGAGATTACGGGATTTCTTATGATTCCCAGAGAAGAGTATCTGTAAGTTTATATCCGTCTGTCATATCGTAGGAACTGATGCCGTTTTCTGTAACAAGATAAAACGTATCTGAAATATAAATGCCTCTCATGGTGCGGTATTCCGTATTGGTGAGTGCATCGTCAAACAGACCGCTCTGTGTGATGTTCAGGTATGCTCCCGGAACAAAACCGTCTTCTTCGCTGTAGGAAAGAAGTCCGTAGTAATACTGTTCTTCTGTGTGGTAGTAGTCTCCTGTGCCGCTGTTCTTATACAGTCCGTAGGCAAAACCGAAGAGGTTTTTGTCCGGGGATGCCAGGATCGCGCGGTAATTGGAAAGCGCATCGCAGATGGATACATTCTTGAGAACAATGCGGTCAATCTCTTTGACATCGGAAGGATCTGTGATGTCGAACATGGAACATTTCAGCCCTTCGATGCTGCCTGTGTCGGGATCTGTCTCCCAGCCGATACCGAGCAGCTTGTTTTCTCCGTAGAAATGGAGGTATTCGGAGAAGCCGGTGATCTTGAGTTCGCCGATGATCTTCGGTTTCGTCGGGTCAGAAAGATCTGCTGAAAACAGCGGGTCTGTGTTTCTGTAGGTGACAAAGTATCCGGTATCTCCCATGAAACGGGCAGACTTGATCTCTTCGTTATCGGCAAGGTTCTCGATCTTGCCAATGGTTTTCATGTCTGCATCAAGGATATAAAGTCCGTTGGTTCTGGTATATTCGCTGTAATCTTTGTTCCAGCCTGCGGTTGTTGTAACCAGGCGGAGGTTTCCGTTATATTCATCCATGGAAAAACTATTGTTGAGTTCTCCGGATACGGAACCGGTGCTTCCTTCTGTAAAAAAGCCATCCTCATAACCGATGCGGACGATCTCCGTGCGCGGTTTCGTGTCGGATGCGGTCCAGTCGGAAACAGCAGAATAGATGTTGGATTCGCTTACGTAAAAAGTCTCTGCGCCGCTGACAACTGCCATGCTGTCTGTGATCTGATCCGGGTTCTCATCGGAGACGGAGGATGCTACCAGATAGTTTTTGCCGTCATAGGTGTAGTCTGTTGTTTCTTCGGCTGCCGGCAGGTAGATGTGGTCGTATGCGATGTACTCGTCATCAATCCTCGGAATGTATTTTACTTTTGCATCGACCCCGTCTGTGGTGTCCGGGGAGTAGGAAGTAAAGAGATAAAGATTCCCGCCATTTCTTCTGGAAGAAAGGTATGTGCCGTCCTGCTGGCAGGTTCCTGTCTGTTTCGGATTCTCACGGTCGGAAATGTCATAGGTGTCGATGGAGACCGTTGTCACCGGGACGCTGTAGCTGGCGCGGACGGTGTTGGTGTCGGTGTTATCTGTTTCGCTGTCTTTATCGGTGTTCTTATTAGCTTTACTGTCGCTGTTATTCTGTGCGTTGGTTTCCTGGTCGCCGCTGTCAGATGAAGAAAGGTTGATATCTCCTTTATAAGTAATATATGTCTCCTGCTGGCGGATCACCTGGAGGCTGTCGCCGTTTAAATACATTTCCATATAATCGGCATTGCGGTCGCCGGAGATCTCGCTGACCAGTTTCATGGAAGCGGCATCTACGATACGGATATCACCCCTGCTGTTCATCGCATAGATGTAGGTCCCGTCTGTCTTGACAATGTCTGCCTCGTCAACGTTTTCTTCCTGTGTATTGGTTGTTGAATGGTCGGTGGATTCCTGCGATTCATCATAGGTAAAACCGGAGTCAATATCAGACGGATACATTGCCGCGGAGGAGTCTTCCGTGGCAACAGCATCTGCGGTGCTTTCGCTTACCATATCTGTCTCTGCATCAGATGAATACAATTCAATTCCTCGTGCACCGTCTGCTGCGTTCCAGTTGTTGCTGTCGCTCTGCCATTTGTGCAGGATCTCATATAAAGATTCATAGCTCTCAGCATGTGCGAGACCTGTGATTGGAGGTGTGGCGATTTTTTCCTTACCATCAGCCTTGCTGTCCTGCTGCCCGGTGCCTGATATATCTGTTTCATCTGTTGTTTCTGTTACATTTGATGTATCCGATTTCAGGGCTGCCTCATCTGCCTGTAATTCTTCCCCCTGCTCTGCGCTTTCCTGACTCTCATCTGCGCTCGCAGTTTCTTTCTGCGCAGCC
>ERZ791614.1374-NODE-1374-length-12616-cov-4.458642_pt1 | contig 12616 bp, 17 predicted proteins | sample MGYA00510274_ERZ791614 | MGnify/ENA primary metagenome ERZ791614 (study PRJEB30046, sample SAMN00715221) | human gut metagenome | study: EMG produced TPA metagenomics assembly of the A metagenome-wide association study of gut microbiota in type 2...
TGAGACTGGTTGGTGGCTACCTGTTATTCAGGAAGAATACCCCACTAGAGTTTGATCCAGGTGCCGTGAAATAGAAGTTCATGCCTAACCACAGCGTGTCAAATGCATCAGTTATGTGCGTCTTATATTCATCCGGATTATCAGGAGTGTCATCGCTCCCTTCAGGCGTTTTATCCTTTTCAAATCCATTCTTTCCCTGCTTGATGCCAGTCTGTTCCATTGCGATCTTCAGAAATTCATTTTGATGCAAGTTTATTTGGACCCACAGAAATTGCGGATCTCCTTTCAGAGTCAAGTCTATATTCAGATGCTTCCACTCATGTTTCGGGGCTTGACCGACATAGACCATCGTCACGTTGTATCCATTCTCTTTGAATACCCGTTCAATGATATCGGCATAAGTTTCTGTAGTGGATCCTGACTCCCAGGTGAACGTATGATCATAGTAGACTACTATATCGTGATTAAGTTTCGGACGGTAGTAGTCGGCTATCATCTTGACAAGATCTTGTAGCTTCCCTGGTGTTTTGACATAAAATGACTTGAGAATGCGCATCGTGTGTTCATTCAGTTGGCCTACGACAGCTGTGGAGATGGATGCATTTGAGTCGAATGCCAGGTGCAATTCCTGATCGAAGTCAAGATCTCCGTCTCCCAAACAGCCGCAGGAGGTCAGTTTTCCCCAGTTGCACCCAAGATTCCGGAGGCGTCCATTGTCTTTCGGGATATAGAAGTGAATATTATCATCCAACGCAGAATAGAAGCCGTTCGGTACACGGAACAGGCGTTCGTTCATGAAAGCGGTACGCCAAATTAGCGGTGGTGAGTTACGATACATCTGCCATATAAAATCTTCTCCCAGCACTTCAAGGTTGTCGAATACGTCGTATTCACCATAGAAAACTGTATATTCTTTAGTTTTCCCCGGCTGCGGTTTGATTGGAGGCTGGTATTTCCTCGCTAGATCAAGGTCAAATTGATATTCTTTGATCTGACGCATCACATGATCCGTGAGTGGCTTGCGTTTGTACTCCTGCAGTTTGAGATATAAGTTTCTGATCAGGTTGATGTGAGGTGGGGGCATTTCATCCATCTTGTCCAGGATCCATTTCCCCATCGATGCGGTCGGCATATCTGTGGAGTAGCTTACGCTGTGATGGTGCGGGCATTCACCAAAGTATTGCCGGTTGCCTCGGTTGGCAGGATCCACTTCACTTTTAATCTTCTCATAGTTGAGAAACTTAGCTTCAGGGCCTATCACCCAATCCAGCGACATGGAGTTGGCAGACATCCCTTGGTTGAATGACAGGATCACCATGACCGTACCATTCCAAAAGTGGAATGCATTGCTCCAGCCTTCACCCAGGACAGGACGGACAGGCTTGGCGAATCCCATGCTTGCAGGAGCTTTATGACCAACGACATAATGAATGCCTTGAATGTATCCCCATTCAGCCAAAGCCTTGCAGATTGCCGGAAGAGTATTTCCCCATGCCTTGGCGTATGACGGAGAGATGAGACCACCCAAAGATCCCGGCATTTCCCATACGTTCCGAAGGATAATTCGGGCATCAATACCTTCGGACTTCCCGGTACCACGTGATGCGACTATATACTCGTCATGTGCGTTGATGGCCATCGCCTGGCGCTGCATCTTATTGAAGAATTTGTCTACGACTTCATATTGCTTTCTGCGGCGTTCACGGGCAGATAAGATAGGAGAGAGGGGTGTACTCATTCTTTTTCCTCCTCTTCGATGGGACGAATGTCCACCGCTTTTTTGCTCAACATACCTTTGAATCTGCTTCGCATTTCTGACCTGGTTCCTTCAAGGTCTTCAATAGGTTCCAGACCCTCCAGAAGGGTAACATCATCTGAAGGCTCAAATGATGGAGGAACGAGCTGGGAGTAGTCGAATTTCTCATCTTCTTTGTCCGAGCGAGTGTATTTACCTATCTTGTCCAACGCTGCAGCTGCTCCCTTGGCATCTTCTTTGTCTATTGCCATACTGAAGGCTTTTTTCCCGCCTTCGACAATCATGTACCGATACCAGGCTTTTGCGGCCAGTTGAATGTTGCCAACTAATCTGTTGATCATGCCGATGTCCCGGTATGCTTGTGACTGTGATACGGCATCTGCGTTACCTCCGCATCCATTCATCAGGAAGTTGACAAGTTCGGTGTCTTGGATCAGAGGATCTTCCATTTTTTTGCTGACACATAGCATCATTCGTTTTTTGATTTCCATTTCCCGTTGGGACAGGATGCTTGATGCTTCCTCTCTGTCTTTGAACAAGGCACGTTCTATCCGGTCATATGTGGGATCTTTCTTAGGCATAACTATAGTGGTTTGTTGTATTCAAACGAAAGCGAGGACAACACTAGATGTATCGCCCTCGCTTGTGCATGAACTGTTCATAGATCCAGGGGCAATGCCTCTGATGTTATTCCTTACTTGCACTCTGTTGCGTCGCAATTTCCTTTTCCAGTGCTGCCAGTTCTTCTTGGTAGCCGGCAACACGATCTAAGGCATTTTGCATAACAGTCTTTTTACCTTGAGATTCGGCGCGGTTAGCAGCAGATTGGCTGTTAGTAATGTTTTGTTTCAGACGTTTAATCTGACGTGCGATCTCAATACCGCGTACTACGCCATTCTCACTGTATACCGGTCGTTTCTCTTTAAGGCTCAGTTCACCTTTTCCTTCTGCCCAGCTGTCGATCTGCTTCCAAAGCCGGCGGCGTTCGTCATCGAGCTTGCAGAGCTCTTCGGCTATAGGCTGCCGTTCTTCTGCCGGGATCTCCGAATTAGCTACATCGTTATGCAAGCTTGCATATAGAGGTGCGATTTCCTTGATACGGGCATAAGCCTTTCGAATAGACGGGCTGAGTGATTCTTCTGTGATGATCTTGACACCAGGTGTGTTCAGAGCGTTCACTTCGTTCTGCAAGGCAGATAACTCTGACATTTTCTCGTCAAACTGTTCCTGAAGGGAAACAAGTTCATCAGCATGGCTTTCACTGTCGTTCTCCAAACTATCAATTCGTGACCGAAGGTTATTGACTAACTCTTCCAGGGAGGCGATATTCGCTTGCTTGGATTCGATCGTTTTTTTTCGATCATTCTCGCTCATGGTCTTTACTACAACAATTTCTTCCATTGCGGCAGGATATAAGGAAGGGGAGAATTTAATCTTCTTGTCGAGTTTGGACAAGCAATTAACGAGTTGGGTGAAATGCGGATCAAAGATGTGGGGATCTTCCGGAGCTGCTGCCAGGTAAGCAGCAAATTTCTTTTTCATACAGTACCTCCTGAAGTTCTTTGGTTAGTGTCCTCTAACCACCGGATATTCTAACATGCTTTGTGCTTTCAAACTACTCCGTTTTGTTTCCTATACTCCGTTTTGCCGTTTGTTTTTTGTCGGCACGATAGCGGGACGGCGTCTTCCCGTACCGCTTTTTAAAGCTCTCGGAAAATTTGCTGGCGTTGTCATATCCGGCACGTTGCGCAATCTCAGTGATAGGCTTCCTGCTGCGAACCAGCTCCACTGCCGCCTGCTCCAAACGATATTCTTTGATATATCGGTAAACCGGCACGCCATAGACCTGCTTGAACAGCTTTTGCAAATGGGACACCGACATCTCATGCTCTGCTGCCAGTTGGGCAAGAGATACATACCCCTCCCGGTTGGTCAGCAAATGATCCCGCAGATGGTGTGCCAACTCGGTCTGTTCAGAGGGAAAATAGGCATCCGCTCCGGATTCCTGCGGAATACGATCCAGGAGCATGAGCAATTCCAGCGCCTTTAGCTGTAAATAGGTGCGCTCCGCGTAGAATGCACTTTCATAAAGTTCCCGGAAAACATGCTCGCAGCGAGACCCTGCGGAACCTACCATATACCATTTGCTTTCAAGAAGGGTTTGTTTCAGTGCCGAAAAGTCCACATGAAACGCTGGGGCATGCTGCGCGATCCAACCGCTGGCCGCTTCCGAGTTTACTTCCAAGCAGATTCCCTCGTAGTAGCCCAGCGGGAAGCGGGATTCCGAAATGCTGCCGTGAACGCCGTCGTAGCAGCTAATAGCCATGTCCCCCGGCTTCAGCAGGACGCGGTCACGCATGGAAAAGCTGGTTTCAAAGCGGCCGTTGATGCAGAAATTGACCTCCAGCACACCGACCTGTGTGCGCCTTTCCGTATAGGCCTCCATTTCCAGCCGCAGCAGCAGGATACCCATGCCGTCAAACAGTCGATAATAGTGGATCTCTCCGTCACCGGCCGCCTTTTCAAAGCCGTCTGCTTGTGCAGGAAAGGCAGAGCCCATACCCGTTTCGTCATGAAAAATGATGTCGATCATACTGCTTTTCCAAATCCGACCTTCACGATCTGCATTTTCATCATGCCGTCGCCGACTCTGGCAAGAAAGCGGAAGAAGCCACTGACGGACGGGTCTTTCAGGTCGTGGTAGCCTAGCATATAGCCCCGGCTGGAGACCTGCAAGCGGCTGTCCCACGGGCCGATCTCGTGCTTGGCATCCGAAACGGCGAAATACGCGCCCACATCCTGGATCTTCGCATCCTTGATCCATGTTTTCAGCATCAGCTTCGCTGCCTTCTCGTTGGCAGCGTCAAATACCAGTACAGTGCCCGGAAATGCGTCTGCCATAGCCCGCACCAGCGTTTTTACCTGCTTTTTCAGAAAATAGTAGAACACACCCGCCGCAAAGAAGATTGCGCCGCCGGAGGCGTCGATTTTGTCAAACCACGCCGTATCATTGAGGTCGCAGGGGATGTTCTCCTCCCGCTCCCCGGCGGGGAGAAGCTCGTTCCGGACCGAGATCACATCCGGAAAGTCCAGATTGTAGATATTGCAGCGTCCGTTGTCGCAGGCGCGGCCGGTGCTGTCCAGCCCACAGCCGAGGTTCACCACCGCCGCCGCAGGGTGCGCTTTCAGATAGTCCCGCACCTCGAAGGCCAAATCGTTCTGCCGCATGGCAACCTCCAGAAAGCCGAAGCGCTGCATAAGGCTCTTTGATTTCTTTTCCAGTGCCGAAAAGTCGTAGTCCACTGCACCCACCAGCCGAAGCGCCGCTTCATCCCGGTATAAGTTCGGATATAGCTCCGAGCACATTTTCCGTGCGTAGAGAGGGATGATCAGGGTTTCCTGTACGGTGTTTTTCTCGATTTTATAGTTCATGGTTTCTCTCCTCCCTGCAAGTAATCCTCGCATTCCGCCTCCAGCGCCTGCCAGACGGGGTATTCCGCACCGTTGGCGTCAAAAAACGCTTTCATGTCCCGGTTCAGGGCGCTCATTTCGTCCACCGCGTTCATGGCATGGTCGGAGGCGCAGATTTTTCCCAGGACCGTCGCGCACATGAGCTTGAAAAAGCGGAAGCAGGTCTTGCGGTATGCCGCACCCTCAAATTCCTTGTCCGCATCCGGCCGGATCTCGTGTCCGGCGTTTTGAATAGCCCGGTAGCCCTCGATATTGGCGTCGATCAGCCGATTCAGGTAAGCATTGTCCTTTTTCAGCTCTTTCAGGTTGTCATCGGTCTTGTAGCAGGCAAAAACCGCCGGGAGCACAAACGCAGCATGGCACAAAAGATAGTCCTCCATATTCGGCTCGTAAGCAACTTTATATTTCGTCCCCGAAAAAATCTTCTGAACCAACTCTTCCTGAGACGGCGCATCCCGCAGCGGCCCGACGGTGATCTTACGGAGGTCTACCGAGTCCACATACTTGCTTTCTCTGTGTCCGGCGGCGCTGGTAAAGGCAAATAGCACGTTCTTCTCCGGCAGAAGCGCCGCCGTTTCCGAAGCACGCACATTGTTGCCCACAAAGATGATTGTTTTCGCACGACTCGCCCGCAGCGTTTCAATGATTGTTCCAATCTGCGTATACCGCACAGCCACGAAAATCACATCATAGGCGTCCTCCTGCGAAAGCTCTGCTGCCACCGGGATTCGGCTGACTGCCGTGCGGCAAGACAGTGTATTTTTGATCCGCAGCCCGTTTTGCAGAATTTCCTCCGCCCATGGGCCCCTTGCCAGCAGCGTAACGTCCTTTCCTGCACGGAACAGGTTGTTTGCCAGATTGCACCCCAGAACGCCGGCGCCGAATACCAAAAATTTCATGATCACATTCTCCTTTTCCTCAGCGGTTTCTGCGGTATCCCGCTGCGTCCCGGTATTCGGGATGGCCCTTCAGATACGGGTCCTTGTCGCCGCAGATGGCGTAGTCGCATTTGCAGCCATTGGCACAGGTGGTCGTCCGCACCAGCTTCGCGTGAATCAGCTCCATGGACACATAGTCCACATTGCACAGGGCGGGCATGATCTCCGTAAGGCCGTACTGTTTCGCAAACTCCGCCGCAGGGCAGGCCGTGAACTCATAATAGATGGGCTTGCCCTCTTCATAGGGCGCGACATGCATCTCATAGTCGTGCCAACGGTCGCAGCCCGCCTTCGCCCCTGTGAATGCTTTGTACATGAGTTTTCGCCAGAAGGGCTTATTGCAGTCTACGAATTTCAGCTTGCGGAACGACGGCAGGATCAGGTTTTCCTCCATCTCCTCGATCTCCCGGAAGGAAGTGACATCTTTGCACACGGTGTAGTAGCTCATGATGGCGATACAGTCGTAGGTGCCCCCCGCGCCGTTGTGGAAATTTTTTTTGCCGCCCAGGTCGGTGCGCCAGCCGGCAAGATAGTCCGCATATTGCCGCTGCACCTGCTCCCAGACGGCTTCCCGCTCCGCTTCGGGATAGTGCAGGGCGATTTTCTGCTGAATTTCCCTCCTGCACGGTTTGGAGTACAGCACATGGCAGCTGCGGTCAAATTGTAATTCGTTGTCTTTCATTTTGCTTTCCTTTCCAGACTGCGCCGGTGCGCCGCCTGCACCTCCTGAGAAAACCGTTCCGGATGCTCCCCGGCAAGGCCGCCGTGTCCCAGATCCGTGAAAATTTTCGTCTCAAAGGGATATCCGCTTCGCTTCAGGGCGTCCAGTCCCGCCGACAGCTTCTTGTCTACGGTGCCTTTGATGCCGTACCAAAGGTACATGTCCGTTTTTTCAAACAGGGCGTAATCTGTTTTCTTTCCGATCAGGAAATAGTCCTGATTTTTCCAGCTCCGTCACGTCGCCTTGCCGTAGAGAATCCTGTCGGCATCCTCCAGCGTCCGTCCCGTGATCTTTGCAAGGAATTTCTTCCGCTTCGGCCCCGGATGTCCCATGACCGCGTAAAAAATCCCGGTGTAGAAGAAGCAATACACATCCTTCCCTCACTTGCTCCTGATGTTCGGGTAATCGTGGAGGGGCATCCCGTCGGCGATCGTGGTTGTGATGGTCAGGCGCTCATCGCCCAGAACCTCCATCAGCACCCGGCAGCCATAGGAAATCCCGTAGAGAATATCCATTCTGCCGCTGTAATGCTCCACGACGTAATCTCCCAGCCGCTTTGCTTCGTCCATAGGCGATTTATATTCCGTCTCCGGCTCGTTGGGGTTGAAGCCGTCGTAGCCCACCAGCACAACGTGATAGGTCTTCGCCATTTCCTTTGCCGTCGGTTCCATGCCGCAGTAGCTTGTGCCGCCGCCGTGGAGCATCACCATCAGTTCCGGGTGCTCCTGTCCGAATTCAAAGTATTTCAATGCTACTCCACCTCACCCTTGTTTCTTTTTATACCCACAGTCGCAGTAGGGGCCGCCGGAGGCCAAGGTATACTGCCGCACAAAGTTCGTCACGCCGCCCGCTTTGCTCATGGCGTAGTCCAAATGGCACATGGCGGGGGTCAGGTTATAAAGCCCCAGCTCCTTCATCAGCGTGCAGATGCCGCATTTCGTAAAGCGCCCCTCGTAGCCGCTGCCGTCCGGGTATTCGATGAAGTCCATGTTCCACGAGTAGGGATTGCGGTCGGCCGCTTTCCGGGCCGCGGTGGCTTTCATCCCGGCAATATCCTTGGGCGTGAACTTCGACTTGCCGCTTCTTCGGCAGAACCATTTCATCAGCGGCGTCATCTGCGCTTTCTCATAGTAGTCAGTAAGGCTTTCCACATCGGGACGGCACGGCATACAGAGGACGAACGCCCCCAGCATGGCGCAGCCGATGATGTTCATCCGGAAGCGGTCGCCCTTTTCAAACTCCGGCAGTTTTGTGATGATCTCCCGGTACTTCGGCTTGGCCTTTTCCGTGATCTTCCGCGCGGTATCGGTGTCATAGCCCAGCACCGCCGTCAGCTGCGTCCGAAACGATTTTGCAAACACCGCCCACATGGCCATGGGCATTCCATTCAGGAGCATCTCACTTCACTCCTTTCCATTCTGCCAGCACCCGGCACATCCGCTTTTCGATGTCTATCCGGGTCTGGCGGCACTCCTTGGAATATTTCTTTGCCGCCTGAAACGCCAGCTTTACAAACAGGCCGGAGCCAACCGGCAGCATGGTTTTCAGCATCCCCTCCGGAAAGACAAAGTGGGTGCCGTGAGCATAAACCATTGTTTCAATCTCGCATTCATGCGGCTTTTCCGCAAGGCACTTTTCCATACGGCGGATATACTTTGCGGTACCCGTCCCTACCGGTACCTCCAGCAGCTTGCCCGAGAAATCATCAGGAACACCTGACAGTGCTTTTTCAAGATAAGCATCACATTCCGCCTTGTTCATATCCCACACCAGACGGCACACCGCTTTTCCACTCAGTGTGGTGCAGGTGATCATGCCGTCATAAAAGCTGTTTCCGCCCGTCATTCGGTACGCACCGCGAATGGTCTCTTTGCGTTCCATGGGTTTCCCTCCGTGTTTCAATCATCACACGACCGTTTCCGGCCTCATTTCTTCAAAATGTCCACGATTTTCGCAAAGTCCTCCTTTGCCTCCTTGAAGATCGGCAGCATACAGTAGCAATGCACCATCTTCGGGCGGGCAGACACCGTATAGGGGACATTTGCCCGTTTGCAAGCGTTTTCAAAATCGGGCAAAGCACCGTAGAGCACTTCGTCGGCAGAATAGAAGAAGTGGATATCGCCTACGCCGGTAAAATCTCCCCGGGAGCCGGAGAGCATATAGTCCGGCACATTCTCGCAGCCGTGCCGCATGAACTTCTCCACAGTCACCATAAAGGCATAGTCGATGGAAACGTCCCTTTCATTGAGCGCCTGCATCCGCGCCCTTTCCGCGTCATTCCACGGCACTTCACCGGGGGATACAACGACGATGTGTCTCGGCTGCGGCAGCGGCTCGGGCTGCGCATTGTTATGCGCCGCAATGCCAAGCGCCAGCGCACCGCCGGAGGAAAAGCCGCAGGTACTGACGTTCCCGCTGCCATACAGTGCAATCATTTTTCGATAACATTCGTACACCATCGCATAGGTTTCAGTAATGCAGTGCTCCATGCAGAGGGGATAAAACGGAAACCACACATCACAGCCGGTCTCGCGGCAGAGCTTGCGCATCACAGGCAGGTCACCCTTGTCCGGGCCGATCACCATACCGCCGCCAAAGAAATAGAGAATCGCACGCTCGGACGGCTTCGGATGCTCTCGCACGATCAGGCAAGGAAAGCTGTCCACTGTAATTGTTTCATAATACGCCTTGCGGTCGGTGGGCGTAAAAACGCCGCGGTGCCGGTTCTGCTTTTCGATTTCCTTTCGCAGTGCATCCTCCGGCAAGGCGAACGCCTTTTTCGCGCCGGAGAGCTTGTATACGCTGCGCAAGATAGATGCAAAGATACTCATGATTTAGCCCCCTCATTTCAGCGCCGTAATGCAGAGCCAGCTTTTCTTTTTGTGTATCTGCACATCGTGAAAGCCCGCCTGCTCCAGATACGTCTTCAGCTCGGCGTCCTTGTAGATGGTCATGCCGCCGATGATCTCCGTCCACTTCTCGTCCTTGTCCGTGTCGCCGTTGCTCTCGTTGCAGATGAGAAATGTCCCGCCGGGCTTCAGCACCCGGTAAACCTCCCGGAAGCACTGCAGCAGACCGGGCCAAAAATAGACGGTCTCAAAGGCCGTGACCGCATCAAACCAGTTGCCTGCAAAGACCATATCCGCTACGCTACCTTGCAGAACGGTGCAGCGGCCCTCCGCGATGGCGGCCTTGTTGACCTTTTTGGATTTCTCCACGCTGACGGGGGAATAGTCAATGCCCTTGACAATACCTTCCGGGCATTTTTTCAGAAGTCTCTTGATGTTCGCCCCGCCACCGCAGCCGCAGTCCAGTACCTTGGCGTCCGGCGCAGCATTCAGAAATTGAAGTCCCCACCGGGCCACGGCGCTGTGCCCGACATTCATCATAGCGACCATAATTTTCCCGCCAAGCCCCACAGGCTTGCGGGTGTTTTCAAAAAATGACATCTTGCCGCCTCCTTACACTTTTTCCAAAACAATGAGCTTATTCGAGATATTCCGAACGATAGACAGCTTATCCAACACCTTATAAACCGGTGCAAACACCGCCATTCCTTCGCAAAGACTATGTTCTTCGACAAATCGGAAGTCCGGCAGCAATTCTGCAAGGGCTTCACCATTCTTCACGCCCCATGTAAATTTTGCGTTGTTCGCATCAATGGATTTTTCCTTGAACCGCTTGACAACCATCGGATTCATAGTTTCAACGAACACAGTTGCCTGGCAAAAGCGTTTTGCAATGACCGCAAATATGCGTTGCACATCCGCTTCTGACAGATACATGGTCAGCCCCTCAATGACGACAAGCACCGGCGCATTTTGCTCCTTGATCTCACCGCCCCAATCATCCATGGCCGACATGGCAATCTGCGAAATCGTGCCGCTTTCCGGCAGAAGCTTTTCCCGTACCGCCATCGTTTCCGGCAGGTCGAGGTTATACCAATGGCAAAAACCTTTCATCCGGTAACAGCGTGTGTCCAGCCCGCAGGCGATGTTGACCACCACCGCGCCGGGATGCGCCGTAAGCCACGCTTTTGTCAGCCGGTCCAGCACGATGGTGCGGGCAATGACGCCGCTGCACATGGCGGCATCCTTGTCCGCAAGGGTAAAATCATAATCCAGCTTCCCGACGATTTCCTCCGCTTTTGTGTCGTGAATCGTGCCTCTGCCGCCGCTCTCTTTCGCCCTGGCGTAAATAGTTTGCAGCATGGTCTCCGGCACGCCGGAGAGATTGATTTTTTCTTTCATGTTACGCTTCCTCCCTTTTCACACACTCGGCGTAAGTCAGCGGGAAAGACGCTTTCAGCACGGTGCTTTCCCGCACCGTCCAGCCTTTCTCCCGCAGAAATGCCAGATATTCGTTGCTTGTCCATTTGCTGTGCAGCGGAAAGCCCGCCAGCTTCATGAAAAACGCTTTGGCCTTTCCGAAGAAAGCGTTATCCGCATGGGTAAAGGTCGGTGCGACCAACACGCCGTCATCCTTCAGCACCCGGCGAATCTCGGAGAGAGCCTTCTCCGGCTCCGGCACGATGTGCAGCGCATTGGAAACAATAATCACATCAAAGCTTCTGTCTGCATAAGGAAGGCGAAACATGTCCTGCACGGAGAAATGCAGTTTGGCGGAGCAGTTGCCCTGCTTCGCCTGCGCGATCATCTCTGGCGATGCATCCGTAGCCTCGATGTGGGCAGCAGCGTTTACGATGTTTTTGGCGATCAGCCCTGTGCCGGTGGCCAGCTCCAGCACGGTTTTGCACCGCACCACAGGGCGCAGCAGCTCATATAACTGCTCATAAGCTGCGGCATCCTTGTGCATGAAGCGGTCGTACCGCCCGGCGTTTTTGTCCCAGAAATTTTTTCGTTTTTCCATCGTCCCGTCCTCATAGCGAGATGTTAAATCACTCTAACCTGTATTGATGATGCATGGGTTAGAGTTGGCTAACCTCAGCCCTTTGAAAAAGCCGCATCGCTGCGGCTTTTCCGCTTATGCAAATAACTCCCGGCAGGCGCCCCGCACCAGCGTTTCCAGCACCTGCGGGTAGAGAGGACCGATCTGCTCCTGGTGGGAGACGGTCAGGATCAAGCCCCGCACCGTGGCGGCAGCCAGCGCCATGCCGCCCTTGGGCTGCAAACCGCCCGCTTCCAGCAGCGCGCGGATGTGGGTTTCGTCGTCGTGGTAGTGGGCGGTTTTCACTTCCACCGGCAGCCGATGCAGAAGAAATTCTGCGTCATTTTCGATGAACACAAAGGCTTTCGTCTCGGAAAGCCAACGGCAGGCGGCAAGGATGGCCGCTGCTGCGCGGTCGGCAGGAGCAACCGCCGCATTCTTCTGCAAAGACTTCTGCGCCGCCGCGAAGCACTCGGTATGGATATCCTCCAGCACGGCGAAAAACAGAAGTTCCTTGGAATCAAAGAATTTGTAGAAGGAACCCTTGGAGATCCCGGCAGCATTTGTCAGTTGCTCAACGGAGGTTTTTCGCATTCCGATGGTAATACCGCAGTGCCGCGCTTCGCAGATCAGGTCGTTGCGGATCTTTTCATTTTGTTCTTCTGTAAAAGCCACTGCGCACGCTCCTTAAACTTATGACCGAATTTGTTGTTTCAGTCAAATTATAGCGTGACCAATAGGTGTTGTCAACGAAAACATTTTGTTTTCTATTATGGTCAAACTAACTCTATACTGGAGCAGGATAAGGTGTTGACTACCAAGGCGCTGTATGCCAAACAGTCG
>ERZ791614.1377-NODE-1377-length-12613-cov-3.353241_pt1 | contig 12613 bp, 8 predicted proteins | sample MGYA00510274_ERZ791614 | MGnify/ENA primary metagenome ERZ791614 (study PRJEB30046, sample SAMN00715221) | human gut metagenome | study: EMG produced TPA metagenomics assembly of the A metagenome-wide association study of gut microbiota in type 2...
GCGAGCCATTCTGGCCCTGGGTCAGGTGATAATAGTGGCGCGCCATCACGTTGAACATGCCGACCTGATTGACATCCGTTGTGTAAAGATAGGTCGGATAGCCTTCGATGAGGACACAGTTTGCATGGTTGGCATCCTGCTCGCCCGCCGTATTGGTGGCTTCATAGTTGCCAGCCGTTTTATAGAAGTAGGAATAGGTGGAAACCACCTGCGGCGTATCCGTGAGAACCGCGCCTGTTTCATCGAGGATGTGATAGGCAAGGTCAAAACGGACTTCCGTGTTATTCGCCACGGAGCCGGAGATCGCAACATCGATGGAGTCATTCGCATCGATGACGGTGTCGGCCACAGCGCCTGTGGTCAGGCCGGCCGTGTTCGTCAGGGAGACGAGCTTCAGCTTATACATGGCGTCCTGATGGAGCACACCGGCGGCATCGCGCCAACCGCGGTTGAGGCCGTTGGAGAGGTTGGAGATGCGCATGGTCTGCCCAGAGGGAACGTTGCCGCCATCACAGTAAACGCGGGAGGCAAGGCTCAGCCCAGCTTTACCGAGGGACTGCTCATTGCCAAAGCCTGTGATGGAAACCAGCAGATTGAGCACGGTGGGCATCAAGGTTTCTTTCTTCGAGGAGAGCTGCTCAAGCAGGTTTTGGAAAGCCGCCTTGAGCGTTGCTGTGTTCAGCGCATCCTCAAAGTTCACGATGGTGCTCGGGATCGTTCCAGGCGCAAGGCCGTTGACGATGCGAGTGACAAGGCCGACGATAACGGATTTCGCCGTTGTGTTATTCAGGGAGCTGTTTTCGCTATGATCAAAGAAGGTGAACAGCTTGCCGAAATTAACATCAAGCAGCGTATCCATGACGTAATTGACGAGCGTTTTCGCCGTCAGATCCGCCTCAACGCCCGCGCCATCGGCATCGCGGAACATCTCTTCATAATTGAACCAGCGCCTGTCAGCAATGGCGAAAACAGCGGTGTCGATTTTCTCCCAGACATTGGCCGCTGTGATGCCATCCTTGGAGATGGCAAGAATGCCATCCGCATACTGCATGCCCCAGCTCAGAAGAGCCGCAAGGAAGTTATCGAACGTATCATTCGCAGCTGTGGGATGATAGTCGAAATCAAAGAGATTGTTGAAATAATAGGTGCCGATCACCTTTGCGCAATCGAGGATTGCCTCGTTGGTATCCGCAACCACGATGCTGTCATACTTTTCGGGGACGATTGTGGCGATGAATTCCTTCATGCCGATCACCGCGATCTCGCGCAGAGAGGCGTCCGCCGGAATCGTCACATGCTTGACGAATTCCTGCACGGCGGAACGCGCAATGTAAGTGGCGAGATCCATGGTTTGCATGTTGGTGGTGTCGATCGTATCGCCGCCGAGCGGAATGATCGCTTTGATCAGGCTGCTGATATTATCTTCCACAAGCTGAGCCTGCGTTTCGCCAGCGTTTGCCGTCATCCGCCAGGTGAAAAGCGTCTGGCCGGGCTGAAGCATTTCGTTGACATAGTGGCCCAGGATCGCATTGAGCTGCTCTGTGAAGCCCTTCGCGGTGTCGAACCCGCCCGGATTCTCAGCAGATTTATCCGGATAAGCCGTTACGATATAATCCGGATTGACGAGGGCTGCCAGATTGCCGCCCTTCTGAGAATTGGCGGTGATGGCATTTTGAATGACGCCTTTCAGGCCGCTATTCATCAGCGGAACCAGGAACTGATTCAACGCGCGGAAAGCAACCTCTTCAATGGCACGGTAGCCGTTGGCCGTGGCTAGATCAAGATCGAAGCCGGGCAGGATGCCATCGAAGCCGACTGCCGCTGCGTTTTTGCCGCCAACCTGGTTATCCAGAATATACTGGACGATTTGGTCGAGGGTTTCGCCCGCGGGCATTGGATCGCTCGTGGTCGGGTGGACGAGATTCCAAAGCGTTTCCTTGATGAAATTCGGAATGTCGTCGATGATAATGCGGATGTTGGAGGGCAGGTAGCTCTTCACGATGGCCCAGTTAAAGGAGCCATCCACCAGCTTGGAGAGCGTGCCCGCACAGTGGCCGAGATAGGTCACGATGGAGTTGAGCACATCCACATCGGTTGCACCTGCTGTTGAGCGGCGCACAGAGGCAATGTCAGCGCGATGCGTTTTTAAAACCGCAAGATCGCCGACTGTGGCGGAGCTAAAAAGGATGTTGCCAGTCACGCTGTAAATCGAGCTCAGCGCGTTATCGATGGATGTGAGATTCAGCGTGCCGACGACGGAAACATCAATGACGATGTTTGCATCCGCCAAGGCGCGATCCACTTTGTCGAGCAGCAGAGAAGCCTGCTGCGCTTCGGTCAGGGTGACCTGATCGATCGTGTTGTAATTGTCTGTTAGGGCGTCATCCAGATACGGCGCATATGCCGCCGTAACGCCAACAGAGATGGATCCAAAGATCATCACCACAGCGAGAATGACACTAAGGAGACGAGCCGTTCTATGCTTTTTCACTAGAATTCTCCTTTCTACATTTGAAATGCACGCGCGTGCTGTTGGCACGGCAGATGCAACGCGGCGTTTTTCAACGCAGACACGCCTCTACCGCTCCCATTCCCTTGGATCGGGCCCTCGCAGGGCCTGCCTTCCGCAGGAACCTCCGTTGGGGATGCAGCTTTCACTGCTCTGCGCCACACGCGGGCGCAACGATTGCACGTTGACGAGCCGGCAATGGCACACTCTCCCCTTCTTCTTTTTTATGTTTCACACGGTTGAACCAGGCGTTTTTCAAATTCATCGCCTGGAGGCGCAGGGTGTCGCCAGGCATCGCAAGGCCGGGGCACGCACCCGTGTGGGCAAATCAAACCAACTGAATTCAGTCGATCAAAGCCTGATCTATCCCACTATTCCCTTTCTTTTCCTGATAATCCCCTGCTTTTTACAAATTTTTCTGGACTTTTTTCAGTTGCATTTTTTGACTGCACTATGGGGCCAAAATTCAGTCTTTTTGCAGGCAAAATGGCTTCATTCTGACTTCATTGAATGCCGTTCAACCTTTTTGCAAATGGGGCCAAAAAGCAGTTATTATGAAGTCAAAGTGACTTCATTGAATGCTGTTCAACTTGTTGCAAACGGGGCCAAAAGGCAGTCATAACAGCCCCATTATGACTGCATCCATTCCAGAACTTATGGGCTGTTTTTCGTCTGCTGCGAGGCTAAAACTCAGTCATTATGCAGTCATTACGACTTTATTTTGACTGCATTTCAGCCTGTAATTGAAGTTTTTTTAAGTCGCACTTTTCTCCTGCATTATGGGGCCAAAATTCAGTCTTTTCGCAGTCAAAACGAATTCATTCTGACATCGTTTTTTCGTTTCAACTTTTGTGAAAAGCCAGTTCACAACGCCATATGCCGTTTCCAAATCATCACTCCAGGCCAATATTCCGGCTTCAAGCAGCATTTTTAGCCTTTTCTCTTCGATCAAAGAGCAAATTTCCAGATACGGCTCGCTCAATCCCAGCCTATCTTGGCGGGCAAAGCGTTGAAAATTTGGCGGGATCTGGACGAAGCAGAATGTTTTCGGATGAAGGCAACCCGAACGCCCACGGTAGAAGGGCAATCCGGTTTCCGCGGCTGGAACCGCCCCTTTTAAAGCATCCGGAAATGGCAGTTTTTTTCGCACAACTGCCGATTCACACGAAACCACACGCAGAAATAAACGAAATCCACTTCCGAAAAAGCGGCTTCCGCCTCCTGCTACGGCCCATTTGTTTCTGCTTTTTGCCTTCATTTGAGCGAACCAATCGCCAATGGGTGATTCGCGCGCGTATAAACGCGCCTCCCGCAAAGCATGCGGGCATGTCCAAATTGATAGCGCGTATTTGCCATCTTAGTCCATTCAGAATCATAAGCTCATGAATCAAGCGGCATCAGCGCTCACCATAAGCCATTGGACTCACCTCCCTCTTCCATATTCACGCGCCCGGCTCAGCCATTCTAAAGAAAAATAACCGAGAAAAAAGACATGTGGCCAACACATGCGCTCATAGGGGCCGGAGCACGCGTCCATTCGTTCCATTTTTCTCTCACCACGGTAGTATGTGAAATAAGACCACATTATTAACATGGTATCTCCCACAAAAGGTTCGATTTCAAATGACAACTTTCCCCTTGTCGATTTCCAATATAAACCTTTATTTGAGCTATGTCAACATTTAATTTCCCAAAAATATTAGAATTTAATGTTTTTTATATACAAAACCACATATAATGGGTTTATGTCGAGGAATTATGTGTATGAAACGGAATAATTATCCTTGAAATTAGTAATATAAAGTTATGATATATAATTTGCATAACATCTCTAAATCTTAATTCGTGATTGCTATAGAGCTGTATTCGCATAAAAAAGCCTGATTTATCTAAAAAATTACGTGTAAAGTAGTATTGCATTACATAAAATAAACACATAAAAAAGGAACCGCTGGCAGAAAACGCAGCGGTTCCAAATCAATCCATGTTAAATTTTTAAAAATTTTCACTTTGTGATACAGACTCTGCCCCGTAGAGAAACCTGAAAATTATTTTTCGGCCCGTTTGCGCAGCATTTTTTGATATGCCTGGCGCATCTCCTCCGAGGATTCCTCCGGCGCGCGCGGGTTGCAATGCGCCCATGCACCCGTTTCACTGGATGCGTTGAATTTTTGCTTATCCGCAGAGCGCATCGGCGGGAAAAATTCAATATGGAAGTGATAATCCTTGCTATAGTCCCCTGTGTTTACGGGAGCGTTATGCATGCACATCATGTAAGGGAACTGATAATCAAAAAGATTGTCAAACATCGCCACAGTATCGCGGATGGTAACGCCGAGGGCGAAACGCTCCTCTTCATTGAGATCCGTCATATAAGGAACGTGACGGTTTGGGAAGATATATACGCCATACGGGTATTCGCAGAAAAAGGGCAGGAATACTGTGAAATACTCGTTACGGAAAATAATCCGTTTCTCCGCAGCCAGTTCATGCTCCAGCATATCGCAAAAAATGCATTTGCCTGTTTGCTCATAATGCTCATGGGCAGACTGTGCCTCCAGCTCCAGCTTTTTGGGAACATAGGAATAGCCATAAATCTGGCCGTGTGGATGCGGCATGGAAACACCCACGAGCGCACCGCGGTTTTCAAATGGAAATACATATTTAATCTTTTCATCCGCACGCATCGCTTCATACCGCTCGCACCAAAGGGCAACCAGCTTTTGCATATGCTCGTCCGACAATTCAGGGAGCGTGACCGTATGGCCGGGAGAATATAAAATCACTTCGCATTTGCCATAGGAAGGGCGCACTCGAAAAAAGTCATCCGCCACATCATCCGGCTCCGGCGGATTCTGGGAAAGCGCGGGAAAATCGTTATCATATTTCAGCACTTCATAATCGGGCACATTGCCAAAGCTCGGGCAAAACGGGCAATAATCCTTCGGCATATTGGGCCGGTTCTGCCGGTTGCTCGCAATCATCACCCAATCCTTGGTCAAGGGATGCCATCTCAATTCAGCCATACAAGTCGCTCCTTTTCTGCACGTTGTGAAAAAACACAAGGTTCCTAATTCTTATTCTAGCCGATTCGCCCAGCGTACGCAATATTTTCAGGCCTTGAAAAAAGCCTGTTTATGTAGAATAAAACCATTTTATTCGATAAAAATATGTGCAAAATAGGATAATCCCTAAAAACCATAGGAAAGCAACGCACTTTTTCTATTTATAATGAAAAGAAATTCCCGTTTTCTATTCCCCACTTATCCAATTTTTTCTCTCTCATCGAGCGGAGAGCGCCTGACGTTTCAAAAAACAATAGGCGGGCACTCGAAAAAGGCCCGCCTGGAACAATTCAACCTTTGTTTTTATGCCCTACATGCTTAATCACGGAAATTAGAAGGTAGCTTTGGCAGAAAAAATTGCGCTGTTCCTTTCAACCTCATATACGGGCGCGGATTCCATAATTGCGGCGCAGCAGGATGGACGCCCAATGCTGCAAGCATTGGCGTCACCATTTGAAACCGCCGCTCAAAGCTCTCCGCATTGCGCCGTTCTTCCCGCGTCCAGCCCGCCTCTGCGACGGCGGCAAAACGAGGATAACACATTTCGCTCATGTGCGCAAAGGTTTCGATATATTCTGCCCAAACCGGTGCTTCCACACCCAGAATGTTTTTTTGATAAATTGGCCTGACTTCCTTGAGCGCCGGGCGGTAATGGTACGTTTTCCGCAACGGGGTCATCGCATAGGGGTAGTCACAATAGTAATGATAAAAATCGGATACGATGAGTTTGCCGCCACCATTTGCCCAGCGCGCGCATTCCCCGTTTTTATCCATCCACATCTGCACCACGGCAGAGGGGGCAAGGTTGCCGCCACGCAGGGATTCGTTCCAGACAACAGCCGCCCTCCCCCGGTCGCCCAACCAGGATATGATGCGGTTCATAAAATAGCCCTGCAACGCTTGAAGGCTTGAAAGCCCCTCTTCCCGCATTCGGGCCTGACAATCCGGGCAGGCCTTCCACCGCGCCTTCGGCGCTTCATCGCCACCGATATGGATATAGCGGGAGGGGAATACAGCAAGCATTTCCTCCAGGACGTCAAAAATGAGACGAAACGTCTCCTCCTTGCCTGCACATAGAATATCTTTAAAAATCCCTTGCTTTGTTTGCACCTGAAACGGCCCGCCCGTGCAGGAGAGAGCCGGATGCGCCGCCAGCAAGGCCGAGGTATGGCCCGGCATGTCAAACTCCGGCACCACCTCAATATATCTCTCGGCGCAATAGGCAACAATTTCCTTCATCTGCTCCTGTGTATAGGCCCCACCATAAGGGCCGGCCACATGGATTCCGCCAAAATCGGAGGAACGCCGCATCGAGCCTATTTCGGTCAGCTCCGGGTGTTTTTTTACCTCAGCGCGCCAGCCCTGATCATCTGTGAGATGCCAGTGGAACACATTCATCTTAAACAGCGCGGCGGCATCAATCATTTTTTTCAGATCCGCGACGGTGAAAAAATGGCGGGCGCAGTCAATCATAAAGGCACGATAAGGGTAGGCCGGCTCGTCACAGATGCACATGCATGGAATCCGCCCTACGCTAGTGGCTATGAGTTGCCTGACCGACTGCATCGCGTAAAACAGCCCGCGCGGCGTGCCGGCGCTGATTGTAATCCCCTCCGGGCGGACATGCAACCGGTAGCTCTCCGCGCCGGATAACCGCGTATCGATCATACGCGTGACAAAATCCTCGATCCGCCCTTCACGCGGGATCGTAAAAAAGCCCTCCCTGGGCTGAATCTGGTTGGGGCGTGGCACAATATTGCAGCGATACATGTTCGTCGTCCTTCCCATAATGAGAAATGAAATAAAACAGGATATGACCTTATCCATTATAATGCATCGGGCTAGGCCGATGCAAGCTAAAGCTCTTTTCTTAAAAAATGTTTCATTCTTCTGAAACTTTTTCGACTGATTCAGACGCTTCTACAGTGAACGGCGTCAAACCGCCATACAGGTTTCAGCACGCCGCCATCAAAGGAAAGGGAGGCATTGGAATGGCCGGCCAGGCAATCGAACCCCTTTTCAATCAAATGTACGATGAAACGAGTCAAAAGGTTCTCATCTATATCACCTCAAAATGCGGAAACCCTTCTGATATTCAGGATATCTTTCAGGAAACCTACACAGAGCTTTTTTTCATTCTGAAAAAAAGGGGAGGCGAATATGTCCAAAACTCGGAGGCCTTTGCCATGCAAATTGCAAAACAAAAGGTCTACCGGCACTATACCCTGCTGCAAAAGTTGAAAAACGGGCTTCCCATAGAACGGGAAAACCGGGAGGGCGAGCCGTTCGAGGCGGCCCTGCAAACGCAGGAACCCTCCATTGACGACCGCTTGGTCACCGACGCGCTTCTCGCTGAAATACGCCTCCATCTGCGCGGCAAACCTGCCGTTACCCAAAAAATATTTTATCTTTTCTATAATATGGAGCAAACAATCCCGCAGATCGCGGCGGAATTGCAGATGACCGAATCCAACGTGAAAAACCGCCTGTATCGCACGCTCTCCGAGCTGCGTGCGAAATATCAGCCTTAAAAAACGCTACAGCCGTACAATCCCCGGCATACAAAGAAAGGAAGGATGACTCTCATGCAAGAACGAGATTTGCTTCGGCAGGCAATCGCGCCCTGCCTGCCCGACCCAGAGCAGGTCCGGCAGAACATCCTGCGCGAGTGCGCGCCAAAGGCGCGCCGAAAAAGCCTTCGCACCTATTTACCAGCCGCCGCATGCATCGCGCTGCTGCTCACAGCGGCCGTGCTGTTCTCCCAGCGGAGCCCGCTCCCAAATCACCCCGCCGCGGCCGAAACGCAACCCCCTACGCTCGCTGCGGCGGCGCCGGAGACGCAGCCCCCAACGCCTGCCGCTGCGCCCAAAGCGCATTTTAATGAGCTCGGCGCAGCAATTTCCGCAAGCAGACGCTACTACGACCCGAAAGAGACCTTTGAAAAGCAGCTGACCTTTGCGCAGGTGGTGGAATATTTAGGCCGGGACGTTCGCCCCACATTTCTTCCGTCTGATTTGCACGCCATTGATGTAAAGGATATGTCCTTTACAATGATATACAAAAACGACGGCACCATTTTGTACGATTCTATCGGCTTTTATTATCAGGAAACACCTGGAAACCCAGATTATAATCCGCTCGAACGGAAGTTGGTCATATCGGTCTCCAAAATGCAATTATGGAGCGACTGCATCTATGTCTGGCCGGACGATATGCAAAAAACCGATCTCAACGGCCATGCGGTGCTGTTCGGCAAACGTAAAATGGACTACGGTCCGTACACAGTCGTTGAGGACGGCCCCAACACGCCCGCTGGCTATTACGACTTGTTGATCGCTCAGTTTCAGTTTGCGGGGTTGGATTATGAGGTCGTAGCGGATAACCTGACAGAGGAGGAATTCGTCAAAATCATTTCCTCCATGCTCCCCGCCTAAAACGGTTGAAGCCGCCCGACCGCAGGCTTCTACGGTGATCACCGGGGCGCTGCCTGTAAACAACGCATCAGCGGCCCCTTACAAAAGGGGCGGTGCAGGGGGATTTCCCCTGCACCGCCTTTTCATTATATATAGGCTCAAACCTTATTGCACCTGCTGCTGCGGCGCGGGCTGCCGGTAGTCGATCTCCCCGGCCAGGGGCTTGCTCATCTGCCCAAAGGATTCCGCCGCATATACCTCCACGCGATAGCTGCCTCCCGGCACGGACGGATCAATTGCAATCTTCACCGTATCCGCCATGCTTTTTTCGCCTTTATAAAAATCGGAATAGACCGTATATTCATATTGCGCGCCCGTCTGCGTATTCGTCAGGCGCAGGAAATAGCTGTGCACCAGATCCGCATGCCGCGCAGCGGGGAATGAGATACCGGGGAGCGATTTGACCGCTCCATCCGGGTTCCAATTCGAAATCTCGGATTCATAGGCAATTGCCGCGCCCTGTGGGAACACCGGCGCAGCCCTCCCGATCTGCCTGTCGTTCATGCGATAGGTAAAATGCGCCAGGTCAAGCGGATAGGCAAGTGTCCAGCGGCTATCCGCCTTTTCCTCGCATTTTTCGAGCACATTCCATCGCTCGATCTCTGTTTTTTCCTGCCCGACATTCATAATTAGGCACATCGGCACATGCGTATCGTCCGGTGGGCAGCTGATATAGCCCTTCAGCGTGCTGTAAGCGTTCGTTTCCGCGTCATAAGCGCGGAAGGCGTCGAATTTATCACGCTCCATCTCCAGATAGGCGATGGACTGGGTTGTAAAGGCCGTGAACTTGTCCTGATAAATAGAACGCTCGTCGAGAATTGAGAAATGGCTATGGCCGGAGATCGACACCGCCTGCGGATATTTGTCGAGCAGGCTCTTCAAGCTCTGGTCGCCCCACTCCCCACTGCCGTAAACCGTGGCGCTGGGGTTCTGGTGCGTGATGACGAAAATAGGCTTGCCGTCCTTTTCCGCGTCCTTCTCTGCTAGCGCAATTTGCTCATCCAGCCAGTTAAGCGCGCGGCCCGTGTAGGCACGGCTAGAGTCGCCTGAATCCGGGCTAGCGGCGATAAAATGAAAACCGTTGAGGATTAGGTGCGTCCAGGGCGACTGCTCTAAATTCTTTTCAAACAGGTTTTGCTTATAGCCCGGGTAACCGTGGCTGCCCTCCGTCCAAAAATCATGGTTGCCCATGATATACTGGGTCACCGGGCGGCTGGCCGCGTCCGAATATACTTCATTGAATACGGATAAATAGGTTTGATAGCCGAAATCGCTCGCCACCTCGCAGAAATCGCCAACGTGGATGAGTAAATCGACCTTCTGCTCCTTCATCAGTTCGAGCGCCGCCTTCAGGTTCGCCTTGTAGACGCCTTTGTTGGCCTGTTCCTCCTCTTCGCTGCCGGGCAGCTGCGTATCGCCAAGGATACCCACGCGCAGGTTTTTTCCGTCATGGACGCTGCCCAGATCTTTTGTTTCGGCAATTTTGGGCGCTAAAAAGAAATGAAGGCACACCGCCGTAGTCACAGCCGCCGGCACAACCAGCACAACGGCCGCCGCAATGACAATTTTCCAAATTTTTTTCATCTGCTTTCTCCTTCAGATAGGCCGGGCGAAGGCCGCCGCCCGGCCGTTTTCTATGTTATTTCTGAATTTCGAGCTGCGGCTGCGTGTAATCAATCTCCGCCGTTAGTGGCTCGCTGCGCTTACCAAAGGATTCATAGGCATAAACCCTTACCGTATATCTGCCGCTGGGCAGCGTCGGATCGATCGCCCAATCCACCTGCTTTGCCATGGAGCCGAGGCCCAGATAATAATCGGAATAGGTCTTATAAACATATGTCTTGCCCGTCTGCGCATTGGTCAGCTCATAGAGATAGAGGTTGACCAAATCCGGATTTGTTGCCGCGGGGAAGCTGACGCCCGGCAGAGTAGGCGTTTTTCCAGCCACTTCGCGCGTTGAAGGGATGGACGGATTATAGGTTATAGAAGCGTTCTTAGGAAATTCCGGCGCAACGCTTTTCGCTGCGCGCGCATCATAGCGGTATTGGAAATTGCCGCGCTCCATCGGGTAGGTGAGCTTCCAGCGGCTGTCAGCCTTCTCCTCAACCTGGTCGATAATATTCCATCGCTCGACTACCGTGCTTTGATCCGTGATATTCATGATCAGGCACATCGGCTTTTCATCATCTCGCGCGGGCGCGCTGGCGTAGCTGGAGGAGGGGTTATATTTGAGCGTCCCTTCGTCGTCATAGAGGCCTTTAAAGGCGTTGAACATATTGCGTTCCATATCCACATAGGCGAGCGACTGCGTGGTGAAGGCAGTGAGCTGGTTCTGGTCGATCGAGCGTTCATCCAATATGGAGAAATGGCTGTGGCCGGAAATCGAGACAACCTGCTCAAAATCGGTGGCCGCCTGGCGCACCTGCTCCGCGCCCCCGTCGCTGCCGCCGTAGACAGTATCCGGAATGTTATGGTGCGTGATCAAGAAGATCGGGTTGCCCGTCTTTGTCTGCTCCTTCGCAACCGCAAGGCGCTCCTTCATCCAATCGCGCATTGTCTGGGAATAGCCGTCCGCGTTTCCAGTGTTGTCAGGGCTTGCGCAGATAAAGTGGAAGCCGTTGATGGAAAGATGGCGGTTCGGGTTCTCTTTGAACACGCTCTGGTAAAGCTTGTGCTTGGCGGGCGTGGTGCTCCAATCGGTATCGAACCAGGTATCATGATTGCCCATGATGCGGAACTCATAGGGACGCGTGTTTTCGTCCGGGAATACCTCGTGAAACACATTGAGATACGTTTCATACGCATACCTGCTGCACATATCGCCAATATCCCCCACGTGGAGAATTGCGTCGACGTTCTGCGTTTTCAGCAGCTCAAACGCTTTTTTTAGGTTTTCGCGGTAAAGGCCCTCCTGCGCCTCTTCCAGCTTTTTATTCGGTGGCAGCTGGGTGTCGCTGATGACCCCCATGCGCAGTGTGCCAGCGGTTTTGGTGTCGATCTTCACCTGCTCCACTTCGTTGGAGGGCTTAACCGGCACCTTCTTGTGGATAAGATACCCGCTCGTGCCGGCAATTGCGGCGACGAGCACGACGGCTACCGTGCTGATGATGGCCGTCCTGGCTTTTTTACTGAGCTTCTTCATAGCTTGCTGTTTCAGAAAGCGGCGGCAGGATACTCCGTCGCTTTCTTTACTCCTCCCTTATATAATATTGTAAAAAGGCCGCAGAACAAGAGCCCTACAGCCTTTTTTACACGTTCCTTACCGTTTTTTTTCCGCTACCTCCAGCAACGCGCGCGCCAAAAAATCATCAACGGCCATCGCACCGATATCGCCTTCCCCGCGCATACGGACGGATACTGTCCCGCTCTCCGCCTCCTTGTCGCCGACGACGAGCATATACGGGATTTTCTGAAGCTGCGCCTCGCGTATCTTATAGCCGATCTTCTCGCTGCGTTCATCCAGCTCCACGCGGAGGCCCGCGCCGCACAGCTTCTCATAAACCGCGCGCGCCGTGTCATGGTGCCGCTCGGAGATCGGCAGGATGCGCGCCTGCTCCGGCGCAAGC
>ERZ791614.1379-NODE-1379-length-12609-cov-2.120838_pt1 | contig 12609 bp, 10 predicted proteins | sample MGYA00510274_ERZ791614 | MGnify/ENA primary metagenome ERZ791614 (study PRJEB30046, sample SAMN00715221) | human gut metagenome | study: EMG produced TPA metagenomics assembly of the A metagenome-wide association study of gut microbiota in type 2...
TTTCAGACGCTGCCAAGCCGGATCCGTTCGATTCTGCAAAGGGCCGATCGGAGCCCCGGCTTTCGGGTGGTGCAAAGAATTAATCGCCTCAGCAAGTCCAGGAAGGTGCAGTTCCTGCCGCTCTTCTTCGGTCAAGAGGTCGGAGATATCCACGTCCATTAAAGCACGGTCAATGCGCTTTCTGAGCCAAAGCTGAGTGACACCTTCACCGGCAGGGTATACAGGTGTCAATGTTTTGGGCAGATCGCCTTCGGCTTTCGGTGCGCGAACCTTCGGATGGATCATTTCAAGGCCGCCGCCGAAGGCGGCGCGCGGGTTTCCGTAGAGTCGGACGCGTTTTCCGACTTTCAGCAATTCACGAATAGAAGGGTAGTAGTGAATAAACCGAGCCTTGAGCATATCGGTTTCGTCATCGATCCAAGCCTCAAAATTTCCGAACCGATTGTCGCTGTTGTTAGTGACAACGCCTTCTACCTGCGCATCGACACCGACCTCAAGCTCCTCGATAGGCGTAATAGAAGTCTCATCTTCATATCGAAGAGGCAAATGAAGGACAAAATCCCAATCGCTGACCAAACCTGATTTTTTTAGGCGTTCGGCCAGAGGTGCCATTTTTTGTCCGGGTTTTCGTTTCCAAGAAATTTCTGCCACTTTCCTAACAGCCTATATAAGAAGAGCTGCCTGTAAGGCAGCTCGGATCCTCTTTATTCGTGAGTCGAATGCTTTACATATTGCATTCTATCAATTAACTTTTCAGCGGTTAGCTCGCATATTCATTGTCAATGCGTAGCGGTCTCCCGGATGGTAAGACTCCGAAATTTCGAGGATGTTCCGCTTAATACCCATGTAGTGGCGGAGAATACGGAGAGAAGGTGAGCCGACCTGAGCATCCAGATACATTGCGGCTTCTGCAGGAAGGGGAACGGCGGAAATCTTCTGGACGACTTCAAGACACTTTTCCCCGTATTCTTTCCCGATCAGTGTTGAAAGAAGGACTAAAGGATTTAACCGAGCCAAATCCGGCAGACGGGAGTATGCGGCGTTCACATAAACGGCCGTCCAAACAACAGGCTTTCCGTTGTCTGTCGGATTGGTTCGGACATTAGAAAAACGCAGGAAGCGCAGGTACCTCTCGCATTCCAATCTCTTGGCAAGAACGTGGTCAACAACACATTCCTGAGTTCCCTGAACAACTCTTTTATGTGTAGAGGACAAACCGTCGATATCCGCAAATGAGGTGTAGGTATGGGCATAGGTCTCGTCGAATCCCACGGACACGACTTTAGAACCCAATCTTGGCCACCGTTTAATCAGCCCCATACGTGTGAGGTCTGCAAGTGCGAGTCGGACGGTATACCTACTAACGTTATATTTCTCACAGAGCTCCATCTCGGTTGGTAAATACGAATCGAGGGGATAATCACCGTTGGTGATACCACGAGTCAGATCATCTGCGAGCCTTACCCAGCGTGCGTTTTTCATATAAGGCCTTCTCAAATAAATTATCTTTTTATGACATTAATGTTACCCCTATAACACAATAGGGATAATAGTTAGGAAAATCGAGTAAAAAGAATCACGTATGCCCGTGTATCTACTTACTAATTTTTTAAATTTACCAAAATGGGAAATCTGACAATTAATGGTAATTTTACTTAGAGAAAATGGGTGACAAAACTCGTAGAAAGAGAGGATTTCCCCTTCAGCTGTTTCTTTGTTTTTTATTTTTTATATTCCCCCTGTCTAACGTTTTCTATTTTTCAATAGCCAAAAGAAGTTATACGAGGAATATCCACTAACAATGTCATCTTCCGAATGCATTACTTCATCCAAATATTTCGTAGATCCTTATTTAAATTGCGGGGTTATTCGTGGACCTAAAAAAGACAATTTTCAGTACGAAAATTCGCCGAAAAAATTAGTTTGCAAAAACAAAAAGACGAACGAAATCTCGGGATACTCTGGGGTTCTTGGGATCAACCGGTGACTTCGAAAGAAATTTCACCTCAATTCCAGCGAATGAAAAAATAATTTTGTTACTCACTGAGAAATTCTGCAAAAATGACGGCACAAATAGGAGACAACGATAATGGTTTACCGACTTGTGTGTTCTTTAGTTTATGGAATGTGCATCGCTTCCGGCGGTTTTGCGGCCGCTCAATCCGCGGATACCGTGAAAGAAGAACCGGCTGTTCAAACGGAAGACAAAAACGAAGCTGCGGCCTCAGAGCCGACTCAGGAAGCAAACAGCGAAATAGAAGTCAAACCAGCAGCAACAGTCTTAGAAACAAAAGAGTCTGAGGAGCAAATTCAGGCAAGAAAAAAGAAGATCAATGAATTGATCGAACAGGCCGAAATCCAGCTGTACGGAGAAGGGGTTCCCGTTGATCTGTCTAAAGCCGCCGTTCTTTATGGACAGGCAGCAGATCTCGGCAGCCCGAAAGCCATGATGCGTTTATCCGCTCTTTACAGGAAAGGAACAGGGGTTGAACAGTCACAGGAAAAAGCCTTAGAACTAATTCAAAAAGCCGCTTCTCTTGACTATGCGCCGGCACAAGCCGCTTTAGGTATTTCTTATCTTGAAGGCAGAGGCGTCGAAAAAGACGAAAACTTAGGATATGACTGGATTCGCAAAGCTGCAGAAAACGGTCATGCGCTTTCCAGAGTGATGACCGGAGAACGACTGCTTTCTCAAGCTGATAACGAACAGTCCAAACAGACAGGGCAGGAATATATTGATTCCATCTTGCTAAACGCTTCTCCTCAGGAGCTTTATACAATCAGCTATTCCTTCGGACACGGCTTGCGGCTGACAAAGAATCCTGAAAAGGCCAGATACTGGGCAAAAGCCGCAGCAGACAAGGGCAGTGTTAACGGAACTTACTACCTCGGTGAACTCTATTGGAATGCAAAGGAAGTGCCCGAAGCACTCAAGTGCTTTGAGAAGGCCGCTGAAATGGGCCTCACTGCAGCAGAACTTCAGACAGGAAGAATCTATCTTTACGGTGCAGACGGCGTTCCCAAAAATCCGGCCAAAGCTGTTTACTGGATGAAAAAGGCCGCTCCTATCGCTTCTAATGAAGATTTACTGACGTTAGTCGGATTAGAGTTGTCCGGACCTCGTGCGGTTAAAAACCATGAGGACGCTCAGAAGTATCTTGACATGTACATCGCTCGGGCTAAACCGGAAGAGCTGGAAGAAAACGCTGAGAAATATTGGAATGGCATCGGTGTCCGCAAAAACTTCGATATCGGCGGAGCCTTGGCTCTAGCAGCCGTGCAGAAGGGCAATAAAGCAAATGTCTGCAGCTATGCTATGAAGTTAGCCACTCCGAATTGGCTGGGCGGGGATCCCGTCACAGCATATGCCATCCTCAACGATTGTGTACTGCAGAAAGATGCGCCTGAAGATCAGGTCAAAGCTTTTGAAGCCTTAGAAAAGAGAATGAGTGCCGAGTATCTCAGAAAGGCACAGAATTTAAACGGAGCAGACGCTATTGAGGTGATCAAGACTCGTCGCGTCTACTTAACGGGCAAATAAAAATATTTTTGAATGAAGTTGAAATTATTTGTAATTTAGTGCATCATTCTGCCTGTGAGTTTTTCACGCCGGTGGGGATATAGCTCAGCTGGGAGAGCGCTGCGTTCGCAATGCAGAGGTCGTGGGTTCGATCCCCATTATCTCCACCACTTCAAACTGATTATTCCGTTCTGCATTCCATTCTCAAAATCTTCCAAGATATTCTTCCGTCTTGTATTGTTTCAACTGAAACGGTCAAAATTTCAAATATGAAATCTGAAAAAGAACCATAAGAAGAACAAAGAAAAGCGGGGCTGCTCCGGTCGAGAATCTAAGTTCTCTGTTACATGTCACCGAACGGCTGGCCGTTGCTAGTATGAGTCAAAAAGTTTGAGGCTGTCAGAAAAAATACTCAAACCTTCCACCTCATGATAAAACTCAAGTCCTTGTATTCACAGCCGGTTTCTTGGCTCTTTACTTTGTCTATGCTTTACGGAAGTGGCTACAGGTAAAGAAAAGGCCTACATTTCTTCGCGCCCGGGATAGAGTGGACGCAAATACTCAAGAAGGCCGGATCACCAAGTAAACTTGGGACTTTCATCATCTCATAACTTAGAGATCATCGGGATCGGAAATTTCCGAATTCAAAAGGTTGATCTGAAAACCGATCAATCAATTTCCAACCTTTGGAGGCAAGAAGTAGAAATGGGCTATAACCGCTATATTTACTCTGACGCAACTTTGAAAGCCAAAGCGGCCAATAACAAGGCCGGTCTGCTCAAAAACAAGAAACGCTCAGATATCGTCGCATACGGAACCGAGCTCGTACTCAGTCAAATTAAATACGAACCGAAGAGTTATCTGGAATATGGTCCATACTGGTGGGCGATGAAAAAGGTCATAAACGCTCGCGGCGGGAACCTTGGAGACACAATGGATGAGGAAATCGCGATCGTCTACAAAGGCTCCAGTGACGAAGAAACTTTTACCGCAGCATTCATGTTCATGGAATATTACTTAGATTTCTTATTCAATGGATGTCGAAGTTTTCAGCTTGAAGACGGCGCAGAAGAATGGATTCTTCGTGACCCGGACATCGAAAACAGATGGCCGGAACCTTTACCTTCCATCTTCGACTAACATTTAGTCTTGCTGTTCCATTGAAATAAGGCGGGCCAAATGATTCAAGATTATTTTTCCCTTGATAAAAAGGGCAATGACTATCTTCTTCTTCGCATCATCAACAAAGTTGACTTCGAAGAGGAGGTTGTCTGGGCTCGCGATTTTTCTTTATCCGATCGAACTGGAATTTCTAAACCCGTCGAACAATTAATGAGCTATCTGAAAAGCGGCTTAGATTCTCTTTCCGATTGGAACGGAGATATGGAAGGGTTCCATTCATCAATTCAGCATTTCGGATTTGAAAATCTTCTCCGAACCGACAATCTCATTCCCGCATTCATTTTGAGAGAAGACGCAAAAATGCCGGAAATTAATCTGTTGATTTTCAATGAATTGGAGAAAGAAAGAGAAACGTTAGGATGTAAGGAGCTTGAGACGAAGGTCGGCCTCCTTCATGAGGCACTTTCTTCCATCGGCGCAAAGTCATACCAACCCAAAGACCCGGAAGCCACCGTTCCGGTTCCTTTAAAGCTGATTTTTAATAAAGATTGGAACGCTGTCGGTGCGCTCCTGGAAAACTATTCTTAACCGACAGCGCATTCAGAGGATTAGATAGGTTCTGGAATAGCACGCTGCAGCTTCAGCAGCGTCTTTCTGATCATGGTCGAAGGAGCCCAGTCTTCTTTGGCTTTTCTTAAACCCGGAATACCTAAGTCTTCTTCACGGTTAATCTGAGTAAAACGTTCCGGAAGCGTCTTGCACAAAGCGCTGGCCAAGGCAGGGTAGGCACCGGTAACAGTGCGATCTGCCTTTTCAATGTGAACTGAGAAAATGTTTTCACCGACGTCAGAGCCATAGGTAAAGCCGTACATATTGTCTCCGTCCATTAAAGCGCCGCCGATCAAGCAGAACTCGTCAAAATGATCGAAGGCAAGCTCGATAGCGTCCCGCTCAGCTTCTAGACTCTTTGTCATTTCGCCGTAGTTGGCATACCAGTTCTTCAGAAATACTCTTGCTTTTTCAATGAGTTCCGGCGTGAAGGATACGAACTGAGCGTTCGGATAGGCCTTATAAAATCTCTTATTGAAATTTCGCTTGCCGTGTAATTCTCTGCCTTCCAAGTTTTCGATCTTGTCACGTTCATAGACATAATCCCACCAGGAATTAGAAGACACCGTAATGAAGTTGCGATATCTCATCAGCTCGGAAATTCTTTCCGTCATGAACGTAAAACGTCCGAACAAAATCACCGGTTCCTTGCAGCACTGGCACTCAGATGCGATGTCCTCAATGATGGCCAATGCGTTTTCACTGCGAAGCGGAATGACATAAGCGGGCGGAATATCCGGATAAGGGGCCCAATTCAATACTAATTCACCCTGAGAAATTCCCCATTTTATGTTGTATTCCTTAGAGCGTCCGATGACGGAGGCGATAGAAAGGTTGCAGTCTCCGTTTTGAAGTTTTGGCAGTTGTTCTTGTAGAAGCGGTAATTCGTTAAGCGTGACGGGTTTTAGTTCGATCGGCATATCGTGGTTCGAGTGTTTGAATTCAGTGGAGAATATACTATTCGGATCTGAAGCGATTATAGTTTTTCGATCCGTAACGAGCACCGGACAATTCAAAACAAAGGCAGTCTCATGGACTTTACAAACGTCGACGGCGTCTTACACATTCATTTGGATAATTTTTTTATCTTAGGAATTGCCTGTCTTTGTTACTTTCTCGGCCGCTGGATTAAATCTGAAATCAAGCTTCTGCAGGACCTATCCATTCCTGTTCCCTTTATCGGCGGTTTGCCGGCAGCAATTGTTTTTGCATGCCTAAAAATTTCCAAGACCGCGGTCGTGGTCTTAAATCCGGATCTCAATGCGCTGATTTTTCAGTTCTTTCTCACCATGATGGCTTTGATGGGAAGCTGGAAGCTCATTAAAACCGGATTTGTCATCTCCATCATGTTTTGGTCCTTTGCAATGGTTTTAGGCGTGCTTCAAGCCCTCATTGGACTCACTGCGGCACAAGCCTTAGGCATGCACCAGCACCTCGGACTGCTCATGGGCACGATATCCATGATGGGCGGAACGGAAACGCTTTCAAGTTTCATTCCCGCAGTTGAGCAGCTGGATAAATTCTCCGGCGCCGCCGAAGCCGCCTTGGGGGTTGCAACGTTGGGCATGGTTTGCTCCATGATGGTCAGCGCTCCGATGGGCGAATACCTCATTAAAAGATACGATCTTAAAAATCCCAGCCGCACCGAATTCGACAATGCACGGCTTATTCGTTCCATTCAGCGAAGCACTAAACCTTTTTACCGAACCCATACGGTTGAATGCATCAAGATCATTGCTATCTGCTTCGTATGTATGGCCCTTGGACATCTAATCAATCAGAAACTGTTTACGAGCGTTTTGATTCCTGACTACACCGTCTGCATGGTTTGCGCACTGATCGCGAGAAATTTTGCAGATTCCACAGGCTGGTTCAGCGTTGACGGTCTCGCACTGAGGACTATGACTAAGATCTTTCTGATTCTTTTCATTTTGGTTTCGACATGCGCACTTCAGCTGGATTTGATTTTTGATCTCTCAGCGCCGATCATCGCTGTATTCTTCCTTGAACTCATCGTTAATGTTTTATTTGCGCGCTTTGTCTATTTCAATCTTTTAGGCAGGGACTTCCGAGGGATGCTCATTGCCGTCGGAGGCTTGGCATTCTCCATGGGGATGGCCGCCAACGGGCTCAGCAACATGCAGAGTCTTTGCGAAAAATACGGCCCGAATACCGACGGCTTCCTGGTCGTCTGCGTAGTAGGCTTGATTCTCTTGGCGATCTCCAATACGCTTTTAATTAAATTTTTACTCACGATTTTCTAGATAGAAGAGGTAATGAATGGCTGATGAAATCGTTCTCCACGTCACAGAAGCAAAGTACGAAGACACCGTCGTGAAAAGCGCCAAACCGGTTCTTTTAGCAATCGGCGCTTCTTGGTGCATTGACTGCAAGCGAATCCAACCGATGTTCATGGAATATGCTCAGAAGTACCATGACAAGATTCAGTTTGCCCACTGTGATTTCGATACCGAAGCAGGTCTCAACGCTAAATTCCGTGTCCGCCACATCCCGACGCTTCTTTTGATTAACAAAGGCGAAATTCTCGACACCTTGGTCGAACCGAAAAAAGTTGAAGCCTTCGACGAGTTCGTCCAAAAGGCTTTGAAAGAAATCTAATTTCTAAAATTACGACTCAACCGCGGCTGACGTCCGCGGTTTTTTCTTAATTGCTGTTAGCCGAAGCTTCCGCTCACGTACTGACGAGTTTTTTCTTCAGTGGCATTCGAAAAGATCTTTTTCGTCGGACCGTGTTCGACCAACTCACCCATGTAGAAGAAAGCTGTATTGTCCGAAATTCGCATGGCCTGCTGCATGTTATGGGTGACGATGATGATGCAAAGATCCTTCTTGAGTTCCTCCATGCCATGTTCGAGTTTTTCTGTCGCAATCGGATCTAACGCACTCGCCGGTTCATCCATCAGCAGCACTTCGGGTTCTACGGCCAAGGCCCGAGCAATACATAATCTTTGCTGCTGACCGCCGGAAAGAGAAAGGGCAGAGTCCTTGAGGCGATCCTTGACTTCGTCCCATAGAGCGGCTCTTCGAAGACTTTCTTCCGCCTTTTCCATCAAAAGCGATTTGTTTGTAACGCCGGAAACTTTCAGACCATAGACCACATTTTCGAAAATGCTTTTAGCAAACGGCGTCGGTCTCTGAAAAACCATTCCGATTCTTCGTCTCAGTTCAACCACATCGCAATGCGGATGGTTGATTTCTTCATCACCGAATTTGATAGATCCTTCAAGACGCGCACCTTCAATTAAATCATTCATTCGATTCAAGGTGCGCAGAAAAGTACTTTTCCCGCAGCCTGACGGTCCGATTAAGGCGGTGATTTCTTTTTTGTTGAAAGAGAGAGAAATATTTTTTAATACCTGTTTTGAGCCGTAAAAGAAATTCAAATTAGAAGCGCTCAATTTTGTAAATTCATTATTTACTTGCATATTTACTTTTTCAACATTCCTGATTCATTTTCAAATTCGCGAAAATTGTATTTTGCTTTTATGACAACTAAATGTCAGGAATATGTCAATTTAATGACAACTTACTCTTTGATTTATTGTCATAAAAATTTCACAGAACTGTAATTTTCTTGTCATTTTTTACTTCTAGTATTCGCCGTGTTCCTTGAGGAAAAACAATTTCTTTCTTGGAACAAAAAAACTTGTTAATAAAACATAGGAGAATTTATGAGAAAAAATTATTTAATTTCCTTACTTGCTTTGTCTGCCATGGCTGTTTCCGCTTCTTCCATGGCAAAAGAAAACGTGACGGTTTCCGGTTCAACAACCGTCTTGCCGGTCATGCAAAAAATCTCTGAGCACCTCATGCAAAAAGATCCTTCGGTTGTCATCGAACTCTCCGGAGGCGGCTCCGGCAACGGAATCAAGGCTCTGAATGAGCAGCTGACACAAATCGCCATGAGCTCCAGAAAAATTAAAGATAAAGAAATGAAGGCGGCTGAAGAAAAGGGCGTAAAACCCTTTGAAATTCCGGTAGCGGTTGACGCAATTGTTCCGATCGTCAATCCTAAAAACTCCCTCAAGAATCTCTCTTTGGACGACTTGAGAAAAATCTACAAGGGTGAAATCAAGAACTGGAAAGAGGTCGGCGGACCGGATGCTCCGATTGTCTTGGTATCCAGAGATACATCTTCGGGAACTTTTGAAACCTGGGAATCTCTGGTCATGAAAAATCAGCGCGTCAGCCCGAGAGCACTTCTGCAAAGCTCCAACGGGACCGTAGTTCAAACCGTCTCTAGGAATCCAAACGCGATCGGATATGTCGGCCTCGGTTACGTAGTCCCGATCATCAAGGCGGTTGAAATCAACGGGATTAAGGCAACACCCGAGACCGCAAAAAACGGCAAATGGCCGCTCTCACGCGATCTTTATCTCTACACAAATCATCAGCCGCAAGGGGCCGTAAAAAAAGTAACGGACTTCTGCCTGTCTGAAGAAGGCCGAAGCCTGATCAAAGAAGTCGGTTTTATTCCGCCTGCCAAACGTTAATTTCAGATCTCTCTGACAGAAAGCTTGAAGATCGAAGTAAGCTTTCCAACCGTTTCCGTCATTTTCGCTGTGACCGGCACTGAATAGCCGGAGCCGCAAAGGTGATTGAAATCTCGGAGTCTTCTAGTGAAGCGAACCATCAAGGATTTCATTTTTGAAAAATCTCTTTTATTTTTAGCTCTTCTTACTCTTGCCGGCCTCGCCGGAATCGTCTGGTTCTTGTTTAAAGAGGGGATGCCGGTCCTCGAGACAATATCGCTCAAACATTTTCTGACCGGTCACGACTGGTACCCGACGGAAGATCCTCCGTCTTTCGGAATATTTCCTTTAATCATCGGATCTGTCTCGGTCACGCTGCTCGCCGCCGTAATGGCCACACCTCTCGGGATCCTCTGCGCTGTCTACTTATCTGAAATTGCTTCGTCAAGATTACGGTCCATTTTTAAACCGTTCATCGAACTTTTGGCTGCAATGCCTTCCGTTGTGATCGGCTTTGTCGGCATGACTGTTTTGGCACCTTTCCTGCAGGATTATTTCGGAGCTCCGACCGGACTGAATGTATTGAATGCCGCCATTTTGCTGGCGCTCATGGCCGTTCCGACGATCTGTACCATTTCCGAAGACGCTCTTCGCTCAGTTCCCAGAAGCCTAAAAGAGTCGTCTCTGGCACTCGGCGCCACGCATTGGGAAACACTGACCACCGTCACGGTCCCGGCTGCTTTTTCCGGAATTGCGACCGGAGTAATGCTGGGATTGAGCCGCGTGATCGGAGAAACCATGGTTGTTTTGATGGTAGCAGGCGGTGCGGCACTCATTCCCGAAAGTTTGTTTGATCCGGTCAGACCGATGCCGGCATCCATTGTTGCTGAAATGGCTGAGTCGCCATTCGGAAGCTCTCACTACCATGCTTTGTTTGCCATCGGCATCGTACTGTTTTTCTTTACCTTTCTGTGCAATCTGGCGGCGTTCCTGGTTTCTCAGAAATACAAATTAAAAGCCTCGAACTAACACAGGAACTTCAATGAATCTATCCATAACCTTACGAGATCGAAGAACATTTAAAGAGTATGCTGGTCTTTTTATGATTAAGACCGGTGCTTGGATCGTGGTCGCCTTATTTCTCGCTTCGCTTGGCTACATTTGTTACCACGGAGCCGGAACGCTTTCTCCTTCATTTCTTTCTTCCTTTCCGGAAAAAATGATGGAAGAGGGCGGGATTCTGCCTTGCATCATCGGCACTGCGATTCTGTCCATCGGTGCCATGGCCGTTGCGCTGCCCCTGGGAATCGCTTGCGCTGTCTGGCTCAATGAATATGCAAAAGAAGGTCCGCTTAAAAAGCTCATCACTTTGGCCGTCGCCAATCTTGCCGGCGTTCCGTCCATTGTTTTCGGTTTGTTCGGATTAGCTTTCTTTGTCACCGTTTGCGGTTTAGGCGTCAGTGCGATTGCCGGGATCCTGACTTTAGCAGTTCTCACGCTTCCGATCGTCATCAATACCGTCCGAGAAACACTTTCTCAAATACCGAACAGCTGGAGAGAATCCTCTCTTGCATTGGGCGCCAGCAAAACTCAGACTGTTCTTCGTACAGTTCTTCCGGCCGCACTTCCGGGAATTTTGACCGGCGCCATCTTGGGATTGGCCAGAGCAGCCGGAGAAACGTGCGCCATCATGTTTACAGCAGCCGTAGTATCGACGACCAACTTGCCGAATTCTCCGTTCGCCGCGGTAATGTCGTTGCCGTATCACATCTATGTGTTGGCCACGACCGGCATGAATCCGGATAAAGCGGTGCCGATTCAGTGTGCAACAGCTCTGGTTCTTCTGATGACAGTATTCGCTTTGAATCTGATGGCTTTCTATATCCGACAAAAATCCTCGAAGCGACCGGCGTAACAAATTCTTAGAGTCGGTTACAACGGCTTTTTCCAACCGAAGCGGGCGTCCGTCAAAAGACGACCCGCTTCAATTTCTTCAATGGCAGCCAAAAAGTCTTCTTCTGTTTTGCTTTTAAAGATATTTTTAAAAGCCTTCGGATTTTCTTCAAAGAGATTAGCTTGGAAAAACCAAAACTCTTTCATGCGCATCATGGCATTTCGACGGTTCTGGAAGGCTTCCGTATAAGCATCGAAAAGAGCGGTCGTGAAATTTTTAATTTCTTCGAGGCTGGCAGCCGAACCGCCTTTATATTTACGGAAGAGAGCCGGATCGGCCATCAGTGCACGGCCGACCATGAGCATCTTAGGCTCGCGGAATGTTTTAGAGAAATCCGTCATGTCGGCCGTTGTGATCATGTCTCCGTTTACGCCCAGAGGGAACGGGATTTCGTCGAGATGCTCAAGAAGCGCTTCCTTCCTAACTTCTCCTTTGTATTGATCCGTCTTCAAACGCATGTGAACAATCAAAAGAGAAAGCGGATATTTTTTATATAAATTGAGGATGTCTCCGAACTCTTCCGTGTTCGCCCATCCGAGCCTTGTCTTGATAGAAATCGGTACAGTAATCCCGGCACTGAAAATTTCATCCAGGAAACGTTCCAATGCGTAGAGATCTCTTAAAAAACCTGAACCTTTTCCTTTGGCTACAACGGTGCCGGAAGGGCAGCCGAGGTTAAGGTTGACTTCTTTATAGCCCAAATCCTGAAGAGCTTTAGCGGCCCAGATGAAATCAGCAGAACGGTTGCTCAAAAGCTGAGGAACCACCGGAATACCGGCATTTACTTCAGGAGAAAGCTCCTTGAGATGTCGGTCCGTGAATTTAGGTTCAACGGTTGGCGTAATGAAAGGAATGTAGTAAAGGTCAGTTCCTCCGAAATACTGATGGTGCAAACGACGAAATACCGCTGT
>ERZ791614.1383-NODE-1383-length-12604-cov-3.372779_pt1 | contig 12604 bp, 10 predicted proteins | sample MGYA00510274_ERZ791614 | MGnify/ENA primary metagenome ERZ791614 (study PRJEB30046, sample SAMN00715221) | human gut metagenome | study: EMG produced TPA metagenomics assembly of the A metagenome-wide association study of gut microbiota in type 2...
CTGCCATGGCAGCCGCCTGTCCGATATCTCCCGCGCCGTGACCGTCGGCGGCCTGTCCATCACGGAATTCTGCGACATGCCAGTCGACCGCGAGCTGGCATTCGTGAACGATCTGCGGCTCGAGGGCGCGCAGGCCGTCATCGCCGAGCAGATCCTGCGCGAGATCCGCGCCCGCCTCGGCTTCCTGCAGAGCGTGGGCCTGCGGTACCTGACGCTCTCCCGCGCGGCCGCGACGCTCTCCGGCGGCGAGGCTCAGCGCATCCGCCTTGCCACGCAGATCGGCTCGTCGCTGATGGGCGTGCTGTATATCCTCGACGAGCCGTCCATCGGTCTGCACCAGCGCGACAATGAAAAGCTGCTGGCCACGCTGCGCGAGCTGCGTGATCTCGGCAACACGCTCATCGTCGTCGAGCACGACGAGGACACCATGCGTGCGGCAGATTATCTCATCGACATCGGCCCGGGTGCGGGTGTGCACGGCGGGGAAGTGGTCTGTGCCGGTACGCCGGAGGAGGTCGCGCGCTGCGAGCGCTCCATCACAGGGCAGTATCTGTCCGGCAAAAAGAAGATCCCCGTGCCCGCGCAGCGCCGCACCGGAAACGGTTACGCGCTCGTGATCCGCGGCGCGACCGAGCACAACCTCAAGCACGTGGACGTGCGGATCCCGCTCGGCGTCATGACGTGCGTGACCGGCGTGTCCGGCAGCGGCAAATCCTCGCTCGTCAACGAGGTGCTGTATAAAACGCTTGCGGGCAAGCTCAACCATGCGAAGCTCCGTCCCGGGAAATGCGACGGCATTGACGGTGTGGAGTATCTGGACAAGATCATCAATATCGACCAGAGTCCCATCGGCCGCACGCCGCGCTCCAATCCGGCGACATATACCGGCCTGTTTGACGATATCCGCAGCCTTTTCGCCTCCACGCAGGACGCGAAGCTGCGCGGCTACAGCGCCGGGCGCTTCTCGTTCAACATTCGCGGCGGCCGTTGCGAGGCCTGCTCCGGCGACGGCCTGCTGAAGATCGAGATGAACTTCCTGCCGGATGTTTACGTCCCGTGCGAGGTCTGCAAGGGCAAGCGCTACAACCGCGAGACGCTCGAGGTGCACTATAAGGGTAAGAATATTGCCGAGGTGCTGGACATGACCGTCGAAGAGGCGCTCGCATTTTTTCAGAACCAGCCGAAGATCCGCGACCGGCTGCAAACGCTCATGGATGTCGGCCTCGGCTATGTCAGGCTCGGTCAGCCGTCCACAACGCTCTCCGGCGGCGAGGCGCAGCGCATCAAGCTCGCGACGGAGCTCTCCAAGCGCAGTACCGGCCGGACGATCTACGTGCTCGATGAGCCGACGACCGGTCTGCACGTGGCGGACGTCGCGCGCCTGATCGACATTCTCAATCGTCTGACCGACGCGGGCAACACGGTGCTCGTCATTGAGCACAACCTGCACGTCATCAAGGTGGCCGATCATATCATCGATCTCGGTCCGGAGGGCGGCGACGCGGGCGGCAGCATCGTCTTTACCGGCACACCGGAAGATTGCGCGCGCTGCGCCGAGAGCTACACCGGCCAGTTTTTGAAAAAAGAACTCGAAAGTTAACGGCCAAGCCCCTTTTCTCATACGCTGAAAGGAGAGGGGGCGGTGAACATGTTCATTCAGATCACCTTATGCGTTCTGCTGATCCTGGGCTTTGCCTGGCTGCTGTGGATGCTCAGCGGCGCGCTGCTCACGCCGGTACGCTCCGGCAGGGACACGCGCATCACGCTCGTCGTGCAGGCGCGCGGGGACGCGCCGGAGCTGGAAAATCTTCTGCGCGGCATTCGGTGGCTGCGCGAGAGCGGAACGTTCATGGCGGATGTTCTGCTCGTCGACTGCGGCCTGACCGACGATGCGCGCGCGCTCTGCGAGCGCGCGGCGCGGCAGTGCGAAAATCTGAAACTGTGCAATACAGAGGAAATTTGCCAATGGATGCAAACACCAATCCAATAGAATTATGCGGCACCGTCGCGGCGGTCATCTATCAGAACGAGGAAAACGGCTACACCGTGCTCAAACTGGATGTGGATGACGGCAGCCAGACGATGGTCGTCGGCTGCATTCCGTACGCCGTGCCGGGCGAGTCGATGATCGTTACCGGCAGCTGGATGACGCACCCGGCGCACGGCCAGCAGTTCAAGGCCGAGTTTGCCGAGCGCGCCATGCCGGAGACGGCGGACGCGATCTATGCCTACCTCGCCGGGCGCGCCGTGCGCGGCATCGGCCCGGCGACGGCGTCACTGATGGTGTCGCGCTTCGGTGCCGACACGCTCAACGTGCTCGAATACGAGCCGGAAAAGCTCTGCACGATCAAAGGCATCAGTCTCTCCAAGGCCAAGGCCATGTCGGCAAATTTCCGCCATCAGGCTGGTATGCGCCGCCTGATCGAGTTTCTGGCCTCGGCGAACATCCGCCCGGTCATTGCCCTGCGGATGTACCAGTATTACGGGGATGATGCGCTCCAGCTCGTGCAGGACAACCCTTACATACTCGTTTCGGACGCCATCGGCGCCACGTTTCAGGAGGCGGACGCACTGGCGCTCGGCCACGGGTTTGACGACCAGAGCGCAGAGCGTGTCGCCGCGGCGACGCTGTATGAGCTCGCCTATAACGCCGTGCGCGGCCATTGCTTCATCTCGTACCGCAACCTGTTGGCGGCGACGTCGCAGCTCAGCGGTGTGCCGGACGAGCTGGTCGCCGAGAGCGTGGACACGCTCGTGCAGAGCGGCGAATTGGTGCGCGAGCGCGTAGCCGGGTGCGACGGATGCTATCTCGCGCGTCTGCACGAGGCGGAGGCCTACACGGCCGAGCGCCTGCTTGCCATGACGCAGACGGAGTACCGCCGCATGCCGGACACGGAGCAGATCGCCGCGCGCATTGAAGCGCAGCTCGGTCTGACCTTTGCCGACCAGCAAAAGGAAACGCTGCGCCTCGCCTGTCAGCATCAGGTCATTGCCATCACCGGCGGCCCCGGCACAGGCAAGACGACCTCCATCCGCGCGATCCTCGCGCTGTTTGATGTGCTCAAGCTCGACACGCAGCTCGCCGCTCCGACGGGCCGCGCCGCCAAGCGTATGAGCGAGCTGACCGGCCGGAGCGCGCAGACGATCCACCGCCTGCTCGAGGCCGGCATGAGCGACGACCATCAGGACATCACTTTCCGGCGCGACGAGGACGACCCGCTCGAGTGCGACGCCGTCATCCTCGACGAGTGCTCGATGGTGGACATCTCGCTTATGTGCGCGCTGCTGCGCGCCATGCGCCCGGAGTGCCGGCTCATCCTCGTGGGCGATGCCGACCAGCTTCCGTCCGTCGGCCCGGGCAACGTCTTTTCGGACATCATCCGCAGCGGCGTCGTGCCGACCGTGCGCCTGACGGAGATCTTCCGTCAGGCCGCCGGCAGCAGCATCGTCTCCTACGCGCACGCGATCAACCGCGGCGAGCACCCGAAGCTTTCGCAAAACAGTGGGGACTTTTTCTTCCTCCGGCGTGCGGATGCGCAGAAGGCCGCCGACACGGTCGTCGAGCTGTGCAAAACGCGGCTGCCGAACAATATGAAGATCCCGCCGTCCGACATTCAGGTGCTTACGCCGACGCGCAAGTATGACACCGGCATGGAGGCACTGAATGTGTGCCTGCAGGCGGCGCTCAACCCGCCGTCGCCCGAGAAGAAGGAGCGGCGCTTCGGCGAGACCGTCTTTCGCGAGGGCGACCGCGTCATGCAGATCCGCAATGACTATGACATCGTGCTTAAAAACCCGGACGGTACGACCGCCGGAACGGGCGTCTATAACGGCGACGTCGGTCAGATCACGGCCATCGACCCGCAGACGGAGACGCTCGCCGTGTGCTACGACGGAAAGACCGCGACCTACGGCTTTGAGATGCTCAACGAGCTCGAGCACGCCTGGGTCATGACGGTGCACAAATCGCAGGGCAGCGAGTACCGCGCCGTTGTGCTCTGTATCGGCAGGGCCGGGCCCATGTTGCTCACGCGCAGCGTACTCTACACGGCCATCACGCGCGCCAAGTCCCTGCTCATCATCGTCGGCGACGAGGGCGCGGCCTATCACATGATCGACAACCAGACGCAGACCCGCCGCTACAGCGGTCTGCGCGCCCGGCTCTGCGGGGAGTGCGGTGCGATATGAAGGTGGTCACATTCCTGCTCGACCTGCTCTATCCGCCGCGGTGCGCATTCTGCCATGATTTTCTCGAGACGAGCGGCGACGGCCTCTGCGCGCACTGCAGGACCGGCCTGCCGTTTGCGCAAAACGGCGGACGGCAGCGCTTCTCGTTCGTCCGCGCGTGCGTCTCGCCGCTCACTTATGAGGGCGATGTGCGCGCGTCGCTCCTGCGCTACAAATTCGGCGGCGCAACCGGGTATGCCAAGGTCTACGGCCGCCTCGTTGCCGGCACGGTGCGCGCGGAGCTGGCGGGGGAGTACGACCTCGTCACGTGGGTGCCGCTGAGCCGCAGGAGACTGCGCAAGCGCGGGTACGATCAGGCACGTCTGCTGGCGAAAGCGACGGCGAAGGAGCTCGGCCTTCCGCTCACGCCGACGCTGCATAAGCAGCACAACACGCAGCCGCAGTCCGGCACGGGCGACGCTGCCAAACGCCGCGCGAACATCGCTGGTGCGTACCGCATGAAGCGGAGCGCGGACGTGACGGGAAAGCGCGTCCTGCTCATCGACGATATCGTCACGACCGGTGCCACGCTCTCCGAGTGTGCGCGTGTGCTCGGCAAGGCGGGCGCGGAGCAGGTGGTGTGCGCCACGGTCGCGCGCTCCGCTGACTAAAACAGCCGCGAGACGGCTACGATTGACTATAACATCCGCTGTGCGGATGATACGGGAGTTTTGCTTTATGATGATTTTTGAACGGGACATTGCCATCGACCTCGGCACGACCAACATCCGCGTGTTCGTGCGCGGCAAGGGCATCATGCTGCGCGAGCCGTCCATCGTGGCGGTCGACAAGTACACCGGCCGCATGCTCAAGGTCGGTCAGGACGCGCAGAAGATGCTCGGCCGCACACCGGCGAACATCGTGGCCATCCATCCGATCAGTGCGGGCGTCATCTCGGACTATGACATGACGGCGCTCATGCTCAAGGAGCTGCTCTCGCGCGTGACGTCGTTCAGCCTCTTCAAGCCGCGCGTGCTCGTCACCGTGCCGAGCAGCGTGACCGGTGTGGAGGAGCGCAACGTCATCGACGCCGTCATTGAGGCCGGCGCGCGCAAGGTGTATCTGGTCGAGTCGGCCGTGGCCACGGCGGCCGGCGCGGGCGCGGATATCTCCAAGCCGGACGGCCATCTGGTCATCGACATCGGCGGCGGTACGACGGAGGTTGCGGTCGTCTCGCTCGGCGGCGTGGTCGAGAGCGAGTCCATCAAGACCGCCGGCGACGCCTTTGACGAGGCGATCGTGCGCTACGTGCGCCGCAAGCACAACATTCTCATCGGCAAGCGCACGGCCGAGGAGCTCAAGATCGGCATCGCGTGCCTTGTCCCGCGCGCCGAGGTCGGCATTCAGGAGGTCAAGGGCCGCTGCCTGACGACCGGTCTGCCGAAATCCGTGAAGATCAGCTCCGTCGAGCTCGTCGAGGCCATCGCCGAGCCCGCGCGCGACATTCTCGAGACCATCCACATGGTGCTTGAGCGTACGCCGCCGGAGCTCGTGGCCGATGTGGCGCAAAACGGCATCATCATGGCCGGCGGCGGCAGCCTGATCTACGGTTTCGACCAGCTCGTGGAAAAGGACACCGGCATCCGCACGACCGTCGTGGACGACGCGCTCTCGTGTGCGGCGTTCGGCAGTGGCAAGATGCTCATGAATCTCAACGACATGCAAGACGGTATGGTCAATCTCGCGCGCAAGCGCCAGATGAAGGCATAAACACAAAGGCCGGACATCCCCGGCCTTTTTCTGCCATGTATTATCACACTTTGAACGAGGAGCTGCGCCGCCGCTTCGGCTGCAAGGTCTATAAGCTCGCGCTCGACGGCGGCTTTACCTGTCCGAACCGGGACGGGACTATCGGTGCGCGCGGCTGTATTTTCTGCGCCGGGGACGGTTCCGGTGCCTTCGCCGCTGACCGCGCACTGGACATCCCGCAGCAGATCGAGGCGGCCAAGGTGCGCGTGGCCGGTAAAAACGGCGGCGGTAAATACATTGCCTATTTTCAGAACTTCACGAACACTTATGGCAGCCTCGCGCGCATGGAGCAACTGTTCACGCAGGCGCTCGCGCCGGAGGACGTTGTGGCGCTGTCGGTCGCCACGCGGCCGGACTGCCTGTCGGATGCTGTGATCGCGCTGCTGCAGCGGCTGAACACGGACAAGCCCGTCTGGGTCGAGCTCGGCCTGCAGACCATCCATCCGCAGAGCGCGGCCTATATCCGCCGCGGCTACGATCTGCCGGTGTTTGACGGTGCGGTCCGCCGTCTCCGCGCGGCCGGTCTGGAGGTCATTGTGCACCAGATCCTCGGCCTGCCGGGGGAGACGGATGCGCAGATGGTGCAGACCGCGCGCTATATCGGTCAGAGCGGGGCGCAGGGCATCAAGCTGCACCTGCTGCATGTGCTGCGCGGCACGGATCTGGCGGCGGATTATGCCGCCGGAAAGTTCGAGGTGCTCACGCCAGAGCACTATATCGACCTGCTCGAGCAGTGTCTGTGCGTCCTCCCGCCGGAGGTAGTTATCCACCGCCTGACCGGCGACGGCGCCAAGCGTGACCTCATCGCGCCGCTCTGGAGCGCGGACAAAAAGCGCGTGCTCAATGCGATCCACGCAGCTTTCGCGCGCGACGATCTGGTGCAGGGCTCGGAACTGTAACGTTATTTCAGGTGCTGACTATGAGAAGAGAAACAGATTTTATTCATGGAATATGCGAATTCTGCAGGCGAATGGATTCGGCATATCCAGGCGCTCCAAAAGATGATATTGAAGTTAAACTCGTGGAGCACATTTCGTGCCGGGAGTTCCTTGCCTTGAGGGGTTTTGCGCGAGATTTGTGTACTGGCATTTCGAGATTTTTGGCATATTCACGCGAAAACGAAACTGTCTCCATCGCCATGCATATCAAAGACCACGGACTCTATTTGTGCAATTATTACGACCGGCAAAAGTCATACGGAACCATTGCCGCGGCTGATAGAGAAAAAGCTTTCTCAAACGTGAAATGGCTTTTCAGAAGGAAGCTGTGCGCATCACATTCGACCGGTATCACAGGCTTGTTCCGGACATTCTCGCAGCTTTTGCATTATCAAGTGCTGACGGATGCTGCCGGGAATGAACTGCTTTGTTTATGCGATGACCATAGAAAGACCATTCCGCTTTCCGTAGAGGACAAAACGGCATATGAGGCTGGAAACAACCACGAGCATTTGTTGGACGATATTTCGGACGAAGCGTTTTCTGAACTTGTTGCAGACGCACCTGTTCTTTGCAGGCTCATCTATTGCAATATCAAGATGCAGTATCCGCAGAGAAAGCTTGCAGTTTATGTTGCAGTAAGCCGCCATGATTCCCTCACGATTCGTTTCCATCAGGTGTGGACGGGAGAACCTCCGTACTATGATCCGGAAGATTTTTCATCCGGGGATGAACGCGCTTTTTCTGTCATCGACTAGGCGCTTTATAAAAATACTGCGGGCGGTGCTGATGCACCGCCCGCAGCTTATATAATTTGCCGTGATGAACTGTGGTAATGTATCGACCGAGGAAATCAAATCTTACTGTTGAGCCAGTCGAGGATATCGGCATAGACCTCGTCCTTGTTGAGCTCATTGAGCATCTCGTGGCGGCCGTCCTTATAGAGCTTGAGCTTTACGTCCTTGCAGCCGACCTTCAGGAAGCGGTTATAGACCTTCTTGACGCCCTCGCCGTAGTTACCGACCGGGTCGCCGTCGCCGGCCATGAAATAGACCGGTGTGGCCTTGTTCATCTTGTTGAGGTTTTCCGTCTTCCAGATATACTGCAGGCCGCCCATCATATCATGGAACATGCCGGCGGTCGCCATCGCGCCGCAGAGCGGGTCGGCGATGTACTGATCCACGATCGCTTCGTCGCGGGTGAGCCAGTCGAGCTTTGTGCGCACGTGGTCATATTTCTTGTTATAGCTGCCGAAGGCAAGCTTGTCGAGCGTGGGGCTGTGATACATGGGGCCGTTGTCGATCATCTCGAGCTTTGCCATGAGCTTGCCGGCGGCGACGACGGCGGCCGGGTTCTGGCCGGTGCCGCTGATGATGACGCCCTTGAGCCCCTCCGGATGGTCAATAATATAGGTGCGGGTCAGGAAGCTGCCCATGCTGTGGCCGAACAGGAAGTAGGGGACGTCGGGATACTTGGCGGCGGTCAGCTTATGGAGCTGATCCATGTCGCTCACGACATCGTTCCAGCCATCCTTTTCCGCGAAGAAGCACAGCTCCTGCTCGTTTTCGGCGGTCTTGCCGTGGCCGAGGTGGTCGTTTGCGACGACGACAAAGCCGTGATTGGCCAGAAACTCCATGAATGGGGCGTAACGATAGATATGCTCGGCGACGCCGTGCGCGATCTGCAAAACGGCGCGGACTTCGCCGTCGGGGGTGCATTCTCTTGCAAATACCTTGTGTTTCCCGTCAGTGGATAAAAACCTGAAATCATGAAAAGATGGCATAGCAATACTCCTCCAGTTGTGATATACTAAATGCTACCTGAATTGTATTCCAATTGACGGATTCCGTCAAGTCTATGGAGGTTAATGTTAATTATGAACGGCTACATCATTGCACTTGACCAGGGTACAACCAGTTCCCGCTCCATTATCTTCGACAGTAAGGGCAACATTGTGTCTCTGGCGCAGTATCCTTTTACGCAGATCTACCCGAAGCCGGGCTGGGTAGAGCATGACCCGATGGTCATCCTTGAGAGCCAGATGCTTGCTATGAGCGAGGCGTTTGAAAAGAGCGGCCTGTCGCCGACGGACATCGCCGGCATCGGCATCACGAACCAGCGCGAGACGACGATCGTCTGGGACAAGAACACGGGCAAGCCCATCTATAACGCGATCGTCTGGCAGTGCCGCCGCACGGCGCCCATCTGCGATCAGCTCACGGCCGACGGTCTTGGCCCGTATGTGAAGGAGAAGACCGGCCTGCTCGTCGACGCCTATTTTTCCGGCACGAAGATCAAGTGGATCCTCGATAACGTTCCGGGTGCGCGCGAGCGTGCCGAGCGCGGCGAGTTGCTGTTCGGCAATGTGGACTCGTGGCTCATCTGGAATCTGACCGGCGGTCGCGCCCATGTGTCGGATTACTCCAACTGCTCGCGCACGATGCTGTTTGATATTGACAATCTCTGCTGGGACGAGGAGCTCTGCGCGCGTCTCGGCGTTCCGATGAGCATGCTGCCGACGCCGGTGCCGTCGTCCATGGTGTACGGACAGGTGACGGCAGGTCTGCCGGGACTGGAGACGCTCGAGGGCATTCCGGTCTGCGGCAGCGCCGGTGATCAGGCGGCCGCCCTGCTGGGGCAGGCATGCATCGTGCCGGGCCAGGCGAAAAATACATACGGCACCGGCTGCTTCACGCTCATGAACACCGGCAGCAAATCCGTGCGCAGCGTCAGCGGTCTGGTCACGAGCGTTGCGTGGTCGGTCAACGGCAAGACGACCTATGCGCTCGAGGGCAGCGTGTTCAATGCTGGCAGCTCCATCCAGTGGCTGCGCGACGAGCTCGGCCTGATCGGCACGGCGCATGAGTGCGATATCCTGGCCGAGAGCGTGCCGGACAACGGCGGCGTGTATCTTGTGTCCGCGTTCACCGGTCTCGGCGCGCCGCGCTGGGATATGTACGCCCGCGGCGCGATCGTCGGCCTCACGCGCGGCAGCAACAAGGCACACATCGCCCGCGCCACGCTTGAGGGCATCGCGTATCAGGTCAAGGACCTGCTCGATGCCATGCAGGTCGATGCCGAGAGCCCGATCTCCGTCCTGCGTGTGGACGGCGGCGCGTCCGTCAGTTCGTTTTTGATGCAGTTTCAGGCGGATATGCTGCGCGTGCCGATCGACCGGCCGAAGCTGGTCGAGACGACGGCGTTCGGCGCGGCGTTCCTCGCCGGTATTGCCAGCGGCGTCTGGGAGAGCGTGGACGATATTGCGCTCCTGCGCCAGTCTGACCGTATTTTCAAGCCCGAAATGGATGCCGAGCAGGCAAAGCAGTATCACGATAACTGGCTGCGCGCCGTCGGCAGAGCGGAAAAGTGGAGCCAGGAATGAACCAGAACCTGTTTTTTACCCCAACGGATATTCTATTGCCGGCGCATGCGGATATGCGGCGCTGGAGCGTCATTGCCTGTGACCAGTTCACGGCGGATGCCGGCTATTGGCAGGCAGTGCAGGACACCGTCGGCGACGCGCCGTCCACGCTGCGGCTGATGCTGCCGGAGTTTTACCTCGGCAAGTGCGATGAGGCTGCGGCGACGCGCGAGATCCAGCAGACCATGCGCCGCTACCTCGATGACGGCGTGTTCCGCACCGTGCCGCACAGCCTTGTGCTCGTGCAGCGCACGCTGCCGGGCGGCGCCGTGCGCTGCGGCGTTGTCGGCGCGCTCGATCTGGAGGCGTATGATTACGCGCCGGACTCCGTCACGCCGATCCGCGCGACGGAGGGCACGGTCGCCTCGCGCCTGCCTGCGCGTGTACGCATCCGCGCGGCGGCAGCGCTGGAGATGCCGCACATCATGGTGTTTTACAGTGATCCGGAGGATACGATCCGCCGGGAAGCGCAGGCGGCGGCCGGCGAAACGCTGTATGATTTTGACCTCATGTCCGGCGGCGGTCACGTTCGCGGCCTGCGCATTGCGGGCGCGAAGGCGGATGCGCTTGCCGCGCGCCTGTGCGCGACCGGCGTCGGCACGGACGGCGCGCACCCCATGCGCTTTGCCATCGCGGACGGCAACCACAGTCTGGCGGCAGCCCGTCTGTGCTGGCTGGAGAAGAAGCAAACGCTCACGCCCGAGCAGGCGGCGGCCGATCTCGCGCGCTACGCGCTCGTTGAGCTTGTGAACCTGCACAGCCCGGCCGTGACGTTTGAACCCATCCACCGCGTGCTCTTCGGTACCGATGCGTCCAAATGGATGCAGGCGGCGGAGACGGCGCTGGCATCCACTGACGGCAGCGGCTATGCGATCTCCCTGATCGCCGGGCGTGCGCGCCGCGACATTCTCGCCAAGGGCGCGTCGCTCGGTGAAGCGATCGCCGCGATGGATGTGTTCTGCACGGCCTATCTCGCTGAAAACGGCGGCTCGGTCGATTATATCCACGGCGACGATGAGGCGACCGCCCTTGCGGCCGGTGATGGCTGCTGCGGTATCCTCATGCCGCGCATGGATAAGGCGGAGCTCTTCACGTCGGTGCTGCGCTCCGGCCCGTTCCCGAAAAAGAGCTTTTCCATCGGCCTCGGCGCGGACAAGCGCTATTACCTCGAGTGCCGCAAACTGTAATTCGTAACTATCTTACCTGAGAGGCAGCCAATCGGCTGTCTCTTTTTTTGTTCTGCCGCGCGCGGCGCGTGCATAGGATGTGGCAGAACAAAAGAGGAGGGACCACCATGATCTTCACAAATCAGGCGCTGGCGCTGTTCCCGCCGGCGCTGGGACAGGCCATTGCGCACACGCAGCGCGACCGGCAGGAACTCGTGGAAGAGATCTGCTGCCGCATCGGTCAGGTGCCCGTGCTGCTGACGCAGGCGCATGTATATCCGGCGGAATGCCGCGCCATTCTGGCGGGTGATCTGGACTATCTGCTCGAGCGCGCGACGGGAGCGTCCGTTTACGCGGCCGGAGAACAGATCCGGCAGGGGTACTTACAGACGGCCGGCGGCTGCCGCGTCGGGCTTTGCGGCTGCGCTTACGGACAGGCTGCCGGGCAGATCGACAGCATCCGGCAGCTGAGCTCCGTGTCTGTGCGCATCCCGCACGCGGTGCCCGGCTGTGCCGATGCGCTTTTGCCGCAGCTGCTCCGCGATGGGTTTTGCAGTACGCTCATCCTCTCGCCGCCCGGCAACGGGAAAACGACGCTGCTGCGCGAGTGTGTGCGCCGCCTGTCCGATATGGGCACGCGCATCTCACTCATGGACGAGCGCGGCGAGATCGCAGCCGTGCAGAACCGCGCGCCGCAGTTTGACGTCGGGGCAAATACGGACGTGATGACCGGCGGGCAGAAGGCGCCCTGCTGCATGATGCTCCTGCGCGCCATGCGGCCGGATGTGCTGGCGTTTGACGAGATCAGCGCGCCGGAGGACATCGAGGCTATCCGCATTGCCGCCGGCTGCGGCGTCGCACTGCTGGCGACGGCGCACGCGCAGAGCGTTGCGGCGCTGCGGCACAGGGCGCTGTACCGCGCACTGCTGGACGAGCATATTTTCCGCCGCGCCGTGTGCATCACGCGCAGCGACGGCGAGCGCGTCTATACCGTTGAGGATCTGACATGACGCGCCTGCACTGGCTGGGAGCGGCGCTGGTGTTCCTGGGCAGTACGGCCGCCGGATTCGCGCTGCGGCAGGAGCTGCGGCTGCGGCTGCGCC
>ERZ791614.1389-NODE-1389-length-12590-cov-2.302912_pt1 | contig 12590 bp, 9 predicted proteins | sample MGYA00510274_ERZ791614 | MGnify/ENA primary metagenome ERZ791614 (study PRJEB30046, sample SAMN00715221) | human gut metagenome | study: EMG produced TPA metagenomics assembly of the A metagenome-wide association study of gut microbiota in type 2...
CGATCGAGAACAGCCAGCTCGGAGAACATCTGGCAGAACCTGGATGGCATTGTCATCACGATCATTTCAAAGATTCCAATCCAAACATCGAATGGAAGGCAACTCTGGATCAGGCAGAAAAGGTCGGACTTGGAACCAGAGAATATGAATTAAAGAGAGTTAAATAAAGAAAACTTACGGATTTTTACAAAAATCGGGATGCAGAAGCATAAAAATAGCTTCTGCATCCCTTTTTACGATATATCATTTGCTTATGATGCAAAAGCGTGATATTATCAGAAGAGTGTAGATTAAGAAAATTGGGAGAGGAAAAATTATGGACAAGCATAAGCATGAGAGAAGTACATTCTCGGGCAAGATCGGGTTTGTACTGTCTGCGGCCGGTGCTTCGGTAGGTCTTGGAAATATATGGAGATTTCCATACCTTGCAGCGAAGTATGGCGGCGGCATTTTTTTACTGGTTTACATCATCCTGGCACTGACGTTTGGTTACACGATGATCGTAGCGGAGACAGCACTCGGACGTATGACAAAGAAAAGCCCTGTAGGAGCTTTTGCAAAATTTGGTAAATCCAAATGGCTGTCATTTGGTGGATGGATCAATGCGATCATTCCGGTTCTGATCGTACCGTATTATTCTGTGATCGGTGGATGGGTGATCAAATATCTGGTGGAGTATATCAAAGGAAACAGTCAGGGACTTGCTACAGACGATTACTTTTCTACATTTATATCTGATGGAGTTTCCACAGAAGTCTGTTTTCTGTTTTTTACCCTGCTTACCCTGATGATCATTTATGCAGGCGTGCAGAACGGTGTGGAACGAGTTTCCAAGTTTATGATGCCGATCCTGGTCTTTTTGTCAGTCATTATCGTAATTTATTCTGTGACAAGACCAGGCGCACTGGAAGGCGTGAAGTACTTCCTTGTACCGAACATTAAGAACTTTTCCTGGATGACAGTTGTTGCAGCGATGGGACAGATGTTCTATTCTCTGTCAATTGCAATGGGTATCCTGGTAACATTCGGTTCTTATATGAAGAAAGACGTGTCTATCGAAGGCTCTACAACAAATGTAGAAATCTTTGACACGGCGATTGCAATGATGGCAGGTCTGATGATCATTCCGGCAGTTTTTGCTTTCTCCGGCGGCGATCCGGACACACTGCAGGCTGGTCCGGCGCTGATGTTCATCACGATTCCGAAAGTATTTGCAAGCATGGGATTCGGAACACTGGTAGGAATCCTGTTCTTTGTCCTGGTACTCTGTGCAGCACTGACAAGCTCTATTGCTCTGACAGAGAGTGCAGTTTCTACTTTCCAGGATGAGCTGAAATGGAGCCGCAGGAAATCAACCGTTCTTGTCGGAGTCATCATGATAATTCTCGGAAGCCTTTCTTCTCTGGGATATGGACCACTGGGATTTGTAAAGATTATTGGAATGCAGTTCCTTGATTTCTTTGATTTCCTGACCAACTCCGTAATGATGCCGATCGCAGCAATTGCTACCTGCCTTCTGGTATCCAGGGTTATTGGTGTAAAACGAATCGAGAAAGAAGTTCTTCTTGAAGAAAGTACTTTCCGAAGAAAAAATATTTTCAATTTTATGATTCAGTATCTCTGTCCGATCTTTGCGGCGATCATTCTGATCAGTTCCGTAGCGAATGCATTTGGATGGATTTCAATGTAAAAAACGGGGGCGAGACCATTGGTCTCGCCCCAACTTTTATACTTTTGGCTGATAACGCATATTAGACACATTATATACCGTGATAAATGCAAGTGGATCTTCTTTGTTGATGAAGTTCATCAGCTTCTGATACTCCGTCTTATCTACGATGGTGATGATCTCATTTCGTTTCTGCATATTGTAAGCACCGTATGCCTCATAAACAGTAGCTCCACTATGTAATTCATGGATAATGAAGTTTCGGAGCTCTTCTTCCTTCTTCGTGATGATGCACACACGTCGTTTAATGTTATGGTCAAAGATAAAATGATCCAGAACGATTCCGTTGAAATAAGTTCCAAGGATACTCAAAACGACAGTCTTCTTGTCATAAACAAGTGCGGCAGAAAGTGCAACGCACATGCCTGAAAGTGACATGGCCTTGCCAAGTTCCATATGCAGATATTTGTTCATGATCTTTGCAACGATGTCCAGACCGCCGGAGGATGCATTTCTGTTAAAAAGAATGCTCAGTCCTACGCTGACGACCAGGATATAGCAGAGAACATCCAGCTCCTGACTGTTGGTCATGGAACCGAAATCAGGAAAAATCTTTTCGAACAGACCAAGAAACAGAGGAAGCATGATGCTGGTATAAACAGTCTTTACACCAAACTCTTTACCGCAGGTAAAAAAACCGATGATCAGCAGTACCACATTCAGGATCATCGTGATCGCAGAAAGCGGAAGCGGAACAAAGTTGGACAAAACGATTCCAAGACCGGAAATGCTGCTGACAGAAGTATGGCTTGGAACCAGGAAAAAATATACCGCTGCGGCGATGATCGCCACGGCAATAGTCAGAATCACTGTTTCCAGTAACAGTTTTGAATAATTCAATTGTTTTTTCATGATAAGATCTCCAGGTAATAGTTTTTGAAAGATTAAGCCTGTTCTTCCGGAAGAGGAAGCTTCACCGTGATCGGAGGGTGATCGAGAGCAGGGATGATCTTGTCTGTGAAATCCTTTGTTGAGAATTTCAGGCTGGATGTGTTGATACATGGGTGACATCCGAAATATGGATCTTTGAGTACATCTTCGTCGATCAGAAGCTGGACTTTTTTCTCATGGTCGTTCATAAGACCAAGGACACTGACAGACCCGGGTGTGATGTCTAGATATTTTTCCATATATTCCGGTTTGGCGAAGGACAATCTGGCAGAACCGATCTGTGCGGAGAGATTCTTGGTCTTAAAAGGTTTGTCACCCGGCATCAGGAGCAGATAGAAGTCTGTTTCCTGGCGGTTGCACAGAAAAAGGTTTTTGCAGATCGCTGTGTCATCACCAAGGACACGGTCGATTGCCTCGCAGGCCTCCATTGTCATGGCTGCCTCGTGATCTACTCTCTGATACTCTACTCCAAGTTTATCTAAAAAATCATATACGCGGATCTCTTTGTCGAGTCTGCCATCTGTATTTTCTGGTCTTCCGTTTTGTAACTGCATTTGTTATAACTCCTTGTAAATTAACGTTTATTAGAATACATTCTTTTATATTATGGCTTGACACTCCCCACAGCTAAAGCCTTAACTTGACCCATTTTTATATTTCTTGATGGGATATGCTCTCTGGGATTCCGGCTCATCCGGACAACCATGCTTCCTGCCACTGGGGAACTACGTAATTCATGAAAGATCTTTTTCCCATCATCTACCATACGATTTTGTACGATCCGGATCAGAAAATTTGCTTTCAGATCCGCTGCTTCTGAGAAAAATTCATAGAAATCACCTTCCCGGTCACATACTGTTAATATTGGGATATCCGCTGGCATTCTCAGCAGTGTCTCACGCATGCTGTCCAGCCATCGGAAATTTTCTTTTTCCTCTATTGGTCTGGAACGTTTTTGCTCTTTTGTCTGGGAATCGTCCTTCGGCTTTTCCCGTGTATTTGTCTCCTGGTAGATAATACCCAAAGGGATCCCCTGGTCTGTCACGGCGATGCAAGAATGGACCAGCATTCCCCTTTGCTCCGTACTGCAATAGTATCCCATTCCCTGGATCGCTTTCCGGTCTCCAAATCCAACAGCGGTAGTATCCTGAACAGCTAAGATCCACTCTGCATCTGCACATTTTATTTTTTCTACAGTTGCTCTGGATATGCTGTCAAGTAATTCATCTTTGGATATCTCGCTATTACTAAAGAAACGGTATGCCGCTTTGGCAGAACTTCTGGAGCCGGTAGCTGCCCAAGTAGATTTTCCGGGCGATGCTGCAAAAGCGTCTATGATCTTGAAGAAACGTAACTTCAAACGCTGGTCAGTAAAATTTATGTCCACAAACTCTTCTTGCCAGTTCTTGTATTCCGCCGTCATTTGGATCTCCCCTTTTTCTTTAGTATAACATGGGAACATATAAATATCTATGATTACTTATGGGTCAAGTTAAGCTTGTAGAAGGAGGGAATGTTTCTTAAAATTAAACGATAAAGTGTGAGAAAAGGAACCATAAATTTGTCTATTTATAGACATAATAATATTTTTTTAAAATCATATAACAAAACAGAAAACAGAACAAATCCGTAAATCAGGTATGGCAAAATAGATGTTGTAATGATAAAGAATGTAAAACGATTAGGAGAAAAGTATATGACACAGGTAATACCGTATTCGGAGCAGGAGGCCAAATATCAAAAAGCTGAACAGCGAAGAATTACAGAACTTCAGTTGTCTCAGGGATTTCAGGTTGCAGACCTATATTTAAACAGATCTTATCTGGATGCATTTTCGAGTGCTCCTATTATTTCTGCAAATCGTTCAATTATGGATGTCTCTAGGCTTCGCCTTGTTGAAATATCCAAATTGGTTTTTGATGCAAATGAAAAATTTACAGATAAACTGATGAGTGTATATTCTGCATTACATAGTTTGAACAGTGCAGTTGCTCTTATCATTGACAGTGATGGTGAGAAAATTCGATTTTATATGGGAACTCGTTCTGAACAGAACAGTTCTCTGGCAGGAGACATTCTTGAATCTACATTAAAGGGAAATTTTCCGGGGATTGTATATGATTCAAAGGATATAAATGATATCCAGGATGTGATTACAGGTATCCAGAAAAAAGGAATTAAAAGTCTTGCATCAGTGTCTATTGTTCCATCTATGAGAGATGAAACAAAGGATATGGATAATTTTATTCAGGGAATTGAGAAATTTATTGATACGATGAACGGAAAATCATATACCATGTTATGTCTCGCAAGTCCACTGGACAGACAGGTAATGGAAAAACGAAAACATGGATATGAAGAACTTTGCTCTGTCTTAACACCGCATGCAAAATTATCGTTGGCGTATGGGGAAAATGAAAGTAGTGCAGTGAATAAAAGTATATCCACAAGTTTCTCCAAATCCGTAAGCAGAAGCGTAAGCAATTCAAATACAACAAGTTCATCAACTTCAAGTGGAACAAACTCCAGTTCAAGCAGTGGCAGCAGTTACAATGGAGGTTTTTCCAAAGATGGGAGCAGTTTTGGGTGGGGAGGAAACAGCGGATATTCCAATGGATCTTTTGATTCTTATACTTCTGGAAATTCGTTTACACAGGCTGTATCTGACAGTGAAGGATCTACTTCAACTGATTCTAAAACGGATGGAACGACAGAAACAGTAGGCTCTTCCAAAACAGTCACTTTAAATTTTGAAAATACAGGTGTAAGTAATCTGATTAAGCGGGCGCAGGCACAGTTGGAACGTTTTAAAATGTGTGAATCTTTTGGAATGTGGGAATTCTGCAGCTATTTTATGTCGAAAGATATTCATACTACTGCACTTGCCGGAAATGCGTACAAGGCATTAATGACAGGAAAAGAATCGGATGTTGAAAGTGCTCATTTTAATATATGGTCACTTAATCAGGAGGATACAATTAAAAAAATTACAGACAATATTCTGCATTTTGTCCATCCAAGTGCAGAGATTGCAGCTTTTGAAGGAGGGTACAATAAACAGATTGTAACGCCGACGAACCTTGTAAGTGGAAATGAACTTCCTATTGTAATGGGACTTCCTAAAAAATCAGTTTCCGGACTGGCAGTTGTGGAAATGGCGGAATTTGGTCGTTCGGTTGTTTATGAAAATAAAGTACCTTCTCGAAAGATTGACTTTGGAAATATATATCATATGGGCGTTGTTGAAAATTCAAGAGTTGTAATGGATCTGGATCTCTTATCTTCTCATTGCTTTATTACAGGATCTTCTGGTTCAGGAAAGTCATATGCTACATATGAATTGTTGGAACAGGTACTTCAAAATGATGTGAAGATTATGATTATTGAACCTGCAAAGGGCGAATATAAACAGATTTTCGGAGGACTAAAAGGAATCAAGATTTTTACTACGGATCCAAATGCATACAGAATACTGAGAATAAATCCTTTTCAATTTCCAGACAATATTCATTTACTTTCTCATGTTGAACAGCTTCTTCAGATATTTAATGCATCCTGGCCATTATACGCAGCTATGCCTGCAATATTAAAACAGGCTGTTGTGGACAGTTATACCCGCTGTGGATGGGATGTTCAGAATTCTATCTGGATTCCAGGTATCAGTGATCATAAATACCCGGTATTTGCAGATGTTCTGGAGATTCTTCCGGATATTATCAATACTTCTGATTATTCCGCGGACTCTAAAGGCGATTACAAAGGTGCATTGCTTACGAGAGTACAGTCTATGACGGTTGGTATCAATGGTGTGATTTTTAAGAACAGTGTTGGAATTGAAGATTCATTATTATTTGATTCGAATGTTGTAATAGATCTGAGCGAACTTGGATCAGATGAGGCAATTGCTTTGATCATGGGTGTATTGATCATGAAGCTGAATGAATACAGAAAATCTCAGAGAAAAGAAAATCCAAAACTTGCTCTAAACTCTCGGCTCAGTCATGTTACCGTTCTGGAAGAGGCGCATAACCTGCTGAAACGAACTTCCAAAGACCAGAATCAGGAAGGCGCAAATATGATTGGAAAATCTGTAGAGATGATCAGTAATTCTATCAAAGAAATGCGAACATATGGTGAAGGGTTTATTATTATAGATCAGTCTCCGATGGCTGTAGATGCATCTGCTATTGAAAATACATCGACAAAGATCATTATGAACACACCGGCAAAAGATGCCTGTGAAGAACTGGGAAGTGCCCTTTCCCTGAATGCTCAGCAGACCAGAGAACTGTCCCGACTGAATGTTGGAGTTGCAGCAGTTTTCCAGAAGGGATGGCTGTCTCCGGTTTTGATGAAAGTAGATAAATGGGATGACCGTTATAATACAGAACTGGAAATGACGAATCCGGCAGATCTGAGGGTCACAAAGGGAAATCTTCTGACAGTATTAAATGAACAGAAGAAAGAGCAGCATTTTTCGCCAATGCGTTTGAAGACAATTACCCGTTCTTCTGCGCTGCCAGCGGATAAAAAGAGAGAGTTGGATGATATTTTGCGTTCCTATAATGATAAATTTCCTGCTAACAGTGCTTTTAATAAGTTGTATTATGGAAATTTACTGCTCGAACTGACAGGGTGTGGACAGTTGTTTGAAGTAATTCCTCTGGATGATGTGCCTACATATAGACAATTCAATGCAATGGACAGTGATTCCAGAGAATTCTCGGATATGTTGAACTTATATAAACAGAATACGCAGGAATGGTTTGAGAAGTTTTTTTCAGCACTTTCCTTATATGTACTTCTGGATGATGAGTATGTAAAAGCTACCGTTATTCTGGATATGTTATATGCAATTGGATATGGTGGAAAAATAAAATATTATCCAGACAGCAAATTGGCTATGCTGTGCAGAATGCTTTATCGTCAGCTTGGCATTTCATTAAAATAGTACGGGGAGAAGAAGAATGGCATTTAATAAATTTAATGAAACGAATGAGACAAAAGAAAATCCAGATAATAAAGAAGCTTCAACAGAAAAAACGGAAAAACGGCACAATCAGATCCTGGAAGGCGCGTATGATTATAAAGATGAGTTTGAATCAAAGGTAGAAAACAGTGAGGGGAAAGAAGCACAGGATACTAAGGAAAATCAAAAGAAATCGGATGGTAGTGAGAAACCGAAAATGTTTGAGCGTATAAAAGATTTCTTTTCTAAAGAAAAAGTTAAAGAGGCAGATAAAACGGATAAAGCTGAAGAAGCGGATAATCATAAAACAGCGAAAGAACGTTCAAGGGAATTCAGGGATTCATATAAATACGATGTAGAACAGAAAGCGTATGAAGAACCTGTTAAGAAAACAGAAACAAATAACGAAGGGGAGTCCAAAGGAGAGAGAGAAAAAACGTTAGATGATCAAAGATAGCATGAAATAATAAATATGGAGGCTACAAACATGGCAACTCAGATAAATATGCAGTACAATCCATATCTTCCACGACTTACCCTTCTTATTGACGGAAAACAGCCATCCGAGTATAGTCGTTTAACTCAGTTTGCAGATGAAGATATCTGGAAGTGGCATTCTGAAATACTGAATGTTCTTTATAACGAAGTACGGGATGAGTTTTTTGTTATATTTACAGGAACAGAGTGGAGCATAGACATTATGAAGTTTGAATGTGAGCAAAACTTACATTGTATAGGATTCTCTTCAGAATTACCACCTGTCAATATTCCATTTCAAAAAAGACTTGGAATGTTGAACCAGCTTGTAAAAAATAACACAGAAATTAGATTTCAGTCAACAATTATTGAGTCAGATTTTGTTATTTTTCCAGAGTTTCAGAGTTATCTGGAAGAGATAAAAAATATTGAAATCAGTAATCTGTTCTGTAGTACACGAGTTCAGATTTTGGATCGCTCAAATAATTGTTTTGAAAATAAACAGAATACTTTTTTATTTATTCTGGCAAAGAATCTTTCAGAAGGGGAAGCGGTCGCTCGAAAATATAATTCAGATAATCCTGTTTTTCTGATCTATCAGGGAACAGAAACGAAATTAAAAAAAATAGACAATACATATCTTGCGTATGAATGCGAAACGCCAGAAGTTATTTCTGTGATTTTGAATTGTTTTTTAAGTTTTCCGCTTATGTTAGCTTTTCGAAACTGTATTCAAAGCATTTCCTGTGGAACAGAAATAAATTTTTCAAAACTTACGGCTATTGATCCAGTTGTCAGTGTAAAGATACAAAAAACGATAGAGACCGGGAAGAGTAATATTATCCAGATTGCAGTGGATCCGCCACTTTCGTCGCCACCGCAGGTGATTTTTCGAGTACTTGATAATACAATTGCAACAACAGACAATTTATGCGTGGCTGGCGTGAAACCTGGAAGGACGCAGTTGGAAGCATATTATTATGGAACCAAAAAACCTTTCCAGGTATGTGAGATAAATGTTATTCAGAGAAATCGTATTAAAAAAATTGTTTTAAATGATGATGAACTGATACTTGGTACAGGTGACAGTAAGAGACTACAGTATGATTATTCTCCTGTAAATGCCGATAACGTTAATACGATTACCTGGAAATCATCAGATGAAACGATTGCCAGTGTCAATTCACATGGCACATTAACCTGCAATTCACCGGGAAAGTGTAAGATATGGTGTATTGCAGAGAATGTTTCTGCTGTATGTGCCTGTGAAGTCAGACCATATCTGGAGTCTTTAAGTGTTGATTTAAAAGATGGACAGTTACATCTGCAGCCGATGCAGGAATATGAGGTGAATGTTGCTGTTTATCCGGAAAACAGTATTGACAGAGCGTATATCATGACAAGTTCTGATTATAATATTGCAAACATCATTGGAAATAAAGTGGTGGCAAAGAATATCGGTACTGCAACGATTGAAATAACAAATGTTACCCGGAGGAAAAAAACAACATTTACCGTAAAGGTACAGAAATCAGGTTTTATAAGAAAGTTATTTGGAAGATAATACTTCTGATAACAGTATAAACATTATGAAAAAGAAAAGAGGGATAAGGAATGGGAAAGTACATAGGCATTGATCTTGGAACAACATTTTCCTGTATGGCTTATATTAATGATAATGGCCAGCCAGTGGTAATTCCAAATGCAGAGGGTAAGAACATAACCCCATCTACAGTTTTGTTTGAGGATGGTTCCACAATTGTTGGAGAAGAGGCAAAAAATCAGAGCATTCTTGAACCTGTAAACTGTGAGCAGTTTGTAAAACGTCATATGGGTGAAAGAGATTATCAGTTTTCAACAGGAGATGGAGAAAAATATTCTCCGGAGGCTATATCTGCAATTATTTTGTCCAAAATGAAGGCAGATGCCGAGAAACATCTTGGTGAATCAGTTGACGGTGCAGTTATTACAGTTCCGGCATATTTCAATGAAGCGCAGAGAAAAGCAACCATGGATGCAGGGAAAATTGCAGGTTTGAATGTAATTGGAATTATAAATGAACCTACAGCAGCAGCTCTGGCATTTGGAATTACGAAGAGCAGTGAAAAAGAGCAGACAATTATGGTTTATGACCTTGGCGGTGGAACATTTGATGTAACGATTTTGCGATTCGATGCAGAAAATATCACAGTACTTAGTACAGCGGGAGATCGTAAGCTGGGTGGTTATGATTTTGATAAGTGTATTATAACTGCTGTAACGGATGCGGCAGCAGAACAGGGACTCGATATTCAGAGTGATCCCATTGCTCAGCAGGACCTGCAGTTAAAAGCAGAAGAAGCCAAAAAGACTCTTTCTGTAAGAGAAAAGGCGAATATTGTTCTGAATATTGGAGGTCGTCCATTCAAGTATACTTTAACCAGAGAAGAATTTGCAGACTTGATAGAGGGAGTATTATTTGGAACTATATCGAGTATGGAAAATGCATGTGATGAAGCAGGACTGGAATATACAGATTTGGATAAAATTCTTTTGGTAGGTGGTTCGACAAGAATGCCGCTGGTGCAGGAAGTTCTTGAGGAAGAAACAGGGATGACTCCTTCATCAGAAGTGCATCCGGATGAGGCAGTAGCGATAGGTGCGGCATATCATGTACTGGAAACATTAAAAAAGGCACAAGAAAAAGAACAGAAAAAAACAGAACATGGTGAAACAGGAAACCGACAGATTTTGAATGCGGCAATACCAGAAACGACTAAAAAATATACATTTACAGATGTTACATCACATGGAATTGGAATTGTATGTACGGGTGAAAATGATCAGGAATATAATTCTGTTATTTTGCCAAAGAATACACAGGTACCAGCGGCTTGTACAAATCAGTATTGCACAACAGCTCCATTTCAGGAGAATTTGTATATTCAGGTAACTCAGGGAGAGGAAGAAGATTTAAGGTATATAACCGTAATTGGAACAGCCGAAATTGAGATCGCACCACGAGAAAAGATTGTTGGAATTGAAGTGACAATTTCCTGCGATGAAAACTCGATTATTCATGTAAGGGTGTATGACCAGGATCTGCAGCAGGATTTGGGCGAAATGCATATTGACAGGGTTTCTAATCTTACAGAAGAAGAAATTCAACAGAACCGACAGCGTATCAGCAGACTTGATATAAGCGGGGAATAAGAAGTTTTGTTGAAGGGAAAGGAAAGTATTATGACAAAGCAAGAAAAACGAATAAAAAAATTTTTGTTGGCGCAGATTGTTGGAGCGTTAATTGGATTTGGACTTGTAATCAGAGATGCACCTCCTACGAATCTTGTAATATATGCTGCAATTATAAGTGGTTTATGGATCGTAGCGAGTGCTTTAATGCTAAAACAAATAAAAGCAGGCTTTTATTTAATGTGCATACAATCAATTTTTATTTTTATTTATAATATTGGCATTCTGAGAGGAGATATATTTAGTACTTTAGTGGCTGTAATATTACTGCCAGTAGTGAATTATTATTTTGTCATTACTAAATGGAAGACGAAAGTAGAAAATAATGCAACATATGAAGCAGTAAATATAAATTCTTCAGCAGATGATTCAGTAGCATATGCTTCACAATCTGTGCAGGCGGATAATAGCGCACAAAAGAATGATCACAGCAAAGAGGATAATTTTTCCGGAAATAACACATCATTTTTTGGATCTGCTAAAAAAATGGATATTACAATTGACTATTACAAAGAACTGGATATTGATCGTGCATGGGATGAAAAAACAATTCGCGAACATTTGAAAAACATGGAAAAAATATGGATCCAACGCCAGGGTGCCACAAATGATAAGGAACAAAGTTTACTTATTGATAAGATCATAGACAATATTCGAGATGCTCGCCGATACTTGATCAGAGCTGCAAAACGTCAGGCATACGATCAGGCCTTGGAACTTGCTTATCAGGCTGGCAGGATTGTGGATGTCGCTGAAGAAAAACTTCAGACAATACTTGATCAGGCAAGGGCATATTATCGTAAAGGTAATATTAAACTGGCTGCTAAATTTGCAGACTACAAAACCGGTTTAAAAAAGAAAATTGTAAAAGCCAATGAAGAATTGAAAGAAATCAAGTTTGAATATAAAACGAATTAACTAGTGGTGAGTGATTAATACCCATGCAGCATTCCAGCGCAGCTCACTAATCACTCACCACTCACCACTAATCACTAAACATGGATTTATTTAATTACTCCCGCCGCAAATCTTCCGAAGTCCATATCGGAGGCACTCCTTTGGGTGGAAACAATCCCATCCGTATCCAAAGTATGACCAACACCATTACTATGGATACTGAAGCATGTGTGGAACAAGCCAAACGCATTATAGATGTGGGCGGTGAATATGTACGTCTTACCACACAAGGTGTACGTGAAGCCGAAAACCTGAAAAATATCAATATCGGATTACGCTCTCAAGGATATGACACCCCGCTGGTAGCCGATGTGCATTTCAATCCCAAAGTGGCTG
>ERZ791614.1392-NODE-1392-length-12551-cov-2.390125_pt1 | contig 12551 bp, 14 predicted proteins | sample MGYA00510274_ERZ791614 | MGnify/ENA primary metagenome ERZ791614 (study PRJEB30046, sample SAMN00715221) | human gut metagenome | study: EMG produced TPA metagenomics assembly of the A metagenome-wide association study of gut microbiota in type 2...
CGCCGTTCTCATATCGTCAGCATTTCCCTCACAGTAGCAGGACGCCTGATGTATCATCATCATACTGTTGCTATACATGATGATCTCGTCCGCTGCCATAGCGATAACGCTTGCGATAGAGCATGCCCAGCCGTCTACATAGCAAGTAACTTTGGCTTTATGGCGCTTAAGGATATTTCCAATAGCAACGCCCTCTTTGATCTGACCTCCAAGAGAATTGATGTACAGGTTGATATGTTCACAATCTTTGTACTCATCAAGCTTGGCGGCGAAATACTTAGCGCCTGTCTTGCTCTCCTCAACTTTCCCCTTTTCCCAATCAATGGCAAGTCCTCCACGGACTTGTGAATATAGATATAGGTTAAGCTCTTTGGGCTTATCCGCTTCCATTTTGAATTCAAACTGATTAAAAATGCTATTCATTGCTGTTTCCACCTCCTTCGATTGTCTCGTAGTTCTTAGTTCTTGTGTGCTTATCGGCCCAGGCTTCTGGAATTCTTTCCTCACCTGTCTTCTCTCTCAACTCATTAGTTGAATAGAAACCGCTTGCGATTAACTTGTCAACTGCGTTCGCCATTTCAAGCACGTCAAGGTGCTTAAGGTTATTGGTGCAGACTTTGGCGTAGCAGCCACGCAGGACTTGCTCTTTAGTGTAGCGTTTTGCTGTTATCTCGTCGGATAACATCTTGGCAAACGGGTCAACGGCAGATGTCAATGTCATTGATAACGCTTCACTGATGTTCTCGACATTTCCCTTTACGATAGCCGGTGAAACGTTGAAAGCGATTGCCGCTTTCTCTAATGCGTCATTCAGCATAGAAATGTAGTCCGTTGCTTCCGATACTGTTCTCTTGGTTTCGCCTGCTGTTTGAGATGTATATTTAATGCCACCCCATAGCGGAAGAACGGCGTTCTTAGCGTCAAAATAGGTTTTGAAATAATTATTCATAAGAGTATCGAATTTCTTTTCAAAATCGTTCTGCCCCTGTGCCATTGGTGATATTTCGAGAATGCCTTTTTGACCACCGCTCTTAACATAGGCGTTTGAAGCCGTTTCCAAGAAACGATTATGTTCTTCTAACATTTCCGTAAGTATCTGTCTAACGCCACCATTGGAATATGTGAGATATAGGACATCTCCCATATCGAATGTTTTTTGAAACGTAAATGCGCCTCGTGCCACCTGAGAGAAACGGTTAGGATATAGCGCATACTCTTGCGTACTCCAAGAGTCGGCACAGATTATCTGCTGACCAGCGCTGACAACAAGGCTTTCACCACGCACGAGGGTCTTGCGGACAAGCTCGTTCTTGAATTGCACGGCGGTCTGATTGACATTAGGTTTGATATTGAACAAATACCATTCTTCGCCACGGAATGACTTGCCGTCACGATAGGTTTTTATCTCGCACTTTGAAACCAGTGCCGCAAGGATTTCAACAACAACTTGAACTGCATATGCTTGAACGGCAATTCTCGTTTCGTCATTATACCCAACCGACCGGACACTTATCACTTCATCACTCTTAGCATTCATTATGCGTGATAACAGTGATCTCAGCCCCATTGCGTTACCTCCTCTCTGTTTTTGCTAGTATGTGAATACGTCCATAATATTCATATCCATAGGCATACTTGATATTTGCTCAGCAATTTTATTCTGCGCTGCTTTCGCAGCAACATATGCCTTGAAAGGGTCTGTCTTTCTGGACTTAGGCTCTATTTTTCCATACGTCATATTGCCTGCGGACGAAGTGCAGACCTTGGTGTTATTCATAGCCCAGCGGAAAAGGGGATTGTCTCCAACTGCAAGCTTATGATTCACCAGCTGACTTGTGATTACAGGCATTATCATCATTTCATTCGACGGACGAACAAGCATGATATTTCCGTAACCTTTTTCATCAGAAGCGTAGAGATTTTCTTTGAGCGCCCTCCTAAGCAGCGTATAGCGGTAGTTATCTATGCCAGTCATTGTGACATTGGCGTTAAGCTCCGCCGCTTTCTGTGCCACCCATATAACGGGTATCTCAGGCGGTATCTCTGGACCGTCAACGAATGACAGTAGCCCCGCCGCTTCCCATTCTTGCAGTGGAGCCTTGATTCTTGATAGATCTGCAGAAGCCTTGCACACCCAGGTGTGCGTTATCCATACGTCAGTTCCGTCTACGTCAAAGAGCAAACCAGCTGAAAGGAAGTCATCGGTCTTCATATAGTCAAAGCCTGCTGTGCATTGTCTGCCTTGAAGCTTTGACAAATATGGCGTGATATCCTGATTAGTTGCCAGGATATTATCAAATGCGGTTATACCGCCCTCTGTCTGTTGCGGCAAACAGTTCATGCGTTTAACTGCGAAACTGATATTGCTTATCTTATCGTCAAGATAGTTTTGAAATTCCGTCTTCATTTCCTGAAGAAGATCGGGCAGGTATTGCAGTGAGGGGTTAGCCTTATACCACATTTCGGGCATTTCGACTTCTTCGGGACTATCCACCCGGGCTATGAACGGAAGCATACCATTGTCTTCAATCTCGCCGTTAAGAATTCTTATGCCTTTGGCTTTCTCTTTATCGAGAGGTCCTTCTCGAACGAAGCCGTCAGTACTCATGATAGTGCGGCGTGGTCTTGGTACTTTTCCGAGACCACCAACAGCAACGTCAATGAGCTTGCTATTCTCATAGGCGTGCACCTCGTCATGATCTACCTTTCCTGGACGTGCTCCATCGGCTGACTTCGGGCTTGATGTTCGGTATTTCAACTCGGATTTTGTTTTGAGATTTATAATTTTCTCGGTATTCCAGTAGAAAAATCGTTGCATTTTCTCACGATTATCTTCGAGAACGTTATACACGTCTTTGAACGTTGTCTTAGCCTGATCTTCTGTGGTTGCGAAGATGTCGATATTATAGTGCCTGATGCCATTGGTAGGTGTGAGTAGGCAGAAATCTTCAAAGCCCAGAAAACCATTCTTGCCAGTACCACGCCCAACATAAAGAAAAAGTACCGGCCAGCGTAGAGCGCCACTTGCGGTATATGTGCAGTTGTGTAAAACGAAAACAAAACGCTCCCATGGGAATAACTTGAACGGAAAATATTTTTCATAGCTGAAATATTTTTCTGCCTGAGCAACATCGATGTAGATATCTTCTGACAAAAACATGCGCTTGACGTAGTCAATAAGCTGATACTGCTCAGCACAATACGGATACTTATGCTCCTCGACTAGGCTGATATAGTCTGCAAGATACGAGAGGTCAAGAGCTTCTTGCCCCTTACAGCTCTTCGTCATCGTCAAGGTTCTTGACCTTGTCAGTTGACAAACCCAAGTCTTTCAGAATTTGAAGTTTCTGCTTATTGTACATATACGCCTGCTTTACGGAGGGATTGTCTTTTTCATACTCTTTTCCTACCGCAGAAACCGCCATATAGGTCAGTCCTCTCTTGCGAATATCAGCCTGCATTTTTCGTTCCTGCTTCTCGTAGAACATATAATCTGCGACAAGCGACTTGTAGAAATCGACAGAAGCTCCCATCTGGACAAGCTGTTCTGTCAACGAATTTTCGATCTCTGATAGACTAGGCTTTTTCACTTTTGCCAACTCCTTACATTTGATTTTCTTGAAAAAATTCTCTCACGTGCGTGCGAGGGCGGATTTGTCTTTTGTGCCTCCCGTCGTACAAGGCCGAAAAAATTTTTCGACACTTGACCCCGGGGGGTATCGCCGCAAGGCGCTCACCACCGCTCCTCATTGACGAACTTATCTGCACGTTCTTGCCAGCGCCGTTCTGGGTGCTGTGCTTCATGACAGTCATGGCACAGTGCTATCAGCTGTCTATGCCGTTCGCCATTATCGTCATAGTAATACCGACTGTATGCAAGCTGCGGAAATTGCTTAAGATGCTTGACGTGATGAAGAATATTTGCTCTCGTCACCTTGCCTTTGCACTTGCATATCTGACACTCATTGTGCTGCTCTGCGATAACGCTCTTACTGAACTTTCTCCAGTAGCGGTCGTTGTAGAACTTGTCAACTCGTCCGTCCTTGATTAGCTCTCTGATCTGACTCGTACTATACACGTTATCACCCCGCATATATAGCACAAGGACCACGTCATACAACGTGGCCCTTGCACCGGCATAAAACTATGGAAAAACTATAACAACAACCCCGCATTATCATCATAGCATGCAGAGTGTGTTCGTGCGTGTTACAACGTGTTTTTTTTGCAAAATTTGCAATGCCTGCCCTTACAGTAGTCTTCTGATGCGTTGACCTGCCTGGCTATCCATGCCCATGACGGCGGCTGCCACCCTCCATCCTTGCGTGGCACGAGGTAGCGAAGTCGAAAAATAATCCTGATGAATGCGTCATCAATGCCTGACACATATGTTTCAATCTCTGATATTTCTGCTTTGAGTCTGCTATAATCATCACTGTCTGTACTTACCCACTTCAGCTCAGCCTTAAGCTGTCGATATGACAGCAATCGCTTCTTAGTCATGATGATTCTCCTTTCCCTGCCTTGCCGATAATTCTCTCGATATTTTCACCAGGATATCTTTCAACACAACACCGTTTTTTTGAAGCGCATGGGCATGACGTGTCAGGCTATCGTCGATATATGCAACGTATAACTTACCACAGTGAGGGCAGTTATAGCACCATACGTCCCCCTCTATGCTTTGAAATCTCTCTTTGCGAACGCAGACTATGAATGCCTTATGGCAATCATCACATATCACGCTAAGCTCGGCTCCCTTAAGACTCATCATCTCACCCCCTATATGTTCAGCTTCGCCGTTCTCCGGTACATAAACAGCGATATGTAAAACGTGCCGTTATCCTCGTTCCAGAATGGTCGGCAATCAGCATAGTAATAATCTTGATACATATTCTCGAACAGCGCCGAGTTATCACAGTTATATGCCATGCTCTGCACCGCACGTTTCGTTAAACGATAATCATTATTCTGCGGTTGCGGTTTAATGCAATTAGTTGACGCAACATAACGCTTGGCGTGCTTGCCGTTGTTATGTTCTGAAATCTTCTGCTTGCAGAAATACTTTGCGATTCCTGCACAGCCTGTCTGGTCAAACATCAATGGCAGGACCTTGTCAACATAGCCCTTGCCCCATATGGATGCTATCTCGTTGATAGTCAGACCACCTGTCATGATAACATGGAAGTGGATACGTCCAGACTTTGAGCCCTGCTCAATGGAATAAATATATTTCATTCTCGGTAAGCCTCTCTTGACTCTTGCTCTATTCACACGCTTGACAAAGTTAGCAAAGTCTTTCTTGGCACGCTCAAGGTCAGCAGGATTATTCTGCGGTGCATAGGTCAGCTCGAACTTATAGTCTTTGTCAGTGAAGTTTGCAGGGATAAGTCTTGCCAGAGCTCTTTCAGCATTGATCTGATTCAATCTCTCCTGCACCTTGCTTGTCGGCTTTCTTTTCTTTTTTCGACTAGAAGAACGTGGGCAGGCATAGACAGGATACATATTCACTTCCATGTAGTTTCCATAAATATACTTTTGCTCTCTGTATCTCATAAGGCTCATTGTCATTTCCTCCCACTGTCCGAGTTATTAAGACCCATTACAAGCCCTCATACCCGTGCTTACACACGGGCTGAACACTTGTTCTATACTATATATAATATAGGGCTTCACTTTGTCATTGCCAATTGCTCATAATTTCTGCTCTTGTCTTTTTCTTCGCACTCCCTGTTGAATACTTCTTGTAACATATCGTGCATGGAATTAATGTCATTAAGAAGTTCTTGTGTTACAACGCCATGGGTTTCACACAGTACACCGAGCGTAAGCAAGCCTGCTTTGACGATTATCATATCATCAATGGAATAGTATGTAAGAATTTCATAATCATCTATGACCTCAAGAAATGCTTTCGGACATATGTGCACCTTTTCTGCACCTGCGAATATCTGATATTCGTTAGGTCCGGCAACGAATGTCGAACGACGAACTATGATCTTGTCTGTTGTACATGAGCCACTCTTCTTCATGATGCTGTTGAGAATAGCAGGTGGCAGCTGCTTGCATCTCCAGTTCTTACGGTCATTTTCATTGATATCGAAGAGTGTGAGCAACTGTTCGCTGGTATTCATGTTCGGCATGCCGTAAAGCGGATATATTGCACTTCCTGAGCCGATCCATAATGAATTATCATTTTCATTATAGAAGTAGGATATGGTCTTAGCCTCTTTATTACATATTTTTTTCAGCTTAGATATTTTCATTTTCTCACTCCTTTATTAAGGTACTTCAAGATTGCTTCCTGCGCCTGCTCAAAGCCTTTGCATACAACTGCAAGATAGCCGTTGTCATTAAGCGTTTTCAGAAACTTCTGTTGAGATTCCGATACTCGTCCACCTGATGTGCGTTTCATTTCTATAAAAAGGCCGTAGTAACCGCCACGTGCCACCGGAAGCATTATGTCAGGCACACCTGACTTTACGCCCTCAGACTTAAGATCTGCGGCAGTTCTATAGTGGCGATAGCCGCCGTTCGGTATAGCGAACATATACTCTAGTTCTGGATACTTGCCTGAGCTGAACGTTGCCCACTTGAAAAGCAATGCCTGCTCTATGTGTTCTGTTGGTGTAGCCTTCTTATTCACTAAGGACACCGTCCATTCTTGCACCGCAGCTAGGGCAGTAATTATAGTAGCAATGCCCACAATAATATGCCGTTTCAGTTAATCCTTTGCATTCGGAACAAATCCATTGTTTATTGTCAATTGGGTCATTGCCAAGTTTAAGCCACTTTCCATGCTTGACTTCCTGCACGTCTGCAACTTCAAGAGTTGTGTCCAATTCTCCTTTAAAATAACACGGAACGCTTTTTATCGCCTCGTTTACCTTATCCCTAATAAACTTTGATGTGCCATAGTTTCTAAAAATATAATTAAGTCTATTTTTTAAGCTAGCAACTTTAATGTATTTGTCAGCCATTGTTATACCTCCTTAAAATGTCACTGTCACATTCAACACTGCCGCCGCTATCCAATAGACGGCTTTCTTATAATCCTTTTGTATAGCATATATGATAGCCGCTCCCACGTCCAGCAGAATCAGCAGGAGCGGAAATATGTATTCGGGTTTTATTTTCATCATTGCTTATTCCTCCTCAAACTTTTGTGCTCTTGTTACGGGAACATTCCCTCCAAATGATATTTCTTGAAACATTGCCATGACTCTTTTTCTTGATAAACCTCATCATACCTTGCCTGAATGCCGTCAAGCGTCATAGCTATTTCTTGCTGATACTTCACTTCGGGATAGTACGTAACTTGCATGAATTTGAAAATCTCAGGATTAATATTCATTCCGCTCTGATATCGTGCCAAAAACGCTTCCATTTCATATTCCAAGATATAGAAAAGATATCTTGTTCCCATGCTCTTGTCTTTGGGTTGAAATACGCCGTACTTGGTTTCCAGCTCTGAGTTCTCGCAAAGATATCTTACTTTTCCGTCCGTAGCGGATAGCTGAATATAGACAGTGCCAGCTTCGTACACTTTGCCTTTTTTCACACGTTCAAATGTCACAATGTCAAGCAGTGGTTTGCGTTCCTTCTTGGCATGGGAAAGAATGTAGTCCGTGCGGTTTTCAAGATTTTTCATTTCAAGCCATGTTGCCATGGTTTCACTGACAATGTCTTGCTCAGTGAAGAATTTCAAAAAATCGTCCTTGACCTGATTATATTCATCATCACCGCAGAGGTCTTTCAGCGTTGCCATAAGGTCATTCGTTGCCTTACGCACTTCAAGTTCGCTTTGTATCAGCTCTTTGCAGAGGTCTTTCAAAGACGGAAGTTCTTCCTTTTCAAACGTGTCAACATAGCGTGGAATGTTCAAATTGTAGTCATTCTTAGCAATTTCCTCATAGCTTGCCACGTTTGAGAATTTTTCAACAACACTGCGGCTGTGATATGTATCGGCTATTTTCTGAATGTGCTCGTCCGTCATGACGTTCTGCTTGCCGTGCTTTTCAAAAAGCTTTTCGGCACTGATAAACAAAATGTCTCTCGTTTGCTTGTTCTTGCTGAAGACGATAACATTGACAGGTATGCAGGTATTCAAAAACATATTTTCAGGCAATGAGATAACTGCGTCTATCAAATTATTTTCTATGAGTTGCTTGCGGATCCTGCCCTCTGCATTACCTCTAAAGAGAAAGCCTGTAGGCAAGATATAGAATGCCTTGCCCACGTCCGACAGCCTCGACAAGCCGTCAAGTACAAACGCATAGTCACTAGCCTTAGCAGGTGCAAGGTCATAGCCCTCAAAGCGTGGGTCTGACTTTGGCTCCCATTTCAGTGAATAAGGCGGGTTTGATATGACAACGTCCGTTGCATTCTCCTCATACGTATCAACAACTTCTATGTCGCTGAACTCGTCCGATTTGCTCAGCTTATAGACTTTCTGCACTTCGTTGAGTAGGACGTTTTTTTGCAGAACCACAGCATTCTTATTTCTCAACGCAAGATTGAGAAGTAGCACAGGGATACTCATTTGCGATAATTCTTCGCATTGAAAGACGCTATCCCTATCCATACCAACCGACAGTGCGCCAGTTCCTGCACATATATCAATTATCTTTTCTGACTTTGGCGCAAGATTAGAAATCAACTTGCACAGACAATCGGGCGTATAATCCTGTTTTAGATTATTGCGGTTTGCGTTATTCTCTTGAAAATAGTCACGCAGGCAATCGTTATTGCCGTTGAAACCTTGCTTGACAAATTCCTTACATAGCTTGTCTTTTTCAACTTTGTCAAGAAGTTTCGCAAGAAGTGCCTGCGGAAGTTCAAAACTTTCTTTTATGCCGAACAGATTGTTGATTATTTCTGCTGTCATCTATGTCCTGCTTTCCAAACATTACCCCTCAAGGTCATCAGCCGCCTGTCTGAGCCACTGGCTTGTGACAGTAATGAACTTTTCCTTGGTCTGTGGGTCTTCAATATCATTGATTTTTTCAATGAATTCCGTAAGCCCTTTCTGAACGTTTTCAAAGATGATCTTCAGTGCAACCCTTGCTTCGTCTGCATTGCCTGACTTCAATTTCTTTTCCAGCTCTGCCTTGGCGTGGTCCGCTTCTTCTGCCTCAGCCTTAGCCTTACTGAGGGCGGTCTCATACTTAGCTACGGCTTCCTTAACTGCATTGTCACGTTCTGTCTGCGCTTCTTTGAGGACGCTATCTTTTTCAGCTTCTGCCGCCTGCCACTCACTGTAGCTTTCCCGCGTGCGCTCAGCTTCCTGCTCTGCCGAAAAGACGGGTTCAGCCTCGGCGGCTGGCGGTTCCGCAGACTGTGATAAGTCAGAATCCGAAGAGACTTCTGCCGTCTTGTCCCCACCAGTTGCATCATCACTTCCTGCAGATCCGTTTTCTTCCTCCGGCGGTTCCATCTGCTCCCCATCTCCGCCGCCGATTTCTTCCTGCCCCGGCCATGGATCGTTGGAAATATCTTCCCCTTCGCCCGGCCACGGTCCATCCATTTCGCTGTTTCCCGGTGTTTCCGGCATGTCTCCCTGATCTCCCGGTTCTGGATTTTCCGGCTCCTCTGGCTCTGTCTCGCCTGCCTCTCCCGGTTCTGCATTTTCCGGCCCCTCTGGCTCTGTCTCGCCCGTTTTTCCCGGTTCCGTCATTCCTGCATTCTCTCCGCCGTCAGGCTCCTGCGGTTCCGGTTCCTCCGGGACTGTCTCATCTTCTTTTCCCTCGGATCCACTTTCCTCTTCCATCTCATCATTCTGCGTACCTTCCGGTTCTGTCACCTCTTCCGCTTCCGCAGGTGCCTCCTCCGCCGCATCTTCCTCCACGCAAAAAGAAGCAGCCCCAACGGCTGCTTCCCCTGCAATCTCAATTCCAATCTGTCCCGGATCGGCCGTTTCCTCTTCTGCTGCATAAACGGCTGTCGGGTTTCCCAGTGTCACTGCGAGCGCACCGATCATCGCGGCGCGCACCAGCTCGGCGCATTTGTCGCCCATCATTGTTTTATCAACCATTTTCGCTTTCTCCTATTCAATTTGTCCGGCCAGACGGAATTGATCCGAACAAATAAAACAGAAGAAACACCTCTGGTATCGCTTCCTATTCCTCTGCTCGAAACAGTCTGACCGCATTTTTCTCTGTTGTCTCAATGACTTCTTCTTCCGAAATTCCCTTGAGTTCTGCGATCTCCTGCACCACGTACGGCAGATACAGAGATGAATTTCGTTTTCCCCGGTACGGAACCGGTGCCAGATACGGACTGTCTGTTTCCAGCAGAATGCGCTCCATCGGAGCCATCTGAACCACTTCTTTGATCTTCTTCGCATTTTTGAACGTCACCACGCCGCCAATGCCAAGATAAAATCCCATTTTCAGGTATTCCTCTGCCATCTCCACAGAGTAGGAAAAACAATGAATGACGCCGCCGATCTCCTCCGATTTTTCCTCTTTCATGACGCGGAGCGTATCGGCCGCCGCCTCCCTGCTGTGAATAATCATCGGAAGTTTTTCTTCCCGAGCAAGCGCAATCTGACGGCGGAACCAGTATTCCTGCTTCTCATGATTCTCCTTGTCCCAGTAATAGTCAAGGCCAATCTCACCGACCGCGACCGCCTTTTCCATGCGGCAGAGTTCCCGCATCCGCGCCATCACGTCCTCGTTCAGATCGCCCACCTCATCCGGGTGAAGGCCGAACGCGCCGTAGATGAACGGATACACTTCCATCAGTTTTCTTGTATTTTCCAGTGATTCCAGATTTGCCGAGACATTGATGATACGCCCGATTCCGTTTTCCTGCATCGAGGAAAGCAGCTCTGCGCGGTCTTCATCAAATTTCTCATCGTCATAATGTGCATGTGTTTCAAATATCATATCCGAATTTCTCCTAAAAAAACGAAACAGAAACGGAAGAAAGCTCTGCATAGCCTTCCCCTGTTTCCGTTTCCACGTTTATCTATCCTATCGTTCGTTGTTTTCGTAAAAGTAAAGTGCGCCGCTGCGCCTGTGCTTATTATAACGCATTCATTTTTCCCGCGTCAACCAGGAAACGAAAAAATATGCCGGATTCTGATAAGATCACCGCCGTGCCGCAATCTCGTCCAGCAGGCAGCCAGCCACTTCGTCTTTTCCCATCAGCGGAAGCTCCTTGATGCCGTCCTTCGTGATCAGCGTCACCACATTCGTCGCCACACTGAAGCCGGCGCCCTCCGTCTTCAGATTGTTCGCCGCGATCATGTCGAGATGCTTCTTCTCCAGCTTCGCGCGCGAGTTTTCCACCATATTCTCCGTTTCCATCGAAAATCCGCACACAAACAGACCCGGATGACGGTTCTTTTCCACCCATCCCAGAATATCATCGGTGCGCTCCAGCGGAATACTCATGTCGCCGTCTTGCTTTTTGATCTTCTGATCCGCCACTGTCGCAGGCCGGTAATCGGCAACTGCGGCCGCCTTGATCAGAATGTCTGTCTCCGGCAATGTCTCCTGCACCGCCTCCAGCATATCCTTCGCCGTCGTCACCGGTCGCATCGCAACGCCCGGAACCGGGGCTAATGAAACCGGGCCGGAAATCAGCGTCACCTGCGCGCCGCGGAGCATCGCCTCCCGCGCAATCGCGTATCCCATGCGGCCGCTGCTGTGGTTCGTCAGATACCGCACCGGATCGAGGGATTCCTGCGTCGGGCCTGCGGTCACGGTAACGCGCACACCGGCAAGCGTTTTTTCGCGCGCCAGTTCCATCGCAATGTAATCCAGCAGCACCTCCGGGTCCGGCAGTTTTCCTTTCCCGACATCCTTGCACGCCAGCATTCCCACGCTCGGCTCAATGATGCCGAAGCCGTATTTTTTCAGCGTCGCCAGATTATCCTGCGTAATCGGATTTTCCAGCATCGCCGTATTCATCGCCGGTGCAACCAGCTTTTTACACCGTGATGCGAGCACCGTCGTGGTCAGCATATCATCTGCAATACCATGCGCCATTTTCGCAATCACATTGGCGGTAGCCGGAGCAATCAGAATCAGATCTGCTGCTTTTGCCAGTGAAATATGCGCCACCTCATATTTAAAATCACGCGCAAACGTATCGACTACGCAGCGATTATTCGTCAGCGTCTCGAACGTCAGCGGGGTGATGAACTGCGTCGCATTTTCGGTCATGATGACATGCACATCCGCTCCGGCTTTCCGAAGAGCGCTCGCCACGTTTGCCATTTTATAGGCGGCAATTCCGCCCGTCACACCAAGTACAACACATTTTCCGTCAAGATTTTCCATTGTAACTCCGTTCTGCTGCCTCGAAGCAACTTTTTTCCTATGATAGTTTTAAGTATAGCAGACAGAAAAACAGATTACAACCAATCCTGTTTGCCATTGATGCAAAAAGGCTTTATAATAAAAGGACAAAAGAGCTCTACTTTTAAAATAATCGCGAGGTATTTTTATGATTTTAGCCATTGATATCGGGAACACAACCGTTACGCTCGGCGGCGTCCGGACCGCACCGCAGCAAGCGTATTCCCTCGAATTCACAGCCCG
>ERZ791614.1397-NODE-1397-length-12518-cov-2.666292_pt1 | contig 12518 bp, 11 predicted proteins | sample MGYA00510274_ERZ791614 | MGnify/ENA primary metagenome ERZ791614 (study PRJEB30046, sample SAMN00715221) | human gut metagenome | study: EMG produced TPA metagenomics assembly of the A metagenome-wide association study of gut microbiota in type 2...
ATCCTTTTACTCTTTTTTCCACCTCAAGCTGCAACATCTGATAATAAATCTCAGGATTACAGGAATCATATGCTTCCATATATTGCTCCCACGCAGTCTCAAAATCTTCTGCCATGATCACCTGGGGAAGCCATTTGTGTTTCACCGCTTCCATCTGATCCCGGATCTGTCCCGCAGGAGAATTAGACGACAGGGATGTGGTATAACTGTACATGGGATACCATGCCCCGGGAGACTCATTGTTGCCGATCATATCCACATAATTTGTCACGCCGTAAGCAGAAAAACATTCCTGAATATCTTCCGGTTGATTTTTATAAAATTCCGTTGTCTGATATTCCAGTGAAAACGCATTGACTCCATCGGGAAGCTTTCCTTCCACTCTGGGAAAATAAGAATAAAAACAAAAGTGTTTTCTCTTTTCCTCCGAAGTCATCCATCGCTTCGCCTGCTCCTCAGTCAGGTAGAACAATCCGTTCTCATCCACGCTATAGTCGACTCCCTCTTCGCCCCAGAATCGCAGTTTAATGATCTCCGGTTCCAGCAGATTACTGACAAACTGCAAAGCTCCGTCAATATCCTCGCAGGATACCGTAATGGATAAGCCTGTAGAGCTGTCCAGCTCTGCAGAGCGCGTTACATGCCATTGATTGGCGATTCCTTCCTCTCTGGTAATCGGAAGTGGAACATAATCGCAGCCCTGTTCTCTGAGCCCCTGCTCATCATAGGCAATTTGAATCGAATAATAGAACTGCCACCACTGATCCGGCATACCGCAGACTGCCCCTGTGGATAATTTTGCCAGATAGTCCTCATAGGTCTCTGTAAATACTTCTGCACCAAGAATACCTTTATGATATTCCTCATTCAGCTTTTTAAAGTACCATTTGGCAGTATCCGTGGTATTATAATCAATCACCTGTAACGTATCCGGATCTACAATACAGCTTCCGTCATTGGGATAACCATCCAGAAACTGCGGTATATTTTCCAGACAAAAATACCGCCAGCCATCACACAAAATCGTAAACGGAATGTTCGGTGTTCCATCCTCCATTACCGGGTTCGCTGCCACATAGCGCTCGATGAGATCAAAATATTCATCCACAGTATGAATCTCCGGATACCCCGCCCATTTCAGCACTCTGGTCTGAATCCAGAAGGCTTCACCTGAGTGGGTCACCTCCACATCTTCGCCATGGGTCACACCAAACTGGGGGATCCAATAGATATGACCGTCCGGTCTGCGGAATCTCTCCCACTGTTCTTCCGTCAGATAATTTTTGATATTGGGATAATTCTCCCAGTATTCATCTAAAGGAAGTAATGCCCCTGCCTCATAAAGACTGGTATCTCCGGAAATAAAATCCGGATATTCCCCACTCACAATATAACTGTTCAAGGCACTTTCCTTGGACTGTCCCACCAGCCACACTTCTTCACAATCCGCACCTGTCAGGCGTGCGATTTCTTTTTTCATATCATTATTCTGGTCAATGGCTTCTCCCTCCACAGCAAAAAAAGCTGTGAAATGCTTCACATTGTTCTGCGCCGCTGTCTGTGCATACGCAAAATATAATATTCCGCCCAAAAGTCCAAATACCGCTACTGCTGCGATAATCCTTTTTTTCAATCGTCTGCCCTCTTACTTCTATATTTATCAGGCTTTCAGCCATACGATCTCCTGCTTATACGGTGGGATCGTCTTCTTGTCTCCGCCCTCAGCACACAGCCAAGGTGTCTCTAAGATTTTAGGTACGGCGGTAAACCGGTCGTCATGGACGATCCGGTGCAGGGTCTCATAGCCGATGGTACCCTGTCCGATATTGGCATGGCGGTCCTTGTGGGCTCCTAAGGGATTCAGGCTGTCGTTCACATGGATCACTGCGATCTGGTCCAATCCCAGAATCTTGTCAAACTGCGCAAGCACACCTTCGTAATCATTCACCAGATCATATCCAGCATCGTTCACATGGCAGGTGTCAAAGCATACCCGCAGTCTGTCTTTTCGATCCACTTTATCATAAATCATCCGCAATTCTTCAAAAGTTCTGCCGACCTCACTGCCCTTACCGGCCATGGTCTCCAGTGCAATGTTGACCTCGCTGTCATCTGCATTAAGCACCAGATTCAGTCCCTTTGCGATCTGCTCTACAGAGGCTTCCACTCCGGCGCTTAAGGAAGATCCCGGATGCAGTACCAGTACCTTACTGTGAAAGGCTGCGGCTCTTTTTACTTCTTTTGCCAGAAATTCCACCCCAAAGTCAAACATCTCTGGCTTTTCCATATTCCCCAGATTAATGATATAGGGAGCATGAATCACGATTTCTTTGATGCCTGCTTTGTCTGCATAGGCAAGCCCTGCCTCCAGATTCAGATCCTTTATCTCTTTTCGTCTCGTGTTCTGGGGTGCCCCGGTGTAGACCATCAGCGCATTGGCACCGTACTCTGCCGCCTCCTTCACAGATCCTAAAAACATCTCTTTTCCCGACATTCCCACATGGGAACCCAATAATATCTCAGCCATGATTACTCCTTATTTTGAAACTTTTTCTCAAAATCCATTCCTGTCACAACTATCAGTTTGACACAATCCGGGAGGTTTTACAAGCAATTATTACAGCAAAAGGAATCTCTCCGCCGTATGGTTTCAAGATTCCTTTTTCCCTGAATTCATAATCAGGATCTTATAAAATTCGTATGCACGGGAGCTTCCGTGTCGGGCAATCTCAATCCCATTTTCAGTCCCAGGTTCTTGCAGTTGATGAAAAATGCCATATTGTTCCCCAGGGTCCGCATGGTCTGCAATCCCTCCAGATCCCGGCGCACGTCTTCCGGGCAGGCCCCGTGTACCATGTTCCAGTACTGAGAAGTGACGATGGGCATCTGCATGAGGCCAAAATACTTATTCATCTGATCCCAGGTCGCCGTAGTTCCCGCTCTTCTGGCTGAGATCACGGCCGCTGCCGGTTTCAGCCGGAAGCGTCTGCCACCGCCATTCAGATCCGCATAAAAGGCTCTGTCCATAAAAGAAGTCATGGCGCCTGTGGCACCTGCCCAGTGAACGGGAGTTCCGAATACAAATCCGTCATAATCCCCGGCGATCTCCAGAAATTCATTGACAGAATCATTGAACACACATTTCCCTGTGCCCTGACATTTTTTACAGGCAATACAGCCACTCAATGCTTTATTACCAATCCAGAAAATGTCCGTATCCACTCCGTTATCATTTAATGCTCTGGACACCTCGCACAATGCGGTGTAGGTGCATCCCTCTCTGTGGGGGCTGCCATTGATCAACAATACTTTCATTGTTGTGCTTTCCTCGTTTCCTTATTCATTCAGATTCAGAGAAGCCACCCAGTCTGCCGCATCTGCATCGGATGCACCGGAGCTAAATCTGTGGCCTTCCTGCCAGTCACCGGTACCTGCCATCTCTTCCAAAAGGTTGCCACTGTCACCCAGTCCGGCAGATGAGGAGGTGCAGAACGGAATCACGGTCTTTCCCGTAAAGTCATTGCCTTTGACAAAATTGTCTACCGGCCATGCTGCGATTCCCCACCAGATCGGATAGCCGATCAAAACGGTATCATAAGAATCCCAGTCTGTGGGAGTAATCTCTGTCAGTGCAATATCCCGAAGGCTCTCATCATCATGCTCTCTGGATACCCGGCTGGAGCTGTTAGTCCAGTTCAGGTCATCACTGGTATAGGGCTCTACCGGAGTGATCTCATACAGATCTGCTCCTGTGGCATCTGCAATGGCTGTTGCCACGCGCTTTGTGGTACCGCTTGCAGAATAATATACTACAAGTATCTTGCCGGATTCTGATTCTGCAGTAGTATCACCGGTCTGTGTCTCTGCTGCGGTTTCCTGTGTTGCAACAGTCTCTGCTGTAGCAGACTCTGTAGCTGCCACACTGCTTTCTGTTGTCTGTGTTGCTGCACTTGTTGATGACTGGACACCCCGACCGGCATTACCGTTACCAGTTGCTGATCCGCATCCGGTCAGCATAGTTGCCGTTAAAACAAGTGCTGTTACCATACCTGCAATTTTATTTTTTCTCATAATTCTTATATCCTCCAGTGTATTATAGTTCCCCTCACTGTTAGCATTTCTTACCAGTTCTTCTCTTCCTTGGAACTGTCATGCTTCCTACTCCAGTTACATTCATAAAATTATCCTCCATAAAAGCTATTAATCTTTTTTTCATCATTTCCTGTCTAATTCTGTATATCTATTGCAGAATTGGAAATTTTAAAGCAGAATTGGAAATAAAAAAGTAGATACAACTATAAATCGCATCTACTTTTCCTGATTATGTATTAAAATTGCAACCTTAAAATTGTTTTCATCATGTTTTATCACGCAGGAACCGTCATATTTTCCAACGGTTTCCTTTATATTTTCCAATCCGATCCCATGTCTGTCTGCTTCCTTCGTTTTTGTTGTTATGTATCTTTTCCCCACGATTACCGGGTTGCCTGAAAATGTATTTGCAACAGACAAGATAATCTGATGTTCTTCTTTTACAAATTTCATTTTTATGATTGGTTTTTCACACTGCTCACATGCTTCTATCGCATTATTCAATAAATTTGACAATATCAGAACAATATCCTCATCCCTGATTTTCAGATTTGACAGGTCATTTACCTTAACAACAAATACAATGCCTTTTTCCCTTGTCTCCTGATACTTTGAGTTTAAAATTGCATTCACAATTACATTATTTGTATCAATGAAATCTGTGTGCTGCATGATTTCAAGATTGTATTGCTTCAGATAATGACTGATCTCGTCTACTCTGTTTTCACTGGCTAACGCTGCAATGAGTGCAAGCTGGTTTTTATACTCATGTTCTCTTTTTTTCTGTTTATCATAATTTTCTGAAATCGTCCGGTACATTCCGGTTTCATTTTTAACCCGCTCCAGCAATAAGCGGTTCTCTGTTATCTGCACTTCCCGCTTCAATATATCATTGATCAGGCAACGATTATATAAGGAAGCGCATGTCTCCACACTCCGGGAATATTTTCCGGGAAAAGGTACAGTGTGATCCGCACGATGCAATATACCAGATGCTGCGTGGTATATCCGCCGATCCCCGCTAATGTCATGCAGAACGCTATTGTATAATACACTATCTGCACTACGATAATCTCCCTCGGCACAGAACGCGGTGCATAATAGATTCCAAAGAGCAGTAAATAATATACTGTCATGCATCGGTCAATAGAATGATTTAACAGTTGCGTCACTTCTTTTTCGTCATCAACAATCGCAATCTAAATCATATTTTCCCTCCGTTTTCCCTCATTCTATTACTTTTTTGCTTTTATTCTTTCCGCCAATCTGCAACCATAATAGGTAATAAACACGATCATTCCCATCATCGCTATGTAAATGTAATCAAGTAAAAATACCCCAAGGCTTTCCTCCGGCCCAAAGAATACAAAATGGCTTCTCAAAAACAGATAGTTCACAATCTCCCTTTTGTAAAAAGCATAGCCTCCGTAAACTGCGATCAGCAGTCCCAGGATTTTAGCGATGCCCTTCATGGGAAGTGCTCTTTCCAGAATTCTGAGCATCATGTTCCAATGGAGTCCCAGATGCACCGCCATCAGCAGAAATCCCCAGTATGCACAGAGAATATGGATGTTCCTTGCCATGTTAGCCACCCCTTCGATCCGGACAAACCGGAAAATATAGTTGGACAACAGTATGCCGCTCACCATAGACCCAATCATCGTCAGGGCCAGCAATGCCACGATCACGGTCTGCAAGATTCTGTGAGCCGTATATTTTCCCTTTGTAATGTTTCCCGTCCATCTTCTGTTCAGGACATGGTGCCCTATGACTAACAAAAACATTGCCATGCCGATCCACTCATGGGCTTTTTCTCCCACCAGCTGATAGGACATCAGCAGTAACAGGGCAAGCGTCATCTCGGAATCGGTAAACAGCCTGATTTTCAGATTTTTGTTCATTTTGTAATTCCTTCCACCGTTCTTACTAATTTTTCCACCTTTTCGGACGGCTCCTTCGCATACAGGAGTCCGTAAGGCATCTTATAATCCCATTCCACCGGAAGGATCTTCATGAGCGGATGTACGCTCTCCCAGCTTTTGATGGCAAGCAGCATGTCATTACTGTTCTCACAGCGGTTGAAAATATCAACGTTGTAGAAATCAAAATCTGCGATGGTGATCTCCGGATATTTCTCTGTCAGTTCTGCTCTGAGTGCATCCACATGACAGCTCCAGCCTTTCCGCATCATAAGGAGCCGTTCTTCCTTCAGGTTCTCCGGAGTCAGCACCTTTTTCCCGGCAAGTCTGTGATGCAGGGCTACCGCCACGCAAAAAGGTTCTCTGGACAGTTCTACACCGTTACACTTACGCAATTCAAGCATAGCATCATCAAAGATTCCAGCGATCACGTCTATATTCTGTCCCAGATTTGCAAGGATCTCTCTGGCATTCTCCGGGGTATTCTCAAAGGGAAACAGTTTAAACTTGACCTTGGGATACTGCTCCTGGATCCTGGGCCAGAGTTCCACAAATACCTGCGGTGGTGTCATGGGGGAAATCCCCACCCGGATCACATCATCTTCATCATTCCCGGCTTCCCTCGCTCTCTCTATGGCTTCCTTGCTGTAATTTACCATATATTTGGCATCCTGATAAAGTGATTCTCCCGCAGCTGTCACCACAAGACCTCTGTGGGTTCTGGCAAAAAGCTGTACCCCAAGATTGTTTTCCAGCGAATTGATCTGCTTGATCACTGCCGGAGGGGAAATATACAATTTGTCCGCTGCCTTGCTGAAACTGCCTGCTTCCACCACACAAATGAAGGTATCCAACTGAGGATTGTACATCATTTCTGTTACCTCCTTCTATTGAAAAGGTCGTTTTCCTCCTGCGATCAACATTGTTACATTTTATAGTATGATTCTAGAAGTCGGTAGTAGCTACCGGTCAATGGTTTTTATATTTTTTTAAGAAAAAACGGTGAAGCCTGTTGACTCCACCGTCGTATTCTTACCCTTTATGTTATTTCAAACTCTATTTGTAAATCTGCCGATTTACAGGTGTTCCAGCAATCCGCTGATCCCCTGTTCCTCATAAATATCCTTGTAATACGCTACTTCTTCCTGAATCAGCTGATCGATGACCTGCATGCCAAGAAGTTCTACAGGCGCCTTGTCATCGGTCATGAGGTAATCTCCGGCTGCGTAAGCCACGCTGTTGTCCGCTACCCGCCGCATCATGTTCTGCAGTCCCGCATCTGACAAATTCTCCACATGATCGGATAATACTTCTATCATATCACTGTGCTGGGAAGCAAACAGTTCGCGGTTGGTGGAACCTGCCACGTCTACAGAATAGACATTGTCAAATACGTTGGCAATGGTGTCGGCAAGGTACTGGTTGATGTCCCCTTCCTTGTTGCCGTGCATGTTCATGTTGACTACCATGACACCGCCGTCCTTCAGATGATCTTTGACCATCGTGAAGAATTCCACAGAAGACATCTGGAAAGGAATGGTGATGTCCTGATAGGCATCCACCATGATGACATCATAGGTGGTCTCCACCGCCTGCAAAAAAGCCCTGCCGTCATAGGTGGTCACCTTCACATCTTCCGGCAGGGAAAAGTATTCGCGGGAGAGCTCTGTGATTTTTTCATCGATCTCCACGCCCTCGATATTCATATCACCGAAGTATTTCCGGCACTGGGTCGCATAGGTTCCGGTTCCCATGCCGAGGATCAGCACATTCATATCCTCTACCGGTTTGTCCGGCACCATGAGGGGAGCCGCCATGGCATAGTCATAGTACATACCGGTCAGTCCGCCCTCTTTCATATAGAGGGACTGGACACCGAACAGCACGTTGGTGGACAGAACCACCTGTCTGTCCGTCTCCGACACCTGCAGATAATTGTAGATGGACTCGCCTTCGTAAGTCAGATCCTTCTGCCAAAAAGCAAAGGAATCCGAATATCCCAGACCACAGCACAAAATTAAAATCAACACTGATGCCACGATCTTTTTCTTTCCTGTATGCTGGCAGATAAAATAAATCACAGACAAAATGATCAGAATACCGGAAAAGATCAGAAACGTAATGGAGGTTCCCACCGCCGGTATGGTCACGAAAGTCGGTACGAAGGTTCCGATGATGCTTCCCACGGTATTAAATGCCCCTAGAGTTCCAACAGTCTGTCCGCTGTCATCGAGACTGTCCACGGAATATTTTACCAGAGAAGGGGTCACGGTTCCCAGTAAAAATAAGGGGAACACGAAGATCACCATGCAGGCTGCAAATGCTGCAATGATGAGGAAATTGTTGCTGACGGTAAAGATCAGCAGTGCTGAGATTCCGAGGATAATATATTTTCCCACCACGGGGATAAGTGCGATCCAGATGGCCGCGATCAGTATCCTGCTGTAGAGCTTATCCGGGTTCGGGGACTTGTCTGCGCTCTTACCGCCGTAGATATTGCCCAGTGCCATGGCGATCATGATGGTGCCGATGACAATGGTCCATACGATCTGGGAAGAACTGAAATACGGTGCCAGAAGTCTGCTGGCTCCCAGTTCCACCGCCATAACGGACATACCGGCGAAGAACTCCGTGAGGTACAAAAACAGCTTATTCTTTAAAATTCCTGAATGATTCATAGGTGTTTTTTATTCCTTTCCACATTGACAGTCCTGCTGTCTTACGCTATGATTATATCACACGGTAGTAACTACCGGTCAATACTTTTTATTTATTTGCAAAAAAGGAGGCATTTTATGTATTCCATGAAAGAAGCCTGTGCCCTGACCGGCATGACCTATGAAAACTTAAAATTTTACTGCAAGGAGGGACTGGTTCCCAACGTGAAACGTGACAGCCGTAATTACCGCGTCTTCGACGACCACGATATCAAATGGATCCAGAGCCTCAGATGCCTCAGAAACTGTGGTCTTTCCATCGCCGAAATGAAGGAGTATCTGCATTTATGTCTGGAAGGAGAAGCCACCATTCCCGCCAGAAAAGAGATCCTCTTCCGGAAAAAAGAAGCCCTGCTGATCTCCATGCAGCGGTTGCAGGAAGCCGTGGACTATATCGACTGGAAGCAGAACTTCTATGATGATGTGTTATCCGGAAAGACCGCTTATTACAGCAATCTTATTCCTGCGACGACACCTTCTTCCGAAAATACAGCTTCCTGACCTTGATATCTATGCGGCATAAATTCAGTCTTTCCTGCTACATATATCTCCCAATACTAAAAGTGACTATGTTAAAAAGCATAGCCACCATGAGAGCTCACCTCTGTTGCTATCGGATCAGAAGCAGCCACGCCAGACCATAATAGCTCACCACTGCCACCAGATCGTTTACCGTGGTGATCAGGGGACCGGATGCCACTGCAGGGTCTACCTTGATCTTATGGAAAAACATGGGGATCACTGTACCTACGGCACTGGAGATTGCCATGGCCACTAAGAGGGAGACTCCCACACAGCCAGAGATCCCAAAGGCTCCCATCCAGGTATACCCTTTGAAGAAATGTACATACACTCCGAGGCACAGAAGCGCCATCACACCCAACAAAATACCATTTAAGGAACCGGTCTTTACCTCCTTGACCACCAGCTGGAACTTCTGTTTTCCTGTCAGATTTTCGTCCATCAACACGCGGATCGTCACTGCCAGGGACTGGGTTCCCACATTTCCCGCCATATCCAGTACCAGCGACTGGAAGCAGATGACGATAGGAAGCACCGCCACCACATTTTCAAAAAGTCCTACCACAGAGGATACCGCCATACCTAAGAACAACAGGATGATCAGCCAGGGCAGACGTTTTTTCATACTCTGGATCGTAGGCTCTTTCAGATCCTCTTCTGCGGTCAGACCTGCTAGCTTTGCATAGTCCTCGCCCATCTCATTGTCCACCATTTCGATCAGGTCTTCGGATGTGATGACACCGAGGATCTTTTTATCTTCTGACAATACGGGAATCGAGTCCTCCGCATAATCCAGGATCCGGTCCATGCAATCATCGATCTTCTCATGATCGGTCACATACGGATAAGATTTCAACACCAAGTCTTCCAGGTGATCATTTTCCCTTGCACGGATCAGATCCTTCAGATCGATGGCTCCGGCGAAAACACCCTTTTCATCTACCACATAAATGGTCATGATATTGTCGTTTTCTCCTGCCTGCTTCACCAGCTCGCTCATAGCCTGCTTGATGGTCAGCTCTTCCGGGATGCAGATGTAATTCGTTGTCATGCAGCTGCCGATCTCTTCCTCATCGTAAGACAGCAACATCTTCACATCTTTTCTCGCATCCTCGTCCAGCATCCGGACGATCTGTTCCTTCTCCTCCGGGTCCAGATTCTCCAACAGGTCAACGGCGTCATCGGAATCCATTTCGGAGATCACTCTTGCGGCGCTCTCCACGGTCAGTTCTTTGATATATTTCCGGGGATCCTCAATATATTTGAAAACATCCGCGGTCTTCTGCGCTCCCAGCAGGTGATACAGGCGCTTGCGTTCTTCCTCTGTCATCCCTGCCATCATATCGGCAATATCGTTCTTATGATAATTCAATAAAAAATCCAGGATCTCCTCATCCGTTTTCTCGCTGCGGAATAATTCTGCCAGTTCGGAATATTTCTTGTTCATAGTCTAAGTCTCCTTTCTCGTTCTCATCTTTTAAATGCAACGTAAAGGGCAAAACAAAAGAAGCATCACACGATGCTTCCTCTGCATAAATCTCTATGCACAACAAATCAAAATACGGCCGTCACTTTCCACAGACAGCTGTACCCTGCTCGCAGGAAAAGCACCGTGTTTTCTACTTCGCCCATAACCATCGCAACTGTCCATGAAATTCACCTCCAACTTGTTTTTTTCGTGGTTATAGTAGCACTGTACCATTTGTTTTGCAAGCTGTTTTTCTTATTTTTCAATTGCATTTTTTATTGTATCATCATCTCTTTTTGTAAATAAGCACTTCCGGATCATCGCCTTTCTATCCATTCCTGTGCCATGCTGCTGATCACGGATGCGAATTCGTCCTCCGTCCAGTATGCAAACATAGACTTGCTATATTCGACAAATTCCTCCAAAGACACTGTCTTGTACTGATCCGGCATACTCTCTTTATCATCTTCCGGCATGTCATACTCGCAGCCTGCTCGCTGTCTCCCTGCTCCATCCGCTCTACAATGCAGTCAAAAATATCTCTTTTACTCTTGTAATGGCGGTATAATGCTCCTTTCGTCATGTCAAGCTCTCCGGCGATCTTTTCATTCGCAAAAAAGTCATGCTATATCATACATCTCTCTGCAGATCTTTTTCCCAGTTTCCGTCCGGAAAATATTCCGATAAGCGTTCTGCAAGGCTTCTTCAGACAGTTCGTCCTCACACATGTTTACAAGGAAATCCGCTTCCACCAGAATCTGATAATCAATGCCGTCTATATTGTTGTAGGTATGATGATGGGCAATCAGATACTGTACCCGCTCAGAAACTTCTCCGGAAAAACCAAGATCTGACAGCAGCTTTTCAGCAATGGCCGGGCCTTCTTTTTCCTGTAATTTTCCGTTACAGTTTCCGTATTTTTCTTCACACAGATGGATGCCGATATCATGAGTCAGTGCTGCCGTCTCCAAAATAAATAAGGTCTCAGCATTCACATTCTCCATTTCCGCAATCAGCTTCGCATAGCTGTGTACCTTGCAAAAATGCTGAATGCGCTTTGCATCTCCATGGTAAAGTTCGATCATTGCCATATGTAATTTGTTGATCATTTTATTTTCCTCCTACCGGGTTTCCTTTGTGATGCTTTCCGTTTTCACGGGCCTCCTGCCTCCGAAATATCCTACTGGATCTTTGATACAATGCCTTCTTCCGTCAATGTCTGCAAACATTCCTGTGCATTCTCATCATGCATCATCTGCCACACCTGCTCCATACCGGGCGCCAGCGGCTTCTTCAAAAACTGTTCTCCGGAGATCCAGTAGACCTTTCCCTCCTCGGATGAGATCAATTTTCCTTCATATTCCGACGTTTTATATAAAAATCCCACATTCCTTATATCCCCTGTCATCCAGTGATAAATGCCGGTCAGTCTGGGATTTTGGATCGTCAGTCCGGTCTCCTCATAGATTTCTCTGATCACCGATTCTTTGAAAGTCTCACCCGGCTCCACATGCCCTCCGGGAAATGTCGTTCCCGAATAATTCTTCCCCACCTTGTCCAGCGCCACCACATTACCTTCTTTATCATAGACCATACACATATTCATGAAAATCACTTTTTCAATTCCAGCCATTACTTTCTCTCATTTCTCTAAGATAAACTTAATATAACATAATCTTGCTATGCCGGCAAATCGAGTTAGTGTAACTTGAAATTTAGCGAAATATCCCCGTAGCCCTTGGCAGGGTATAAGAAACGCGGCACGCTCGTACTTTAGTACGATGCGCTCCTGTCGCAGAG
>ERZ791614.1400-NODE-1400-length-12499-cov-3.189730_pt1 | contig 12499 bp, 9 predicted proteins | sample MGYA00510274_ERZ791614 | MGnify/ENA primary metagenome ERZ791614 (study PRJEB30046, sample SAMN00715221) | human gut metagenome | study: EMG produced TPA metagenomics assembly of the A metagenome-wide association study of gut microbiota in type 2...
GCTGGAGGGTTCCATCTTCGTAGCCGGGGCGGCGGTCCAGTGGCTGCGGGATGAGCTGCGTCTGATTGATTCAGCGTCAGATACAGAATATCTTGCACAGAAAGTGGAGGATACCAATGGCTGCTATGTGGTTCCTGCATTTACCGGGCTTGGAGCACCTTATTGGGATCAGTATGCCAGAGGAACCATCGTCGGCATTACCAGAGGCTGTACCAAGGAACATTTCATCCGGGCCACGCTGGAATCCATCGCATACCAGACGGCAGATGTGCTGGAAGCCATGGAGAAGGACAGCGGCATTGATTTAAAGAGCCTGAAAGTAGACGGCGGCGCCAGTGCCAATGATTTCCTCATGCAGTTTCAGGCAGATATCGTCAACACCCAGGTACGCCGTCCGGCCTGTATCGAGACGACTGCTCTGGGAGCGGCTTATCTGGCAGGACTTGCGGTAGGCTATTGGAAGAATCGTGATGAGATCCGTGAGAATTGGCAGATCGGAGCATCCTTTGCACCGGAAATGGATGAAGAAGACTGCAAGAAACTGTTAAAGGGCTGGCATCGTGCGGTGAAATGTGCTCTTGCATGGGCAGAGGATGAAATCTAAATAAAACCTTAATTTTTTACGGGTGACGTGTATTTTTGGCGGAGCAATCTTGTAAAGTGACAAAGTACTGTGGTATGATAACTATTTAGAATACCATGGCTGTTTATGATGGCCTCTGACAGGGGATGATCAATGACAGCTTGGGGATTCCGGAAAGGAACCGGCATGGATTTAAAGGGTTTACCACAGACCATTCAAAATTTCATAGAGGAAACCATCCAAAACCGGGAAAACGGTAAATTTCTGGACAACGAGACCTGTCAGAAAGTGATGGAATATGCAGCAGACACCGGCTCACAGAAGCTGGCCGGCCTGGGGCTTTATTATCTTGCAGAATATTATTGGCAGAACGACCAGTATGAAAAAACCTTGCAATGTCTGACAGAGAGTATCGGTTATCTGAAAAATGAGCAGATGTATGAACTGCTGGCCAGAACCTATAATATGATGGGAGCGGTGTCCGATCGGAAGAACCGGATGGTGGCCTTAAGTTCCTATTATAACTGCCTTCAATATGCGGAAAAATACCATTTTTATTATATCCAGGGCATGGCGGAGAGTAATATTGCCTATACCCTGGTCAGGATGCGCCTGCGGCAGGAGGCGATACAGCATTACCGTACAGCAATCGACTCCTATAGTAAGTCAGAGAAAACATATCAGCTGAATTATAACAGGATCAACTGTATGATCGAATGTGGCTGCTGTCACATGTATATGGGAGAAATGGAAGAGGCTTTACGGCTTTGGAATCAAATAGAACAGATCATCAGAGAGGCACCGGAAAGCTATTATTCGAAAATAACATTAGAAATGTATCGTATTTCCTGCGAATTATTACAAGGGCATGAGGAAGAGGCTTTAAAGCTTGCAGCAGATCTTCTGGAGCAATTGTCAGACCGGGATGTTTTTGAAGAGATCATGGATGAACTGGTGATCCTGGCGGGAATCCTGGCAATCCTGCCTGATGGAAAATATCTGGAAGAATTGATCCGGATCATTGATGAAAAGCATATCGAAGAGCATTATAATATTTTCCTGGATCTGTATCCTTTCAAGAGTGAACTTCTGCAGAAGAAAGGTCTCACCTGGGAATACATAGATTATACCCGCCAGTATTTTGATATTTATGAGAAATACCAACAGGAAAACAGAGAAGCGCTGATCAATGTCATAGAATTGCAGAACCGGCTGAAAAACGTTACGTTGGACTGGACGAACATGAAAGCTTCCAACCGGGAGCTGGAAAGTCTGGCTATGCATGATGAGCTGACGGGACTGGCAAACCGGACCTTTTTACATGAACACTTTACGAGCAGTTTTGAACATGCCTATGAGGAACATGAGCTCATGGGAGTAGAACTCATGGATATTGATTTCTTCAAGGAATACAACGATCATTACGGACATCTTGCCGGAGATCAGTGCCTGAAAGCGATTGCCGGAGTTCTGCGGAAACAGCAGGTTCCGGGTAAGATTTTCTGTGCCAGATACGGTGGGGATGAATTTATGATTCTCTATACAGGAATGACGGTGGAGAAGATACGAAGAGTGGCGGAAGATATTTTGAGGAAGGTCCGCAAATTGAAACTTCCCCATGAATGCAGTAATTGCAGCAACTATGTATCGGTAAGCCAGGGAGTATTTGTGCGGATTCCGGTGGGCAATAACAAGGAATGGGATTTCACATCAAGAGCGGATGATCTTCTCTATAAGGCCAAAAGCTGTGGAAGAAACAGTATCTGTCTGTCCACGGAAAGGTTCGGAGATAAGTTTATAGAGATCAAATAAACAGCGCAGAATCAAATTTGAAATTTGATTTGCGATTCCTCCGACGAAAGGAATCGTCTGCGGAAAGGAGATTAGTATGTTAGTTCAGAAATATAAAGACATGCTGTCGGGAAAATCGGTGATTCGGCAGCTTTCGGAATTTGCTACGGCAAGGGGACAGGAAATCGGATACGAGAACGTATTTGATTACAGCCTGGGGAATCCTTCCGTTCCGGTTCCCAGAGAATTTACAGATCGTATGATCCATATGCTGGCAACGAAGGAACCGTTGGAACTGCATGGCTACAGTCCCAGCCTCGGTATTACAAGTGTCAGGGAGGCAATTGCGGAGAACCTGGAGAAAAAGTTTGGGCTGCCTTATCGTAAGGAGCACATTTTCATGGCATCCGGGGCGGCAGGAGCGTTGGCACATGCTTTTCGTCTGGTGACGGAGCCGGGAGATGAGATCCTGACTTTTGCACCGTTTTTCCCGGAATATCATCCTTATGTGGATCTCACCGGAGCGGTACTGAAGGTGGTTCCCCCCAATCTGGAGAACTTCCAGATCAACTTCGAGGCGTTTGAGGAGATGCTGACGGAGAAGGTCAAGGCAGTACTGATCAACACTCCCAACAACCCCTCCGGTGTGGTATATTCCACCCCGACATTGCAGAGACTGGCAGATATCCTGAGCGAAAAGTCCAAGGAATACGGTCATATTATTTATCTGATCTCTGATGAACCTTATCGTGAGATCGTGTTTGAAGGTGTAGACAGTCCCTGCGTATCCTATTTTTATGACAATACCATCATGTGCTATTCTTTCTCCAAATCTCTGTCTCTGCCGGGAGAACGTATCGGTTATGTGGCAGTGAACCCGGCATGTGAGGATGCGGAGACCATGATCAATATGTGCGGACAGATCTCCCGAGGTATCGGACATAACTGTCCGCCTTCCATTATCCAGCTGGCAGTGGCACAGGTACTGGATAAGACAGCGGATCTGTCGGTGTATGAGACGAATATGAACATTCTCTATAAAGAACTGCTAGACCTGGGATTCACCTGCGTGAAGCCCGGCGGAACCTTCTACATTTTCCCGAAGGCGTTGGAAGAGGATGCCAAGGTATTCAGCCAGAAAGCATTGAAATATGATCTCGTTCTGGTACCGGGTGATAGCTTTGGTGCACCGGGATATTTCCGCATGGCCTACTGTGTGGACACCGAAAAAGTGGAGAGATCCCTGGAAGCGTTGCGGAAGTTTGTGAAGACGGAGTATGCAACTATCTAGAGTCACGCAGCATATCGAAAGCGAATTGTGCTTGCACGGATGAGCCATTCGATATGCTGATGTGACGAAATAACCACATGAGCAAAAAGTAAGCATCGCAGATGCGATTTCGCGAATGTGGTTCTGGATAGTTGCAGAAGCAGAAAGGAGAGTAATGAGAATGTATCAGGCAGGACTGGTATTGGAAGGCGGCGGAATGAAGGGTGTATACACCGCCGGCGTACTGGACTTTTTTACGGAAAAGGGAATTGATTTTTCCCACATCTACGGAGTATCCGCCGGTGCATGCCATATGTGCAGCTACCTGTCCAGACAAAAGGGACGGGCGCTGAGTGTCAGTGTGGATTATTTGGATACGAGACGGTATTGCAGCCTGGAAAGCTTATTGACCAGCGGAGATTTGTTCAATGTGGATTTCTGTTATCACCTGATTCCGGATTACCTGTATCCGTATGATTACGATACCTTTGAAAAATATCCTGGCAAGGCCTACAGCGTGGTGACCAACATTGAGACGGGACAGCCGGAGTATCTGCGTGTCCGTGATATCCGCAAGGATATCGACAAGATCCGGGCATCCGCATCCCTGCCGCTGGTGGCACGGAATGTGAAGATCGATGGGAAGCTGTATCTGGATGGTGGCATCAGCGATGCCATTCCTCTGGAGAAATCTATTCTGGACGGCAACCGGAAGAACATCCTGGTCATGACCAAAGAGGTGGGATTCGTGAGAAAGCCCGCATCTGCGTCACAGCTGGGACTCATAAAACTCAGATACCTGAAATATCCTAAAGTATATGAACTCATGGCAGACCGACATGTCCGTTATAACGAGTGCCTGGACTATATTGACAGACAGGAGAAAAACGGTCAGGCTTTCGTGATCAGACCTCATAAGAAGAGTGATGTGGGACGGATAGAGAAAGACAAGGACAAACTGATCGCATTATATGAAGAGGGCTATCAGGAAGCAGAGAACTGCTATGAAGATCTGCTGGCATATCTCGAAAAATAAAAGCTCTGATTCGTCAGAAAATAAAAAAGATAGGAGAAACAAAATGTTAGAAATTATCAAGGCAATTATCTACGGTATCGTGGAGGGCATCACCGAGTGGCTGCCCATCAGCAGCACAGGACATCTGATCCTGGTGGAGCGTCTGATTCCCTTTCAGGAGACCAGTGAAGGCTTCTTCGATATGTTTGATGTTGTCATTCAGTTGGGAGCTATCCTGGCGGTAGTCGTTCTGTTCTGGAACAAGATCTGGCCTTTTTATATGAAGAAAAATCAGCAGACAAAAAAAGGTGGTATTGTAAGATCTAAAAAAGATTTTACGGTAGGAAATGTGGCACTGAGCATGGATGCTTTCTGGATGTGGGTGAAGATCGTTGTAGCATGTATCCCTGCGGTCGTTTACGGCCTGCTGTTTGATGATGCGGTGAGCGAAGCCTTCAAAAAAGAGATCGGAACCAGTGGAGTAACGGTCCAGGTCATCGTGGTAGCAGTTATGCTGGTACTGGTCGGTGTATTGTTTATCGTGATCGAGAACTGGAACAAGAATCGTGTACCTACCACCACAACACTGTCACAGTTGACCTACAGAGATGCATTGATCATCGGTTTCTGCCAACTGGTGGCTGCGGCACTGCCCGGAACATCCCGCTCCGGAGCTACGATCCTGGGTGCTATTATGATTGGTATATCGAGAACGGTGGCAGCGGAATTTACCTTCTTTCTGGCGATTCCCGTTATGTTTGGAGCGAGTCTTCTGAAGGTATTGAAGTTCGGATTTGCATTCACGGGAATGGAGCTTGCCTGCCTGCTGGTCGGTACAGTGATATCCTTCATTGTATCCCTGTTCGTACTTCGTTTCCTGATGGGATATATCAAAAAGCATGACTTTAAAGTCTTTGGATGGTATCGTATTGTGCTGGGTATTATCGTATTGCTGTACTTTCTGGTATTCGCATAACAGTTGACAATTATAGGGAAAAGGAATACACTACCCTTATCGAGCGCCGAAATACGGTACTTGTGAGGAGAATGAAAATGTTTTTTGTACATGATTCGTACAGAAGGGAGACGGTAACATGGCAGTAGTTAAGAAAACTGTAGCACCTGTAGCAGCTAAAGTGGAAGCACCTAAGGCAGAAGTTAAGAAAGCAGCACCGACAACTCCAGTTAAGACAGAAACCAAGACCGCTGTGAAGGAAGCTGAGAAGGCCCCTGTAGCAAAGGCAGAAAAAAAACCACCTGTAAAGGCAGAGGTTAAGAAGCCTGCAGCCAAGAAGGAAACAGTTAAGAAAGAGACCAAGAAGGCAGCACCTGCAAAGGCAGAGGCTAAGAAGCCCGTAGCCAAGAAGACAGAGTTAAAGAGTGAGATCAGCGTTCAGTTCGGTGGAAAGTCCTACTCTCAGGAAGAACTGCTGAAGATCGCCAAGGACGTATGGAAATACGATCTGAAGCAGAAGGCAGCTGACCTGACCAGCGTAGAGCTGTATGTAAAGCCCGAAGAGAACATGGTTTACTATGTAATGAACAAAGAGATCACCGGAAGCTTCTACATATAAACTATTCAGAGTAATAAAAAATAAGTATATATACGTTGAATGCTTGCATTCATAAGGATATATACTTATTTTTATATTACGAAGTAACCCTATGAGCAAAAGGAAAGCACCGAAGGTGCGGTTTTGCGAATAGGGTCTGAATAGTTTACCAGGCCCCAAAGTTGAATTTACCACTTTGGGGTCTTCGTATCTATAAAAATGTTAAAGGATGACAGAATGCAGAAAAAATCAGAAAAGATTATTTTTACATTATATCTGTTGGGATTCCTGGCACTGGCACTTACACTTGCACTGTTGCAGCCGCTGGCCAACACACCGCCGCTGTATGGTAATCCGCCGGATGAACATGCGAGATATCTGATCCCGCAGTTTATCTGCAAGTATGGGAAGATCCCTACGGGATGGGAGGAAGAGGTGCGGATTCCGGCCTACGGATTTTCCTATGCTCTGTATAACGTATTTCCCTATATCGTGCAGGGATATCTCATGCGCTTTGTGAGCCTGTTTACGGAATCGGAAGTGGTATTGCTCTATACCGCAAGACTGGTGAACGTAACCTTTGGCCTGCTGATGGCAGTAGTGGTATATTTGATTGGAAAAAGAGTGTTCCGGGATGACCGATTCCGTTGGCTGTTCTGCTTTGCAGTAACGTACCTGCCGGAGGGATTGTTCCTGCACACTTATGTGAATACGGATTCCTGCTGTATGTTATCCACGGCCATGATGGTATATGCTCTGGTATGCGTATATCAGGATGGTATAAATCTCCGCAACAGTCTGTGGATGAGCGGTGGTATTATTCTGTGTGCTCTTTCTTATTATAATGCTTACGGATATATCGTAAGCTGCATTTTACTCTTTCTGTTGTCCTTTTTGCAGAAGAAGAAAAACGGCGGCTATTTCTATGACTGGAAGAATATGCTGAAATACGGCTGTCTGATCGCCGGAGTAGTTCTGGCGGGGATCGGCTGGTGGTTCATCCGCAGTTATATCGTTCTGGACGGAGATCTGCTGGGACTGGCCACCCGGGAAAAGATGGCGATCCAATATGCGGTGGAGAGTGTCAATCCGCTGACCATGCAGACTTATCAGTCCATGGGTTATACGGTGCTGGAAATGTTCCGGGAACGCTACACACTGTCCGGTCTGTTCCACAGCTTCGTGGCAGCTTTCGGCTCCATGTCCATCTACGGAAGCATCTGGCTGTATCGGGCGTATAAAGCATTTTTTGTGCTTGGCACCGCGGGAAGCCTTCTGTATGTGATCTGCTATAAGAAGCGTCGCAAAATATCCGGAAGAGAATGGTTCTTCCATATTAATATGCTTTATTGCATTTTTATGCCGGCATTTCTGACGATTTATTATGCATACACCACGGATTATCAGAATCAGGGACGGTACCTGCTCCCAGCGCTGCTCCCCCTGATGTATTATATGATAAAAGGAATTCAAAAACTTTCGGAACTGAAGATCAAAGGCAGAACCTTTCCCCGGTGGCTGGTGAATACAGGGGTTGCGATATGTTTTCTGATCCTTGTCGGAGGCACAATAGATATGGTATATGTACGGGCACTTCCCGTATATCTGGAGACAGGACTGGTACTGAAATAGTGCCGGTCCTTTTTGTGTATACGATGGGCCAAGTACAGATTTGTGCTTGCACAAGAATCTGTATTTGGCGAATGAGGCTCTGAATAGTTTTTTTTAATAGTTTGTTTAGAATTATTTTCCGGAAAATCAGTTGACAATAATATCCTGTAGTGATATTTTAGGGTAAGAAGATGTTAGCACTCCTTTTAGATGAGTGCTAATAATCCCAAAGGGAGTGATGGAATGCAATTGGATGACAGAAAAACGATTATATTGCAAGCCATTATCCGGAACTACTTGGAAACGGGAGAGCCGGTAGGCAGCAGGACCATTTCAAAATACACAGATCTGAATTTAAGCTCGGCGACCATTCGTAATGAGATGGCGGATCTGGAAGAGATGGGTTATATCATACAGCCGCACACTTCCGCAGGAAGAATTCCTTCCGATAAGGGATATCGCTTCTATGTGGATACCATGATGGCCACCAGAGAGCAGGAAGTCAATGAGATGAAGGATATGCTCTTAGAGAGGCAGGATAAGCTGGAGAACCTGTTAAAACAGGTGGTGAAGACCCTGGCTCAGAACACACAATACGCCACCATGATCAGTGCTCCGCAGGTACATCGCAACAAGGTAAAGTTCATCCAGCTGTCCCGGGTAGATGCCGGACAGATTCTGGCGGTCATCGTTGCCGAAGGTAATGTGATCAAGAACAATATCCTGGCGGTGAATCAGGAACTGGATGATGAGACACTGCTGAAGCTGAACATTCTGTTGAATACCCACCTCAATGGATTGTCCATGGAGGAGATCAATCTGGGAATGATCGCAGCAATGAAGCAGCAGGCCGGAATCCACAGTGAGATCGTCAGTGAGGTGATCGATGCTGTGGCGGATGCCATCAAGGCAGATGAAGACCTGGAGATCTACACCAGCGGGGCCAACAATATTTTCCGGTATCCGGAGCTGGCAGATCAGTCCAAGGCAAGTGAACTGATCAATGCTTTCGAGGAGAAGCAGCAGTTAGGCGGTCTGATCCAGGAATCCCTGGCAGACGAGGGCAGCACAGGTATCCAGGTGTACATCGGAGACGAGACACCGGTGCAGGGCATGAAGGACTGCAGTGTCGTGACCGCTACTTATGAATTAGGCGAAGGCATGAAGGGAACCATAGGAATCATAGGTCCCAAGAGAATGGATTATGACAAGGTCATAGGAACGCTGCGGACGGTGCAGAACCAGTTGGATGACCTTTACCGCAAAGAATAGACAGATTCCAGAAAGGAAAGTAAGAATGGCAGATCAGGAAAAAGAAATATTAGAGGAAGAAATGGAACAGGATCTTTCAGATGCCGAAGAACTGAAGGAAGAAGAGACAGAAGATGAGGAACCCGTGAGCAAGGAAGACAAAAAGGCAGCAAAGAAGCAGGCAAAGCTGAACAAAAAGGAAGATTCCTACAAGGAGAAGATCGATCAGCTGGAAGACAGAGTAAAGCGTCAGATGGCAGAGTTCGAGAACTTCCGCAAGAGAACCGATAAAGAGAAACAGGCAATGTTCGATACCGGTGCCAAGAGTGTGATCGAGAAGATCCTTCCGGTAGTAGATAATTTTGAAAGAGGCCTGGCAACGGTTCCCGAGGAATCCAAAGAGGATCCTTTCGTAGACGGTATGAACCGTATCTACAAACAGCTGATGACAGAACTTGAGAACATCGGTGTAAAACCCATCGAGGCAGTCGGACAGGAATTCGACCCGAATCTTCACAACGCAGTGATGCAGGTGGAGAGCGATGAGTATGAATCCGGTGTGATAGCCCAGGAACTTCAGAAGGGTTACACATATCATGACATGGTCGTAAGACACAGCATGGTAGGCGTTGTTCAATAATTTGATTATCACATATTTTTGAGAATAGAAACTATAAAATGAAAACAGAGAATAAAAACAGGAGGAAAATATTATGAGTAAGATTATTGGTATTGACTTAGGTACAACCAACAGCTGTGTAGCTGTTATGGAAGGTGGTAAACCCACCGTTATCGCTAATACAGAAGGTGCAAGAACCACACCCTCTGTTGTAGCATTTACCAAGACCGGTGAGAGACTGGTCGGTGAGCCTGCAAAGCGTCAGGCAGTTACCAACGCAGAGAAGACCATTTCTTCCATTAAGAGAGATATGGGTACCGATCGCGGCCGTACCATTGACGGCAAGAAATACTCTCCTCAGCAGATCTCCGCAATGATCCTGCAGAAGCTGAAAGCAGATGCCGAGAGCTATCTGGGTGAGAAGGTTACCGAGGCAGTTATCACAGTTCCCGCATACTTCAATGATGCCCAGCGTCAGGCTACCAAGGATGCAGGTAAGATCGCAGGCTTGGATGTAAAGCGTATCATCAACGAGCCTACCGCAGCAGCACTTGCTTATGGTCTGGACAATGAAAAAGAACAGAAGATCATGGTATACGACCTTGGTGGCGGTACCTTTGATGTATCTATCATCGAGATCGGTGACGGTGTCATCGAAGTACTGGCTACCAACGGTGATACACACCTTGGCGGTGATGATTTCGATAACAAGATCATTCAGTGGATGCTGGATGAATTCAAGAAGGCAGAAGGCGTAGATCTGTCCGGTGATAAGATGGCTATGCAGAGACTGAAGGAAGCAGCTGAGAAGGCTAAGAAAGAGCTGTCCAGCGCAATGACCACCAATATCAACCTTCCTTTCATTACCGCAACTGCAGAGGGACCTAAGCACTTTGATATGAACCTGACTCGTGCAAAGTTCGATGAACTGACCAGAGACCTGGTTGATAAGACTGCTATCCCCGTACAGAACGCTATGAAGGATGCTGGCCTGAACTATTCTGATCTGGGTCAGGTACTGCTGGTAGGTGGTTCTACACGTATTCCTGCGGTACAGGATAAGGTAAGAGCCCTGACCGGTAAAGAGCCCAGCAAATCTCTGAATCCTGATGAGTGCGTAGCAATCGGTGCTTCTATCCAGGGTGGTAAGCTTGCCGGTGATGCAGGTGCCGGTGATATTCTGTTACTGGATGTAACTCCTCTGTCTCTGTCTATCGAGACCATGGGTGGTGTTGCTACCAGACTGATTGAGAGAAATACAACCATTCCTACCAAGAAGAGCCAGATCTTCTCTACCGCTGCTGATAATCAGACCGCAGTAGATATCAACGTAGTACAGGGTGAGCGTCAGTTCGCCAAAGATAATAAGTCCCTCGGACAGTTCCGTCTGGACGGTATTGCTCCAGCTCCCAGAGGAATCCCTCAGATCGAGGTTACCTTCGATATCGATGCCAACGGTATCGTAAATGTATCCGCTAAGGATCTGGGTACCGGCAAGGAACAGCACATCACCATCACCGCCGGTTCCAACATGTCCGATTCCGATATCGAGAAGGCTGTCAAGGAAGCAGCTGAGTTCGAGGCACAGGACAAGAAGCGTAAGGAAGCTATCGAGGCAAGAAACGAAGCAGATTCCTTCGTATTCCAGACGGAGAAGGCTCTGAATGAAGTAGGTGACAAGGTTCCCGAGAGTGACAAGACCCAGGTACAGGCTGATCTGGAAGCTGTGAAGGCAATTCTGGAGAGAACCAAAGACCAGGAGATGAGCGACAGCGATGTAGATGAGCTGAAGGCTGCAAAAGAGAAACTGACCCAGAGTGCTCAGTCTGTATTCACCAAGATGTATGAGCAGGCTGCTCAGGCACAGCAGGGTGCACAGGGTGCAGCAGGCCCTGACATGAATGCACAGGCCGGTAGCAATGCTGGATCTAACGCAGACGATGATGTGATCGACGGAGATTTCAGAGAAGTATAATTAAACTTCACAAATAACGCAAATCGTGGTATAACAGTAAATGCTGTGTAACAGTGATTGCGAATAACAGGGGGCACAGGGTATGCGAAAGCGTGCCCTGTGCATAACCGTTTTTAGATTTAAATGACAGAGGTGCAAAAATGGCAGAGCAGAAGAGAGACTATTACGAGGTCCTCGGTGTAGATAAGAATGCAGATGATGCTGCAATTAAAAAAGCATACCGGGTACTGGCGAAAAAATACCATCCCGACATGAACCCCGGAGACAAGGAGGCAGAACAGAAATTTAAAGAAGCTTCCGAGGCTTATGCCGTGCTGAGTGATCCCGAGAAGAGACGTCAGTATGATCAGTATGGCCATGCGGCATTTGACGGTGGCGCAGGAGGTGCCGGTGGTTTCGATTTCAATGGAGCTGATTTTGGAGACATTTTCGGAGATATTTTCGGAGATATCTTTGGCGGCGGCAGAAGCAGAGGTGCCAGAAATAACGGCCCCATGAAAGGTGCCAACATCCGTACCAGTGTTCATATCACTTTTGAAGAGGCAGTTTTCGGCTGCAAGAAAGAGATCGATCTTACGGTAAAGGAAACCTGTAAGACCTGTAACGGCTCCGGTGCGAAGCCCGGAACCAGCCCTGAGACCTGTACCAAGTGTGGTGGTAAGGGTCAGGTGGTATTTACCCAGCAGTCTTTCTTCGGTACTGTGCGTAATGTACAGACCTGTCCCGACTGTCAGGGTACCGGTAAGGTGATCAAGGACAAATGCCCGGATTGCCGTGGTACCGGATATATTCCTATGAAGAAACGTTATGCGGTGGATATTCCCGCAGGTA
>ERZ791614.1444-NODE-1444-length-12180-cov-15.297237_pt1 | contig 12180 bp, 10 predicted proteins | sample MGYA00510274_ERZ791614 | MGnify/ENA primary metagenome ERZ791614 (study PRJEB30046, sample SAMN00715221) | human gut metagenome | study: EMG produced TPA metagenomics assembly of the A metagenome-wide association study of gut microbiota in type 2...
CTTGGCGCTCAAGTATAATACCACACCCCCGCCTCCTTGTCAACACTTTTTGACAACTTTTTTCAATTTCTTTGCAGCGCAAAGAATCTCCCCGTTTTTCACCCGTTTCAGGGCGTGCCTTTTTCTTGACAAGGCGGCGGGCAGAACGTATTATGGAGTCATCCCCCAGCATCCTGTGTAAGGTAGCTATACTTATTCTATAAAGGAGAAGCGCCATGCCCTGTGTCAACATCCGCGGCTGCTGCATCGGCGAGGGCCGCCCCAAAGTTATTATTCCTATTGTAGAGCCCACGGAAACCGCCGTTCTTGAAAAAGCTGCCGAGTTTTCCACATTGCGCGCCGATTGTGTGGAATGGCGTATTGATTGCTTTGAAGGCGCAAAAGACCTTCCGGCTATCGTGCACTGCGCCGCGAAGCTCCGTGTTGCCTTGAAGGATAAGCTGCTGCTTTTCACCTTCCGCACAAAAGCCGAAGGCGGCAAGGCCGCTTTGGCTCACGAAGAGTATCTTCATTTTATCCGCACCGTTCTTGCCACCGACTGCGCCGATCTGATCGATATTGAATTTTTCACTGCAGGCGCAGAGCTTCCCGCGCTGATCGAAGATGCCCACACCGCCGGGGCTGCAGTGGTGTGTTCCAGCCACGACTTCCATAAAACGCCGCCGCGCGCCGAACTGGTGAGCCGCATGGTTGCCATGCAGCAGGCCGGGGCTGATCTGCCCAAGCTAGCTGTGATGCCCCAGAGCCGTGCCGATGTGCTGGAGCTTCTGGCTGCCACCGCTGAAATGGCCGACCGGCATCCGGAGACTCCCATCATTACCATGAGCATGGGAGCTCTGGGCGCGGTGAGCCGCCTTTCCGGCGAAGCCCTTGGCTCCGCCATGACCTTTGCCAATCCCGGACAGGCAAGTGCACCGGGGCAGGTATCGCTGGACATCGTAAATGAAGTACTGGATGCACTGCATTTGTAACCAACAACTCGGAATTTGTGGAGGAAACAAACATGGAAGATAATAAATCAACGAATGTCAAGAAAACGGTAAAATCAGGAATAACTTTTGGAAGTGCATTAGCTATGGTTATTAGTTATACAACGTGGAAGTCTGTCGGTTGGGCGATTTTTCATGGATTACTTAGTTGGGTATATGTCGTATATTTCCTTTTGCGTTACTAAATTCCAGTTTGTCGCACATCCTGCCTAAAACAAAAACCGGAACGATCGTCCCTTTTTCGGGTGGATCGTTCCGGTTTTTATGTTATATTGAAAATCGTTTTATGCCAGCTTGGCTTCCAGACGGGTGCGGATGGCCTTGATAAAGCCCTCGCTGTCCACAGCGGTGGGGGTGATGCCCTCGGCCAGACCGCACAGGTCTTTCGTCATGATGCCGTCGTTCAGGGTCTGCAGGCTGGCGGCTTCCAGTGCCTCGCCAAACTTCACCAGCTCCGGCAGGCCGTCCAGTTCACCGCGCTTCTTGAACGCGCCAGACCACGCAAAGATGGTAGCCATGGGGTTAGTGGAGGTCTTTTCGCCCTTCAGGTACTTATAGTAATGGCGGGTGACGGTGCCGTGGGCGGCCTCGAACTCGTATTTGCCGTCCGGACTGACCAGCACGCTGGTCATCATAGCCAGAGAGCCAAAGGCAGTGGAGACCATATCGCTCATCACGTCACCGTCGTAGTTCTTGCAGGCCCAGACAAAGCCGCCCTCGCTGCGAATGACGCGGGCAACGATATCGTCAATGAGGCTGTAGAAGTAGGTGATGCCTGCGGCCTCGAACTTTGCCTTATACTCGGTGTCGTACACCTCCTGGAAGATATCCTTGAAGGTGTGGTCGTACTTCTTGGAGATGGTATCCTTTGCGCCGAACCACAGATCCTGCTTCACATCCAGTGCGTAGTTGAAGCAGCTGCGGGCAAAGCTGCGGATGGAATCATCCTTGTTGTACTGGCCCTGCAGAACGCCAGCGCCCTCAAAGTCAAACACGGTGGCGCGCTGCTCAGAGCCATCGGCACCGGTGAACACCAGTTCAGCCTTGCCGGCACCCGGAATGCGGAACTCGGTGCACTTGTACACATCGCCGTAGGCGTGGCGGGCAATGGTGATGGGCTTTTTCCAGTTTTTGACCACCGGCTTGATGCTGTCGATCATGATGGGTGCGCGGAACACGGTGCCGTCCAGCACCGCGCGGATGGTGCCGTTGGGGCTTTTCCACATCTCATGCAGCTTATACTCGTCCATGCGCTGGGCATTGGGAGTGATGGTGGCGCACTTGACCGAAACGCCGTACTTCTTGTTGGCAAGGGCGGCATCCATGGTCACCTTGTCGGCGGTAGCGTCGCGGTTGGGCAGGCCCAGATCGTAATATTCGGTCTTGAGGTCCACAAACGGAAGGATCAGTTCGTCCTTGATCATCTTCCACAGAATGCGGGTCATTTCGTCGCCGTCCATCTCGACGAGGGGCGTGGTCATTTTGATTTTTTCCATAGCAGGGTTCCCTTTCCTCTCTTTGGATCGTTTCTCCAGCCGCGCTGCACTGCCAGATGCCGCGCGGGCAGTTCGGCAGAATATTTATTTGCGGTAAGCGGCTGCCAGCTTTTCAAGGGCCGGCAGGCTGCGCTTGACCTTTTCGGTATCGATGCAGTAGGCAAGGCGCACATAGCCCTTGACACCAAAGCTGTCGCTGGGCACCAGCAGCAGATCAAACTCCCGGGCCTTCATGCAGAAAGCGTTGGCATCCTCTTCCAGAGCCTTGGGGAAGATGTAGAAGGTACCGCCGGGGCGCTCCACCTCAAAACCCAGCGCGGTGAGCTTATCGTACAGCAGGTTCATGTTGGTCTCATACACACTCAGATCACTGGTCACATCCTGACAGCGGCTTACGGCCCGCTGGATGATGCTGGGCGGGCAGTTGTGGCCGGTGAAGCGGGAGATCTGGGCCATCATGTCCACCAGCACATCCTCGCCCTCACAGCCCGGACGCACCGCCACATAGCCAAGGCGCTCGCCGGGCAGGCTCAGGCTCTTGGAATAGGAGAAGCAGGTGAGAGTGTGGGGGTAGAACGCCGCCGGGTAGGGCACCTTTTTGCCGTCGAATGCGATATCCCGGTAGGGCTCATCGCTGACGAGGAAGATGTTGTGGCCAAAAGCCTTGCTCTTCTCGGTCAGGATCTCTGCCATGCGGGTGAGCGTCCCGGCAGAGTAGACCACGCCGGTGGGGTTATTGGGGGTGTTGATGAGCACACAGGTGGTCTTTTCGCCGATCATCTGCTCGAATGCGTCCAGATTGGGCTGGAAGGTCGGTGCCTGCGGCGGCACAACCTTGAGGACTGCCCCGGTGCCCGCCACATAAGGGCCGTACTCCGGGAAGTAGGGCGCAAAGGTGAGCACCTCGTCGCCGGGCTGCGTGACCGCACGGATGGCATGGGCGATGGCACCCGCCGCACCGGTGGTGGGGAAGATGTGCTTCTGCTCATAGGGCAGGCCAAAGGTCTTTGTCAGGTGCGCTGCCACATCGGTGCGGAAGCCCGGGTCGCCCTGACTGGGGCAGTAGCCGTGCAGGTTTACCGGTTCCTCGTTGGCCAGCAGGTCCTGCATGGCGGCAGTGAACTCCTGCGGGCAGGGCACGCTGGGGTTGCCCAGCGAGTAATCGAACACGTTCTCATATCCGATCTCGGCAGCACGCTGCTTGCCGTACATGAAGGTCTCGCGGATGACGCTCTTATTGCCGAGCATCGCGCGGTAGGTCTCATTCAGCATAATACTTCCCCCTGAGAGTTTATTTGTGGGCAGCCGTATAGCTCTGTTCCACCTTGATGATGCAGCTGTAGGCTGCATCCTGTTCCTTGATGAACTGTTCCAGCTGTGCCAGCAGCTCTACCTTATCCCCTGCATAGCCTGCCGGCAGCACCAGATCGAACAGCACGTTGGTGTGGGTCCTGCCCGGCACGATGCGCAGATCGTGCAGCGAAAGGGCCGGGTCGAGCTGGCGCAGCTTTTCGGTCAGGCGGGCGCGCAGCACGCCCACGGCAGCATCCGAGGTAACGATGGGGTCGTAGTGGATGGTAACCAAAAGCCGGTCATTCTTAAAAAAGTCCCGCTCAATGTTGTCGATCAGGTCGTGTGCCTCCAGCGGGTCCTGCTCGGCGGGCAGCTCCACATGCAGGGAGGCGAACTGGTGTCCCGGGCCGTAGTCGTGCACCATCAAATCGTGCATTCCCAGCACGCCGGGATAAGAGAGTACCTTCTGCTCGATGTGGTCCACAAGATCCTCGCTGGGGCTTTCGCCCAGCAGCGGGCTGAGCGTATCCATCACAAGGCCCCAGCCGGAGATCAGGATGAACGCCGCCACGCCTACACCCATCAGGCCATCCAGCACATCCCAGCCGGTCACGCGGCACAGCACCGCTGCAATGAGCACCGCGCCGGTGCTCAGCACATCGTTGCGGCTGTCCGCAGCAGTGGCAATGAGGGTCTCGGAGCCGATGATACGCCCGATGGTGCGGTTGAAGCCGCTCATCCACAGCTTGACGAGGATGGATGCGATCAGCACGGCCACCGTGAGCCAGCTGAACATCACCGGGGTGGGGTGCAGCACCTTGACCACAGATTCCTTCAGCAGCGAAAAGCCGATGCCGAGAATGGTCACGCTGACTACCAGCCCCGCCAGATATTCATACCGGGCATGGCCGAAGGGATGCTCTGCATCCGGGGCCTTGCCGGCCAGCTTGAAGCCCACCAGACTGACCACGTTGGACGAGGCATCCGACAGGTTGTTCAGGGCATCTGCCATGATGGCAATGGAGCCGAACAGAGTGCCTACGGTCAGCTTGCCCAGACACAGCAGCAGGTTGCATGCCACGCCCACCCAGCAGGCAAGGTTGCCGTAGGCGGCGCGCACCTTAGGGTCCTGCGCATGGTCGGGCTGGCGGATGAAAAGACGAATCAAAAACTGAGTCATAACGGTCCTCCATGGGCAGCGCTGGACACCTGCATACCCTGTCATCGCTTATAGTATAGCATTTCGCTTTATCGTTTTAAAGTATTTTCCGAAAACTTTTGCCCGGTATAGAAAAGCCCCGGCAGAGCGGGATGCCCTGCCGGGGAGCTTTATGGGAACGGTAAACCGGGATCCTCGGATGAATTACTTCTCAGAAGGCTTGCTCAGGTCCACGCTGCGGATGATCTTGCGCACCGGCAGGATGCTCTTGGCGTTCATGGACAGCTCGTCCACGCCCATGCGCAGGAAGGTCTCGGTCAGGGCGGTGTCGGCACCCAGCTCACCGCAGATGCCCACCCAGATGCCGTGGCGGTGGCCCGCCTCAATGGTCATCTTGATGGCGCGCAGCACAGCGGGATGGTGCGGGTTGAAGAACGGTTCCAGCTTTGCATTCTGGCGGTCCAGCGCACAGGTGTACTGGGTCAGGTCGTTGGTGCCGATGGAGAAGAAGTCGCACTCGGCAGCCAGCTCGTCCGCGATCAGCACAGCGGCGGGGGTCTCGATCATGGTGCCTACCTCGATGTTCTGGCCCATCTTGACGCCCTCGGCGGTCAGCTCTGCGCGGCACTCTTCCAGAACAGCCTTGGCATCCTGCAGCTCCCGCAGGCTGGTGATCATGGGGAACATGATGCTCATGTTGCCGTAGGCAGAAGCACGCAGCAGAGCGCGCAGCTGGGTCTTGAAGAAGTCCCTGCGGGTCAGGCAGATGCGGATGGCGCGGTAGCCTAGAGCGGGGTTCTCCTCGTGATCCAGCTTCATGTAATCGACGGTCTTATCGGCACCGATGTCACAGGTACGGACGACCACCTTGCGGGGAGCCAAACTCTCCACCACCTGCTTGTAGGCCTCGAACTGGTAGTCCTCGGTGGGGAAGTCCTTGCAGTTCAGGTAGACGAACTCAGTGCGGAACAGGCCTACGCCGCCGGCATCGTTCTGCTGCACAGCACCCACATCGCTCATGCCGCCGATGTTGGCAAAGACATTGATGGTCTTGCCGTCCAGCGTGGTGTTGGGCTTGCCCTTCAGCTCCTGCAGCAGGGCCTGCTTCTTCTGATCTTCCTGCTGGCGCTTCTTCAGGCTCTTGAGCAGGTCGGGGGTGGGTTCAACGTAAACGCAGGCGTTGTAGCCATCGATGACCGCCATCTTGCCGTCCCAGTCGTCCTGAATATCCTTGCACTGGATCAGGGCAGGGATGTTCATGCTGCGGGCCAGAATGGCGGTGTGGCTGTTGGAGCTGCCCTCACGGGTGATAAAGCCCAGCAGCAGGCTCTTATCCATGCGGACGGTCTCAGACGGGGCCAGATCCTCCGCGACCAGAATGCTGGGCTCGGTGCCCTGCAGGCTGGCGTTGTCCACCCCCTGCAGGATGTCCAGAATGGCCTGTGCGATATCGATGACGTCTGCACTGCGTGCCTGCAGATACGGGTCATCCATGGCGGCGAACACCGCAGCCTGATTGTTGCCTGCCGTCTTGACGGCGTACTCGGCACACTTTTTCTGGCTGTTGATGATCTCCTTGATGGCATCCACAAAGTCGTCGTCTTCCAGCATCATGGCATGGATGTTGAACACCTCGGCGATGTCCTCGCCAGCCTCTGCCAGTGCCTTTTCATACAGCGCAGTCTGCTGCTCAATGGCCTTCTGCTGCGCTTCTTCAAAACGCGCCACTTCCGCTGCGGTATCCGCTACCTCTGCGGCAGAAATGGCAGTATCCTTTTTCTTGTAGATCTTGAGCTTGCCGATGGCGATGCCATTCAGGATGCTCTTACCGGTGCCTACCTGCATTGCACACTACTCCTTCTTCATCTGTGCCGGGGCCGCACTGCTCCGACAGTCCAAAAAAAGCCCCCGCAGCTCACCCGCGAGGGCCTTCCTCATCTTAACTGCGGAATCAGACGTTCTCGGTCAGGAACTTCTGGATGGCTGCTGCTGCAGCTTCCTCGTCGTCGCCCTCGACCTTGACGGTAACGGTCTCACCCTGCTTTACACCCATGCCCATCAGAGCCATCAGCTTGCGCATATCGCAGCTCTTGCCGTCCTTTTCCAGGGTAGCGCTGCTGGCAAAGCCCTTGACGGTCTTGACGAGCAGGCCGGCGGGACGAGCGTGGATGCCACATGCATCCTTAACGGTATACTGGAATTCCTTCATAATCATTTTCTCCTTACTTGATCCCGTGCGGCGCTTCTGCACTTGCACCAGACGCGGCCGAGCCGCGGCACGGTTGATACATCTATTATAAACCCTTGCCGGGAATTTTTCACCATTTCATATTGCTAATTTTTTATGCAAAATTTTGGTACAATTGAACATACAAATGTGACAAAAATGCACGCATTTCACTTTTTCTTCTGCTTGTGCGCAAATTTTAGGCAAATTGCGGCCTGATTTTGCATCAAAACCCGAAGCTGTTCCCGGTCGTTTCCGGCTTTGGCAGGTCGTTCCGGTGCTCATTCCACCGGATATCCCTCGGCATCCAGCGGCAGTTCCGTATAAGGTACAGCCTGCGGCACGGCATCCGGCTCACCGGAGGTCTGCTGTGCGGTCAATTCCTCGTCATGGCGTTCGCCCCAATCGCCGCTGTAGTCCTCGCCGGAGGTCTGCTGTGCCGGTTCGCTGCCGGTCAGCTCTTCGTCGTGGCGCTCACCCCAGTCGCCCTCGTAGTCCTCGCCGGAAGTCTGCTTTGCCTCAGCTTCCGCCATGGCGGCCTGCATGTCTTTCAGGCCCACCACAACGCCGGAGGGCCGTTCCAGCAGGTAAGCTCCCACGGCCTTTTTGCGGTACACCAACAGCACACCGTAGCGGCTGGTCTCGCCGCTGCTTGCCGCCGGGATCAGCGCCGTCCATTTTTCCACGGTCTTGCCCTTGTAGCGTGCAAGGTCCATGCCGCTCTGCTGCACCACCCCGTTGAAGGCCGAAAAGCTGTCATCCCACTTGCGGGGGATCTTGACCTTGTCTGCCGTGATGGATGCGCCGTCCACATCCAGACCGTAGCCGGTGAACCATGTCTGGATGTCCTGTGCACTCTCAATTTTGTTCACCGCCGCCGAGACCGCAACGGTGCGGTTGCTGATGAACCGGCCCAGCAGGGCACTGCATACCACCAGTGCGCAGCACATGGCACCCAGACCCAGTTTTTTCAGGCTCGTTTTGCTCAACGTGACTACAAACATATCCCCATGCCTCCCCAGCCTGTTTATTGCTCTGAGAACAATTTATTCAGCACAGCTGGGGTGTATGACAAAAGGGCAGGTAAAACCTGCCCTTTTGTCAATATCGATCAATGTGCTTTTGTAAAATCTTCCGAGCTTACTTCGCCGTTCTGGCGGAGCACCTGTTTCAGCACCTGCATCACGCCGTATTCCCGGTGGGACGGTGCCAGAAACGGCACCTGCGCCCGCAGCGGTCCGCTGCCGTTCTCCATCAAAAAGCCGTACTTCGCGGTGGTGAGCATCTCGGCATCGTTGTAGGTGTCACCAAAGGCCATCATGCTGTCGGCCGGAATGCCCAGCAGTGCACCCACCTTTGCCAGTGCTGCACCCTTGTGCACACCTGGGTTCATCACGTCCACCCAGTTTCTGCCTGCCACTGCCACCGAGAATGCACCGCCATTTCCGGTGTGGAATGCGCCGTAGGTCCGGTCGAAGGCTTCCTGCGAGTCATCGTTGGGCAGATAGACGGTAAACTTATCCGCCGCCGCTTCCACCGCAGTCAGGTCATCCACATATTCCACCCGGGTATAAAAATTCTTGAAAACTTTATCGTATTTCTCGTCCTGCTTTTCCGCGTAGGCCGCCTGCAGTCCGCACAAAAGGCCCACGTCTCCGGCCTGCTTTGTGCTGCGGGCCAGCTGCCGCCAGCCCTCGGCAGGCATTTCGGACACAAACAGGTCTTTCCCCTTCCAGCGGGCAGCGCCGCCGTTGTCGCCAATGAGAATGATCTCCTCCAGCAGATCCGGGAACATCGTTTCCAGTGTGTACAGAGGCCGCCCGCTGGCGGCGGCAAACAAGATGCCCTGCCCGGCCAGTGCACGGATGGTCTCGGTAAACTTTGGCGGCAGCTGGCTGTACTCGTCCAGAAGGGTCGCGTCCATGTCCGATGCGATCAGGCGAATGCGGTCCATTGCAGTTTCCTCACTTATCCGATGTAGCTGATGTTCACGTCCATATCGCCCTTATAGCCGGGCAGGCGTGCCGTGCAGGTGCCCTGCCACAGGGCGCAGTCGATGGGGCTGCTGGCAACGCCATAATGTGCGTTCCAGATGGTATATTTTTTCAGGCTGTTCAGATCGACACGCTTGCGGTACCACAGGGTAGAGGCATACACACCGGGTTTGTAGCCCTGTGCCTTGACCTCCTCACAGAAGGCGATGGCGCACTTGGTGCGGTCCTCCATACCCAGACCGTCGGCGCGGCCGGAACCATTGGAAGCGCCGGATGCTTCGGTGTCAAAGAAGATGGGGTAATCCAGCTTGCGTCCGTTCAGCACGTAGGCACAGGCAAAGGCTTCCTCCTTGGCTTCCTCCTCGGTGGTGGCCTGACTGAAGAAATACACGCCCACCTTCAGGCCCGCATTCTTCACATTGGTGAAATGCTCCTCGAACATGGGGTCCAGCACCAGCGTGCCGGAAGCACCATAGCCGCGGTAGCCGATGCGGACGATCACAAAGCTCACGCCTGCCTTTTTGATCTGGTTCCAGTCGATGTTCTTCTGATACTTGGAAACATCCACACCGAAGGTCTTGCCATTTTCCAGCACACCGTCCGCATTGAAGGAATAGAGTTTATTGTCGATGCACTGGATGCCGGTCACCGGCCTGTTGGTGGTCTGGCTGTAGTAGTAGGTCTTGCCGCCGGAGGTGCGCCAGCCGGAATAGACTGGCTCCGGCTGGGACTCGTCTTTTCCCAGCCAGCCAAACAGGAAATTGAACAGCCAGGTGAAAAAGCCGTTCTCATCGCTCAGGTCGATGCACTGGGCCTCGGCGGCATCCATGGCACCGGCATCAAGCGCGGCACGGATCTCTTCCGGTGTCAGCACCACGCTGTTTTCCGGCGTGTGCTGGTTCGTGCTGTTCTCCTCCGCTTCAGTGGCCTGTACAGGCGGCGCTTCCGGGTCCTGTGCAGCAAGCTCCGGGGTCTCCGTCTGCAGGGTGGGCATTGCCGTTTCCTGCTGTGCAGAAACAGTCTCGGTCACTGCCGCGGTACTTTCTTCCGGCTGTGCAGCCAGTGCCAGCGGTGCGCCCATTGAAAAGGTCATTGCCAATGCCAGAACTGCCGCTGCGCACCGCGTTTTGCCGCGGGTGCCGCGGGCAGTCAGTTTATTCCAGAACGTTTTTTTCATGCTGTGCTCCAAACCTCATGCATTTTTATCAGGATGCCGCCCTTCGCAAAAAGGGCAGCGTTTCATCTTCTCAATACTCTTTCAGTATACACCCGCGGGCAAGCCCCCGTCAATTGCCGCACACTGCAAAGCGCAGCTCCGAAAAGCTGCCGCCCCGGTATCAGAAAATGCTCCAAAACAGATACGTCTCAGCCCGCAAAAACATTGCACAAAGCCAAAAATTGCAGATATTTCCAGCAAAATCAGCATTTTGTCTTGTTGTCTTGACATGTGTATGGTATTATACTTGACATGCAGTTTTTGCATTGAATCCACCATCTTGAAACAGAAAGGCAGTTTCTTATGTCAAATGTGAAAGATTTCTTAAAACGCAAGGATATCGTCATCACCCCGCAGCGCTATCTCATTGAAGCGCTGGGTGCCATGGCGCAGGGCCTGTTTGCCAGCCTGCTGATCGGCACCATCATCAAGACGCTGGGCCAGCAGACCGGCCTTGGCGTACTGGTAGACCTTGGCGGCTACGCCACGGCCATGAGCGGCCCGGCCATGGCCTGCGCCATTGGCTGGGCGCTGCACTGCCCGCCGCTGGTGCTGTTCAGCCTGATCACCGTAGGCTACTCGGCCAATGCTCTGGGCGGCGCAGGCGGCCCGCTGGCCGTGCTCATCATTGCCATCGTGGCTTCCGAACTGGGCAAGGCCGTGAGCAAGGAGACCCGCGTGGACATCCTCGTGACCCCGCTGGTGACCATTTTTTCCGGCGTGGGCCTTTCCATGCTGATCGCAGCACCCATTGGCGCTGCCGCAAGTCAGGTGGGCACCCTGATCATGTGGGCCACCGAACAGGCTCCGCTGGTCATGGGCATTCTGGTATCCGTCATTGTGGGCGTGGCGCTGACCCTGCCCATTTCCTCTGCCGCCATCTGCGCCGCGCTGGGTCTGACCGGCCTTGCCGGCGGTGCCGCCGTGGCAGGCTGCTGCGCCCAGATGATCGGCTTTGCCGTGATGAGCTACAAGGAGAATGGCGTGGGCGGTCTGGTCAGTCAGGGCCTTGGCACCAGTATGCTGCAGATGGGCAACATCGTCAAGAACCCCCGCATCTGGATCGCACCCACGCTGGCCAGTGCCATCACCGGCCCGCTGGCCACCTGCGTGTTCCACTTTGAGATGAACGGTGCCGCTGTGTCCTCCGGCATGGGCACCTGCGGTCTGGTGGGCCAGATCGGCGTGTACACCGGCTGGGTCAGCGACATTGCCGCCGGTACCAAAGCCGCCATCACCCCGATGGACTGGGCTGCCATGGTGCTGCTGTGCTTTGTTCTGCCCGCTGTGCTGAGTGTGATCTTCTGCGAGATCGAGCGCAAGCTGGGCTGGATCAAAGAGGGCGACCTGAAGCTGAACTAACTTTTAGAATTGTCTCCGCTTCGCTCTGACAATATCAGCGGAAAAATATTTTTATATATAGCAAAGCCGGAATGACTGCGGTCATTCCGGCTTTGCCTTTTCACGATAAGGGGCCGGGCGGTGAACAGCCTTTTGCTACTGTCAGCCTGCAGCTGTCGCGCAGCAGATGGAGCACAAACTTGCCCGCACGGTTCGTCGCGTAAGCGACTCAAAATCGGCGCAACACAAAAAATCCTCTAGCGCAGCGACTTGGATTTTTTGTATGGAGCCCATCTGCTTTGGGATTATTAAGGGCGAGCAGCCCTTAGTTTGCAACGGCGACGACCGCGGCCAGTGGCCGAAACAGAGAGGAGCTGTTGGGGCAGCGGCCTGCAGGATGCGAGTGCCGACCAAGGCACGAAGCAGACGCAGGGAGCCGCAACCCGCCGCCTCCCGCGCCTCGAA
>ERZ791614.1465-NODE-1465-length-12049-cov-15.985910_pt1 | contig 12049 bp, 9 predicted proteins | sample MGYA00510274_ERZ791614 | MGnify/ENA primary metagenome ERZ791614 (study PRJEB30046, sample SAMN00715221) | human gut metagenome | study: EMG produced TPA metagenomics assembly of the A metagenome-wide association study of gut microbiota in type 2...
TTTCGCCAGAGGCTCTCCCTTTGGGAGAGCTGGACGCGAAGCGGCCTGAGAGGGCGAGCGCTCTTTTGTTTTTCATTCCTCCGGCTGGTTCATCTGCATTTCCAGCCACTGCTGGCGGCTGATAAGCACAGCGCGGGGCTTTGCGCCCTCGTAGGGTCCGATGACGCCTTTTTGTTCCATCTCGTCCATGATACGGGCCGCGCGGGCGTAGCCCAGCTTGCAGCGGCGCTGCAAAAGGCTGGTGGAGGCCTGACCGGCATCGATGACCACCTCCACGGCCTGCCTGAACATCGGGTCGGTATCGGGATCCTCGTCGGAGTCCGCGCCGCCGCTGCCCTTCTTGCCGTCCTGAATGGCGTGCTTTTCCATGGCTTCGATCATGGCTTCGTCATACTGCACGGTGCCGCTCTGCTTGATGAAGTCCAGCACACGGCTGATCTCCTCATCCCGCACGAAAGTGCCCTGAATACGGGTAGGCTTGGGCGCACCCACGGGCATGAACAGCATATCACCCATGCCCAGCAGCTTTTCGGCACCGGAGCCGTCCAGAATCGTGCGGCTGTCCACCTGACTGGACACTGCAAATGCGATGCGGCTGGGGATGTTGGCCTTGATCAGGCCGGTGATCACGTCCACACTGGGGCGCTGGGTGGCTACGATCAGGTGCATACCGGCGGCGCGGGCCTTCTGGGCGATGCGGCAGATGGAGTCCTCCACATCCTTGCCCACCACCATCATCAGATCGGCCAGCTCGTCGATGATAATGGCGATGTAGGGCATTTTTTCCAGATCAGGCCGTTCTGCGGCCAGCTTGTTGAAAGACTTGATGTCGCGCACATTGTTCTCTGCAAACAGATGATAGCGGCGCTCCATCTCCTGCACCGCGCTGCCAAGGGCACCTGCAGCCTTTTTCGGCTCGGTGACCACCGGCATCAGCAGGTGGGGAATGCCGTTGTACTCGGCCAGCTCCACCACCTTGGGGTCGATCAGCAGCAGCTTCACGTCCTCCGGGCTTGAGCGGAACAGCAGGCTCATGATGATGCTGTTCACGCACACGGATTTGCCGCTGCCGGTGCTGCCCGCGATCAGCAGATGGGGCATCTTGCACAGGTCTGCCACCTGTGCCACACCGGCAATGTCCTTGCCAAGCGCAATGCCCAGAGGTGAGGTCATGCGCAAAAAGCTCTGGCTCTCGAACACGCTGCGGATATACACCGGGGTCTTTTTGTGGTTGGGCACCTCAATGCCCACGGCGGGCTTGCCGGGGATGGGCGCTTCCATACGCACATCTGCCACCGCAAGGTTCAGGGCGATATCGTCTGCCAGCGAGGTGATGCGGCTGATCTTGACACCCGCCATGGGCTGCACCTCGTACCGGGTGACGGAAGGGCCCCGGGAGATATCCAGCACACGGGTGCGCACGCCAAAGCTTTCCAGCGTATCTACCAGCTTCTGGGCGTTGGCTTTCAGCTCTTCCTGCGCGCCGGGGTCGGTCTCGTCCCGCGATTTTTCAAACAGCTCAATGGGCGGATACTGGTACTGATAGGTATCCACCGGGTCGGTCTCGTCCACAGGGGCCGCTGCCGCGGCCTGCTCGGAAGCGGCAGGCTTTTCCATTGCCGCTGCCACCAGCGTGCTGATGTCCTTTTCCTCCACCGGTTCGCTGGTAATGCTGATCCAGCCGTCCTCGTCGGGTGTGCCGCGCATGGCAACGGCGTTTTCGGCGCTCACCCGGGCGGGTGCCGCCGGGACTGCGGGCTGGATGGGCACGGCGGGCATCTCCGGCGTGACTGCCGCTGCCGGGCTTTCCGGCTGGGCCGTCGGCATTGCCGGGGTCATGACCGGAGTATCAAAGCTTTCCGCTGCCGCAGGCTGCACCGGCTGTGCAGCCTTTGCAAAGAAATCGGATGCATCGGTCTCCACTGCGTCCTGTACGATGGGCTGCGGGGCAGGTCTGGGGGCCGGGCGCAGCGGGTTCTGCCCAAAGGTGCCGCCCGGGCCCACGATGAGCGGCTCGATGGGTTCGCTGCCGCCCTCCTTCACCTCAGTGTGGTCGGGGCCAAGGTCTACGTCAAAGGAAGCCCGGGGCCGGGATACCCGTACCTGCACCGGCGTGATGGCCGGGGCGGCAGGCTCCGGCTGCGGGGCGGCCTCCGGCTCCGGCTCCTCCGCCTCCATCTCTTCGGTCACCTTGTGCCCCCAGTGGCGGATGCCGTTCAGCCAGTCCGGCACACCGATGCGGAAAGCCGGAGTTTCCATCTCCTCTTCGGCATCTTCCTCATCCCGGTATTCATCTTCTGCTTCGTCGTAGTCTTCCTCAGCCTCGGCTTCTGCCGCGCGGGCAGCGGCACGTTCAGCGCGGCGGGCTGCGCTCTGCTGCGCCATGGCCGCACCCTTTGCGTGCACGCCGCCAAACGCAGCGCACAGCCATTGCCACACCTCTGCCGGGGTCAGATCAAAAATGTACAGGCTGACACACAGTGCCAGCACGATCATGATAAGGGTTGCCGCGGGCCGTCCGCACAGCAGCAGCAGGCTGCCGCCCAGCAGTGCGCCCAACGCACCGCCGCCGATCCATGCATTCACGCCGTTTGCGTAGCAGGCAGCCGTCATCTGAAATGCCGACATGCCCTGCGGCTGGATATCGGAAAAAACGATCACCGTGCCGCAGGCAAACACCAGCCCAAGAACCAGCTTGAAGATCTTGGGCAGAAGGTCTTCGCCCCGGGTATACTGCACAGCAAGGCAGCACACTGCCGCGCCCAGCACAAAGCTGCCGCAGCCAAAAAGTCCGAACAGCACATCGTGCAGGGCCTTCCATGCCGAATCTCCCTCCACAAAGGCCAGCACCACCAGCAAAAGGCCTGCAAACAGGGTGCCAAGCCCCGCCGGAAGCCGCTGCTCGGCCCGCTTTTTGCGCGATGCTGCGCGCCGTGTTGTCGTTTTACGTTTTTTTGTTGCCATGTTTCTTTGTTCCCCGCGTTTGTAGTAGACACACTATTTGATTTTATTATTGTACCACGCAGGGAAGAAAATGGCAAACCTATTGTTGTACAAAATCGGCCTTCATTTGCGTTCGATCTCTTTATACAGCCACGCCAGCGCATCCGAAAGCCCGCCCAGCTCGTCGATGAGCTTTTCCTTCACGGCCCGGCGTCCATCCAGCACGGTGCCCATGTCCATCACCAGCTCGCCGGTGTGGAGCATCAAGTCGGTGTAGCGTTTTTCGGTCATGCCGCTGTGGGCCGCTACGAAGCCGGTGATGCGCTGCTGCATCTGCTCAAAGCTGCGCATGGTCTGCGGCACCCCCAGAATGACACCGGAATGCCGCACCGGGTGCACGGTCATGGTGGCTGTGGGCACGATGAAGCTGCGCCGGGCGCTGACGGCAAGCGGGATGCCGATGGAGTGCCCGCCGCCCAGCACAAGCGTTGCACTGGGTTTGGACACGCTGGCGATCAGCTCCGCCAGCGCAAGGCCTGCTTCCACATCACCACCTACAGTGTTCAGCAGCACCAACAGGCCCTCGATGCGAGGGTTCTCCTGCGCGGCCACCAGCTGCGGGATCACATGCTCATACTTCGTGGTCTTCTGGCCCTGCGGCGCTTCCGAATGGCCTTCGATCTGGCCGATGACGGTCAGGCAGTGGATCACATGCTCCCCGCGGGCCAGCGTGACCGTGCCCAGATCTTCGATCTCTTCCTTTTCCAGCCGACGCTCGTCGGTCAGCTGCGTTTCATCGTTCATATGCTTTCCTCCTGCGTTTTCTGTCAGCATTCCCCAGCCTGTGCCGGGCTATGCAGACCCGCTGCAGCAAAAAAGCGGTAACATTTCATAAAATTTTTTTGAGAATGATTTGACATTCTCCATCGGTGCAGTATACTTTAAATAATTGATTGTAATATCTGCAATATGAACCCGTAAACGGATCGGGGTTTCTCTGCGCCGCATCTGTAAAGCAGGCAGCTGCGGCAAGTACTGCGATAGAGCGAAAGGAGAAAGTATTCTATGAACACCCCTGCAAAGGCTTCACTTCCCGTTATCAAGCGTCTTCCCAAATATTACCGCTATCTGCGCTCTCTGCAGGTGGACGGCATCAACAGCATTTCTTCCCGCGAGCTGGCTGCTCAGATGGGCACCACCGCTTCGCAGGTACGGCAGGACTTCAACTGCATCGGCGATGTGAATGGCCGGCAGGGCATCGGCTACTCGGTGGAAAACCTGCTCTCCATTCTGGAAGGCCTGCTGTTCGGCAACGGTGACCGCCTGCCCACCATCCTGATCGGCTGCGGCCGTCTGGGCAAGGCAGTGAGCCGCTTTATCACCACCGATACCAACGGCTATCGCCTGATCGCCGCCTTTGATGTGGCACAGAGCGAGGTAGGCAAGGAGATCAGCGGCATCCAGATCCGCCATATCGACGAGCTGGAGTCTTTCTGTGCCGAGCATCACCCCAAGGTCGCAGTGCTCTGTGTGCCCCGCGATGGTGCGGAACAGGTCAGCGGCCGTCTGGTAGATCTGGGCATCGAGGGCTTCTGGAACTTCTCCCACTATGACCTCTCTGTGCCGTATCCCGATGTGGTGGTGGAGAATGTCCATCTGGGCGACAGCCTGATGAGCCTTGGCTACCGCCTGCGCAATCAGGACTGAAGATACCTGTTATAAGGAACAAGAGTAATAAAAGGACCCTCTCAGGCTTTGACTGAGAGGGTTCTTCTGCAAGGAGAGTTTTTCAAATGGCAAAACTGTATTTCCGCTACGGCGCAATGAACAGCGGCAAAAGCACCGCCCTGATGCAGGTAGCCCACAACTACGAAGAACAGGGGATGCGGGTGCTGATTCTCAAGCCACAGGTGGACACCAAGGGCGGCGGTGAGCTGGTGAGCCGTCTGGGCGTGCGCCGCAAGGCTGATCTGTTGATCCCGCCGGAGACGGATGTGTTCGAGGCCGTGCGCACGGCCAACGCTGACGGTGCGCCGCTGGCCTGTGTGCTGTGCGACGAGAGCCAGTTTTTCACTGCGCAGCAGGCAGAGCAGCTGTTCATGGTAACTGTGGACCTGAACATTCCGGTGATCTGCTACGGCCTGCGGGCAGATTTTTCACTCAAAGGCTTTCCCGGCTCCACCCGCCTGCTGGAGCTGGCCCACACCATCGAGGAGATGAAGACTATCTGCACCTGCGGCCGCAAGGCCATCTGCAACTGCCGCAGGGTGAACGGCAGGTTCGTCTTTGAGGGCGAGCAGGTGGCCATCGATTTGGAAAACGATGTGCAGTACGTGAGCATGTGCCCCCAGTGCTACTTCAAGGCAAAACGCGCGTTCTACGCCGAAAAAGCTGCTTCGCAGGTCAAATAAGCTTGTATACAAGGCTGCTGTGTTCAACGACACGGCAGTCTTTCTTTTTTCCCCGGCCCACAGGCGCTGTCCACGCAGCAGCGCAAAATATGTCGCTGTCGATGCTTCTTCCCCCCACAAAAGGGCGAAGAAGCACCGATTTCCACGCCTGCAGACCGGTGCCGGATGCCCGCTTCACGCGATTGATATATCAGAGTGCACATTTTTTGCACTATTGATATATCAGTTTGCAAGCCCGCATCCGGGCCATTTTAATGTGTTGTTCTGCCACAATGTATGCAACATTTCCATGTTCCGAAACCGGATGTTTACAAAATTATTGCAAAATTCGACGTTCCCCCTATGATACATCCCAGTTTTCTATGCAAAATGGCGAAATATACATGTTGCACAGTTTTTCGAGCCAAGTTTATTCATTTCAGCAAAGACATCAATTCTCGCGTGAAAACAAGAGCAATATTTGTATGTTTTTTGTTTAGATATCTGCAATTTGCGTCTTTCTTTTTGGTTGTTGTTTTGTTATCATAATTGTATACAACGGGGTATGTGCAGAACCCCCGTTCGAGATGATGTTTTCTGTATTTAGGAGGAGAACAAAAATGAGCATGGCAATTTCTCGTCGTGATTTTATGAAGGTCACCGGCGCTGTGGGCGCTGCCGGCCTTCTGGCTGCCTGCGGCGGCAACTCTGCTGCATCCAGCTCTGCTGCTTCCACTGCTTCTTCCGCTCCCGCTGCTTCTGCAGACGAGAGCCTGGCGCTGTCTGACGGCCCTGTTTCCATGACCATCAGCTGGTGGGGCGGCGACAGCCGTCACGAGGCTTACCAGAACGCCATCAAGGAGTTCCAGGCTGAGCACACCAACATCACCATCGAGCCCACCTTCGCCGCATGGTCCGGCTGGGAAGAGAAGATGGCAGCTGCCTTCATCGCTGGCAACGCACAGGATGTGTGCCAGGTGAACTGGAACTGGCTGTACAACTACTCTGCTGATGGCAGCAAGTTCGTGGATCTGAACACCGTTTCCAAGTTTCTGGATCTGACCCAGTGGGATGACGCTGCTCTGGATGCCTGCTACGTTGCAAACGCTCAGCAGTGCGTGCCTGTCTCCATGACCGGCCGTATCTTCTTCTGGAACATGACCACCTTCAACAAGGCTGGCATCACCGAAGTTCCCAAGTCTCTGGATGATCTGATGGCTGCCGGCAAGGCATTCAAGGAGAAGCTGGGCGACGATTACTACCCCATGCATCTGGGCGCATACGACCGTATGATCCTGATGGTGTTCTACCTCGAGTCCAAGTACGGCAAGGACTGGGCTGATCCCGTCACCTCTACCCTGAACTACACCGAGGACGAGATCGCTGAGGGCATCGACTTCATCAAGAGCCTGGTGGATGGCCACGTCATGATGAACCTGAAGACCTACTACTCCGCTAACTCCGATACCGCTACCCACCAGTCCAACGAGTGGATCACCGGTAAGATCGCAGGTATCTTCGAGTGGGATTCCGCTGCTTCCAAGTACTCCTCCGCTCTGGATGATGCCAACAAGGACGGCTTCACCGTTGGCGAAGAGATCAAGTTCGGCGACAACAACGGCGGCTTCTCCAAGGTCTCCATGGGTCTGGCTATCACCAAGACCAGCCAGTGCGTTGCTGAGGCTGCTACCCTGATCGACTTCCTGCTGAACAACGGCAAGGGCGCTGCCATCATGGGTTCCGAGTGCGGCATTCCCGCTTCCAAGGCTGGTCTGGCTGCTGCTCAGGAAGCCGGCGCTGTCAAGGATCTGGTTGCTGAGGCAAATGCAAAGGTCATGGCCTTCACCACCAACAAGCTGGATCCCCTGTTCGAGAACAACGACCTGAAGGCTTCCGGCACCGGCATCTATCAGGAAGTGTTCGACACCGTTGACTACGACGGCGTTTCCGGTGCAGACGTTGTTGACACCCTGCTGGACGGCATGGAGTCTGTTGGTTACACCATCGGCTAAGTTTTTCTTCAGAGTGCCGCTGTGTGCGGTGACGTACATATAAAGGGCACCCTTTGACCAAAACGGAGGGGCACCTGCCGCCCATACGGCAGATGCCCTTTTTTTGTCAGGAATATGTTACAAATTCTTGACAAAGCTGTATCCGGTCTGTTACCCCCTTCGTCCGTCTCATGCTCCGAAATTCCTTAAAAAGGAGGATTTCCCAGATGAAAGAAAGCAATGCTCCCGCCGTCGGGCGCACCCCGTTCCAGAAGTGGCTGGACAAATATCAGGGTCTGTTTTATCTGATTCCCTGGATCATCGGCTTCGTCGTCTTTAAGGCAGTTCCCTTTGGTCAGTCGCTGTACTACAGCTTCACCGATATGAACTTCTTCAAGAGCGGCACCCAGTTCGTTGGTCTGGCCAACTACATCACGGCCTTTACCACCACCAAGATCACCAAGGCGCTGCTCATCACCTTCAAGTACGCTTTCATCACCGTGCCTCTGAAGCTGGTCTTTGCGCTGTTCATCGCATACATCCTGAACTTCAAGATCGCATGCGTCAACCTGTTCCGCACGGTGTACTACATCCCCTCCATTCTGGGCGGTTCTGTTGCAATCGCCGTTCTGTGGAAGGCTGTGTTCAGCGTGGATGGCCTGCTCAACACCGTGCTGCGCGCTGTCACCTTTGATCTGGTGCAGGGCCCCGAGTGGTTGTCTGACCCCAGCTACGCGCTGTGGATCATCTGCTTCCTGCGCATCTGGCAGTTTGGTTCCGCCATGGTGCTGTTCCTGGCCGCTCTGAAGGGTGTGCCTGCAGACCTGTACGAAGCCGCTACCATTGATGGTGCCGGCAAGTGGCGTCAGTTCTTCTCCATCACCGTTCCGATGATCACCCCCATCATCTTCTACAACCTGGTCACTCAGATCTGCCAGGCTTTCCAGGAGTTCAATGGCCCCTACATCATCACCAACGGCGGCCCCCGTGGTTCCACCACGCTGATCTCTCTGCTGGTCTACAACTACGCATTCAAGTCCTATGACATGGGTATGGCATCCGCTCTGGCATGGATCATGTTCATCATCGTCTGCATCCTGACGATCATTGCATTCACCAGCCAGAAGAAGTGGGTCTACTACTCTGACGAAAGGTAAGGTGACCAGTATGGGAATGAAAACATCGAACAAAATTGCAACCTTCTTCAAGTATTTCGTCCTGATCCTGGTCGGCGTTATCATGATCTATCCCCTGCTGTGGATGATCAGCGCTACCTTTAAGGACAACAGCGAGATCTTTGCAGGCATCAGCCTGTGGATCAAGCACCCCACTCTGGATGGCTACCGCGGCGCACTGAACAACTTCGGCGGTTCCATCAACATCCTGCAGGCCATGCTGAACACCTACAGCTACGTCATCCCCAAGGTGATCTGCACGGTGGTCTCCGCCTGTGTGGCTGCCTACGGCTTTGGCCGCTTCGATTTCCCCGGCCGTAAGTTGATGTTCAACATCATGCTGGCCACCCTGTTCCTGCCGCAGGTCGTTCTGAACGTGCCGCAGTACCTGCTGTACAACAAGTTCGGCTGGCTGGACAGCCCCTTCTATCTGGCTATCTGGGTGCACTGCGCATTTGCGACCGAGACCTACTTCGTCTACCAGCTGGTGCAGTTCATGCGCAATGTCCCCCGTGATCTGGACGAAGCCGCTGCCATCGACGGCTGCTCCTCCTTCCAGACCCTGTACAAGGTCATCGTGCCCATGCTTGGCCCCGCTCTGGTGTCCTGCGCACTGTTCCAGTTCATGTGGAGCTGCAACGACTTCATGGGTCCGCTGCTTTACGTCAGCACTCCCGGTAAGTATCCGATGTCCCTGTTCGTCAAGCTGTCCATGGACGGTGATACCGGTTTCGCATGGAACAAGATCCTTGCTCTGTCCCTCATCTCCATCCTGCCGCAGCTGATCGTCTTCTTCTGTGCACAGGACCAGTTCGTTGAAGGTATCTCTGCCGGTGCCGTCAAGGGCTAAGCCCTTTCCCCGCACAGCGTAAGATCATCTGATACAAACAAACACCCCCTGTGCCGTTCCCGTAGATGGTGCAGGGGGTGTTTCTTATTTCTTATGTCCTTTGCGGTACTGCAGTGGGCCGGTACCCATCACATCGCGGAACACCCGGCGGAAATGGGCGGCGCTGGCAAAGCCGGTCTGTTCGGCCACCGCACTGATGGAAAGCTCAGTCGTTTCCAGCAGCTTCTGGGCCGCTTCGATGCGGCGGTTGTTGATATAATCCACGATGGACTGGCCCGTTACCCGCCGGAACAAACGGCTCAGGTAGTAGGGCGAAAGATAAAACTGCGCCGCTACCTCGGTAAGGGAAAACTTCTGCCGGTAATTGGCCGCAAGGTAGGCGCAGATCCGCTCCACCGTTTCGTTGTGGGGACGCGCCACGGCGCTGCTCTCGGCAATGCACTCCTGCTCCACATAGTGCAGGATCAGCAGCAGGTACAGCGGGCCGGGGTAATCCTGCTCGGTGCTGGCGCTGGCCATCATTTCCAACAGGGTACGGATGCGGCTCTGCCACTGCACCGGTGCATACAGCACTGTGCGCTCCCCGGGCGCAAACAGGCGGCCGAAATCCCGCCCGGCTGTGTTTTTCAAATCATGCAGCATCCCCAGCGGAAAGTGGCACCCCACGATCTGCGGCACGGCGCTGCCGGTCTGTGCAAAGCTGCAGCCGCCGGGGCCAAGCAGCACGGCGCTGCCGGGGTTTACCAGCACATTCCCGCTCTCGTATTCCAGCGTGACGCTGCCCTCCGACACCAGCAGCAGATAGCAGGTGTCCTCATCCGGCGGCAGCTCGTAGCGGCCAATATTCAGGCGCAGGGTGGCTGCGGCCACTTTGCCGGTGATTTTTTCCCGTTCCGGTTTCATAAAAAATCCTCATTTTTGTATTTTCCCCATCATACCACGCCTGCACCCTACAGGCAAGACAAAACCATCAGGAGGTTCTCCCATGAATCTGTCGCTTATCCGTTCCATGACGCGCAGCGCTGTTTTCGAGCTGGAAAACGGCCTGTGCTATCGTCCGGCCCACCCGTTCACCGTTACCCTGAACGGCAAGACCGTCTACGAAGCCTGCCAGACCAACGTGTTCTCTCTGTTCTCCCTGCTGCCCGGCACTGAGTACACGGTGGGTGTGCAGGCCGAGGGCGAAAGCCTGACCTGCACCTTTACCACCGAGGCCGAGACCTTCTTTGTGGATGCTTCCCGCTACGGTCTGGTGGCCGACGGCACCACGGACAACACTCTCAAGCTGCAGGCGGCTCTTTCCACCTGCCCCAAGGGCGGCACAGTATACGTGCCCGCAGGCCGCTACCGCACCTGCAGCCTGTTCCTGAAAAGCAACACCACCCTCTATCTTGAAAAGGGCGCTGTGCTGCTGGGCGACAACGACCGCACCCACTACCCCATCCTGCCCGGCGTGATCCCCAGCGAGAACGAGGTGGATGAATACTACCTGACCGGCTGGGAGGGCAACCCGCTGGACAGCTTTGCGGGTCTGTTGAACATCACGCAGGTGCACGATGTCGTTGTGACCGGCGAGGGCACGCTGGACTGCGATGCCGAGAACGGCGACTGGTGGGTAACGCCCAAGATCAAGCGCATCGCATGGCGGCCCCGCGCTGTGGCTGCTGTGGACAGCGAGAACATCTGCCTGCACGGCATCACGGTGCAGAACAGCTATTCGTGGACGATCCACCCCATCTTTGTCAAGCACCTTGACCTGCTGAACTTCAACATCAACAATCCTTACAATGCCCCCAACACCGACGGCATCGACCCCGAAAGCTGCGAGTATATCCGCATCATCGGCGTGAACATCCATGTGGGCGACGACTGCATTGCCATGAAGGCCAGCAAGGTATTCCTTGGCATGAAGCTGAAAAAGAGCTGTGAGCACACCGTTATCCGCAACTGCCTGCTGGACAAAGGCCACGGCGGCATCGTCATTGGCAGCGAGATGAGCGGCGGTGTGAAGGATATGGTGGTCACCCAGTGCCTGATGGATCACACCGACCGCGGCCTGCGCGTCAAGACCCGCCGTGGCCGCGGCAACACCGCCGTCATCGACGGGCTGGTGTTCCGCAATGTGGAGATGCGCGGTGTCAAGGCACCCTTCGTCATCAACATGTTCTACTTCTGCGACCCGGACGGCCACGGCCCCTATGTGCAGTGCCGCGATGCCATGCCGGTGGACGAGTACACCCCGAAGCTGGGCAGCCTGACCATGGAGGACATCGTCGCCACCGACGCTCAGTTCGCGGGATGCTACTTCGACGGCCTGCCGGAGCAGCCTATTGAGCGCGTTTCCATGAAGAACGTCACGATCACCTTTGACCCCAATGCCGAGGCCGGTCAGGCCGCTATGGCGGATAACCGCCCTCTGGTGAAGAAGCTGGCCATCTACGCCGAGAACGTCAAGGAGATCGACCTGCACAATGTGAAGATTGAAGGCTACGAGGGCGAACGCCTGCACTTTGCAAATGTCGGCCATTTTGAGGAGGACTGAACCCATGACCCATGAAGAAATTCTTACCATGCTGGGCGATTACGTGGACTACCTGATCGCCAATTCCAGCGCCGAAGCACCTATGTGGAACATCGAGAAGGTGCGCAGCGGCAAGCCCAACAAGTGGAACTACATCGACGGCTGCATGATCACGGCCT
>ERZ791614.1467-NODE-1467-length-12039-cov-2.734229_pt1 | contig 12039 bp, 9 predicted proteins | sample MGYA00510274_ERZ791614 | MGnify/ENA primary metagenome ERZ791614 (study PRJEB30046, sample SAMN00715221) | human gut metagenome | study: EMG produced TPA metagenomics assembly of the A metagenome-wide association study of gut microbiota in type 2...
ACAAACCCATGTCACTAAAATACGCTTACTGTAGAATATCTACAACAGACCAGAATATAGACAGACAAATCATAGCAGTAAAACAATTTGCACCAGATATATCAGATAACAACATATTTGTTGATAAGAAAACAGGCAAAGATTTTGAGCGTGAGCAATATCAGGAAATGAAAGTCATTCTTGAGCATATTTCCAAAGCCAGCTTGAAAAACGAACCCATTGAGTTAATTGTGGAGGAACTTGACAGACTTGGTAGAAATGCAGATTTAATCAAGAAAGAACTAATGTGGTTTAAAGAGCATAATATCATAGTTCGTATCTTGGAAATACCTACAACGTTACATGAGGTAGATGAGAGTAATCGTTGGGTAACAGAAATGGTTACTAATTTATTGATTGAGGTATATGCACAGTTGGCACAGGCAGAACTTGAGAAAAGAGCTAAGCGACAGGCAGAAGGAATAGCAATAGCAAAGTCAAAAGGTGTATACAAGGGCAGGAAACCAATCCAAATAGACAATGAGCAGTTTGTAGTGATTTACACCAGATGGAAGTCAAATGAAATAACTGCCAGACAAGCCATGGCAGAACTCAACATAAAATCTAATACATTTTACAGAAGAGTAAAAGAGTATGAAACCAATAAAAAAGCAAGCAGTAACACTTGAAAAATTCAGTAATAACATCCATGCTATTACATCTTGAAAATTTTAGCTACATTCAGAGGGCATGATAAGTGATTCCAGCAATATCAAAAAATGATAAGTTTGTATGGGTGATTTAAAATCTAGGGTAAATTTTTTAGACAGACTTCTGAACGATAGCAGACAGCATAGGTGCATTTCAGTAGGATACATTACTGTTAAATAGCGTGGTAGCATATGGGTTAAAATTTTTCAAGTAAATTTCAGAAGTGCAAAGAGACCAATTTTCACTAAGGGAGGGAATAGAATAATGTCACAAAAAACTAGAGAGAAAAAGAAGAGAATACTTGCATCAGCATTATGTGTGATGATGTTACTGTTTAGTTTGAGTGCATATGCAATGACAGCAAGGGGGGGGGCTTACCTTTTACATTAACACCTAACACGAATGGTTATGGTTCAGTTTCTCTTGACTGGAGGCAATATAATTATTCAAATAAAAACTTCAAAGTTTATAAATCATCCGATGGTGGAAGAACATACGAAACAGTAGGTATTGATTATAGATCAGTAACACAAGTAAGGTTATTACAAATATATCCAATTGATGCAGCAGCTAATCAGCTTAAGGTATGGATGGAAAATAATGGATATGGTAAAGGCATTATTAAAGTAGACAGTGTATACATTGATACATTTAATGCTAATCCATATGGATATTTAAAGGATTCAAATGGAAATTGGAGATATGATGTTTTACTATTTGGAACATGGGATTGTAATAATCACAAAGATATAAGCGATAGTGCATACAATGCTGTTAGTCAGTTTATAAATGCAGGCAGAGGTGTTATTTTCGGACATGATACAATATGTCATTTTAATGCAAGTCCTGCAACACATAAAAATTTTGAAAAATTTAAAAACTTGTTGGATTTAACCATAACAGATTACTATGAAAATATTGACTATTCAGGTTATGTAGGAAGCGCAAAAGCTGGTGGAACAAAGGTTAGGATAAAAAGAAAAAGTTTGTTTACAACATATCCATGGAGCATTGGCAATGTTGGAACAGAATTAACAATACCATATGCACATACATTAAGACAAGCTTTACCAAATACAAACAATGTTGATTTACAATTTTCTTCCTATGCATCTGGTTATGAAAACGAAAGCTGGTATTTAACAATCAAAAACAATTGTGCAATGATTCAGACAGGACATTCGAGTGGACAAGCTACTACGGATGAACAGAAGATATTAGCAAATCTTGTATTTTATATGAACCAGCTATTATTTAACACTTACACAACAAATGATGCATCAGCTCAAGACGTAGCAAAACCAAACACACCAAATGTATCACAGAATAACAGTAAAATGTCATATTCAGCAGAGGATAATGGTAGTACATATTGGTATTATGTAGAGAGCTTTAGCAAAGATGATACAACTGCATCAGGTTTGATAGATAGGTCAGAGAAGAAATCATTAACAGTTACAACAGGAGTAAAGAAATACAGATATTTATTTAGCAATAACGCAACAGAAACATTAACAACATCCAAAGGAACAGAAACAACAGATAAATCTGTACCAGTTAATTATGGTTATAAATATTTCCACGTAGCAGCAGTAGATGGTGCAGGTAACATAAGTGCTACAAAATCAGTAGAGATAAAAAGACAATTTAATTTGAATTTCAATTATAATAAGCCATCAAATGCATCACATGACATAACAGGAAATGAAATAGCAAGCAAGAAGGTAACATACCAAGAAAAATATGGCGATTTACCAAATCCTAAATTGGAAGGTTGGAAGTTTAAAGGCTGGTACACATCAGCAACAGGTGGTACACAGGTAAGCAAAGATACTATATACGAAGCAACAGTAGATAGTACAGTTTATGCACATTGGGAACCAATCAAATACACAGTAAGATTCAATGGTAATGGCAACTGGAATACATCACAAGGCTCTTATACACAGCAATTTACATATGATGTAAAACAAAAGCTCATACCAAATAAATTTACACGACCAGATAATACAACATACAACAGTGTAAATTATATAAAAGGTTATGAGTTTATCGGCTGGGGAACATCAGCAACACAGAAAACAGCAACCTACACAGATAAACAGGAAGTTAAGAACCTCAAAAATACACAAGGAGCAGTGTTAGATTTATATGCTATCTGGAAGAAACCAATTACCCTCACTTTTAATTTTAATGGTGGCAAATTCAATGATAGTACAACCAATCAGGTATTAAATTATACTATGTATAATTCAGAATTGAGTCACACATTTGATATAAAACAATACTATGGAGGCTTTAAAAATAATCGTATCAGCGCAAATAAAGGTATAAACAACAAGCTAACTAAAACAGACACCAATGGAATACAGTACAGATTCCTAGGATACAGTTTAAACCCAAATGCCACAGTTCCAGACAGCAACTTTGATGTTTATAACATAAAAGAAAGAACAGAGAATTACACCATAAGAGATAACACAACCCTCTATGCAGTCTGGGAGCCAGTTCTCCAAATGACAGTACAGTTATCAGCACCACAGCACTCAGGAGTGATGCAGTTGACAAGTGATGTTCCAGTCACCACAACCTTAGGAAATTTCAAAATATCAAGTGGCACCAGAAGTACAGACATCCCAAGTAGTGCAACAGCCTCAGTAAATTCAGCAACCATAGGTACTAACGTAACCAACAAGGATTTAGTAACCTACACAGTAAGTGCCAAAGGAGCTTCAAATATTAAGTTTAGCACAGCAGCAGATTCTAGAATACTAGATATATACACCTATGGTAACAACAACACATGGTTTGACAAGTTAAACACCATAGATAAATTCGAATATACAATAGATAACTTTTCAAACACAACAAGTAGTTTCACAATACCACAGTATATAGGAACTAAAAAGAGTTACAAGACTAGCAATCCAGAATCAGCCACAGGTACATCGGTATATGCAATCAAGTTTACCTGTACCCAGCCAAGCTACTATTACAGTAAATATTGGAATAGTCCAGAGTCAACAAGTGTTTATGGCATACTATTTTTAAATCCAACACTTCCAGATGACAATACCAACATCTTACCACCATATGCAGTAGAAGATGGAGCGTACGAATTTGAAACCATCTTAAATTAAATTAAGCAAAAAGCAGAAAAGCAGTAGCCAGAAAGTGACTACTGCTTTTTCTCTGCAAAAATACCTTGCAATTACCATATCCCAGCGTTACCATCCAACTCCATAAAGGGGAAAGGAGGAAAATTCATGGAACATCAGGAATTAAAAGAAAACATAGAGGAGCAGATAAGAGATGCAATGAATATTTTGCAGCTCCTTGAAGTTGAACTCTCAGCGAATGAGGATGATGAACACATAATCAGAACTGTATCTATCGTAGAAAAGATACTGAAGTCAAGCTTAGAACTGCTAAAGCATATCAATTAGAATTACGAAAACATTCAGCAGTCATTTTTAAGGCTTTTATTTGTTTATCAGTCAATCCATCAAGGGAAAGAGAGCTTTTATCGCTTGTATCAATATTAAGAAGATAGTCTACAGAGGTCTTGTATTGACAAGCCAATTTTACAAGCACGGGAAGGGAGGGGAGTCGCTCATTACTTTCATATAAACCAATGGTGCTTACAGACACACCAACTAATTCAGCAACTTGCTTTCTTGAAAGCTGATTTCTAACACGCAAAGTTTTCAGTTTGTACCCTAAATTTTTAAGCATAACCAGACCTCCACAGTTATATGCACAGTTTATCTAGTTATATGCTACAATGGGTTGTTAAATACTGCTAAAAGTAGTAAAATGCAACTAATACGAATATTTCAATACAGTAAGTAGAAAACAGTGGAGGATAAACTATGGGTACACAATTATCTGAAAAAGAGCAGGAGTTATTGGTATTATGCATTGTAAAAGAATGTTTGAGATTTGCAAAAGAGCATAACAAATCTTTTGAAGAGGTATTAAATGAGGATGTATTTCCTAATCAGGCAAATGTAGAATTTGCTGAAATGGTTTGTAAGACAATAGAAGTATTAAAAGACAAGGGCTATATAAATGGAACTGTAGAGTTGGAATATGAAATAGAGATTGACCCAGATACTTTTGAAGAAGAATCAACAGATGCAATAGATTTTTCATCATGTATCTTTGAAAATATAAATATTAGTGCGAAAGGAAATATTAGGTTAGGCACTGAAGGGTTTAAAGAGGTCAGCAAAGGGTTTGGGAAGAAAGCACTTCCGATTGTTAAATGCATTGCAACAACTACTTTACAGACATGTGTGGAATCTGCTGTTGTTCTTGGATTAAGGACAGTTGGGATGCCAGTATAGGCATATATCAGTACATTTTAATAAAAATAATTAGTTTTTAATTTGTTCATTTTTTTAGTTTAGGGGGCATTGCACAGATGCCCTCGCTCATTATCAAAACAGGAGGAACACCACCATGTCAGGAAAATACATGAAAATCAAAAGAGTAATCATCCCCACAATCACGATGGTGATTATTGCGTCACAACTTTTCGGTTGTGCATCAACAACTAAACAAGAGGCATATGATATGATGCGAGAAACCGAGCAGATAGAACTGGAGTATGCAGTCCCCGATTATGATAGCAATGCAGAGGAATCCAAGGTCGAACTGTTACCATGGCTCCAGCTCTCATCCCTAGAGACACACCCAGAACTTCGTTCAGCCTTTGAGGAATATGTAGGCGTCACAGGAACCACAGGCAACAAAGAAGGAACATTATATTACAATCCAAAAACACAAGAAGCAGACCAAAATGTTACCTTATACATGGCAACAAAGAACTCTGCAATTTCTGGTTACTTTGCAAATATAGATGCAATGACAAAGTTTGGAGAGATAGCAACAGAGAATTATACAGACATAGAAGCAGATGATGTCAATGCACCATATGCAACAATCAACGCCTACTTTGAACTGCTTCCAGACCAAGAGGAGGGGCAGTTTGATGGCGATTCAACCATCAGCAGAGCACAGGCAATGGCATTATTAATGAGAGCCACAACCCAAGTCAACGACCAACAGGCACCAGAAGCTGACAAAGACTTCACATCAAAAGTAGGAGAATCACAGTACACCAACTTCGCAGCACCAATGAACGAATACAGTTACATCAATACAGATAATGGTTTAACAGAGCAATCCTTTAATGGCACAATGACAAAAGGAGAGTACATAGCATTAGTAACCAATTACATTCGTGCTGATTATGTAGCAACATTGAAAGAATCAGGATACACAGACTTATATTCAGATACATCAGATATAACAATATCAACAGTATCTGATGCAGGAAACATCAAATATAGTGAAGCAATCTCTGATGCAAGCAAAGGTGTACCAACTGACTTATACGAAACATTCAAATTAGCAATCAAGAATGGATATCTTGCAGAAGCAGACTTAGAGGATTGGGATTCAGCTTTAACAAAAGCAGATGCAGTTAGCTTGTTTATCACCATGGCAACCAATTACACAAGTGAGTTAGGTAATACACTTTATTCACAATATCAGGCACCAACCACAGACGCAACAACAGACACTACATCCGAAACATTAAGCGAGAGTGCAGAAATCACCAATTCAAAATGGGCAGACATCAATGGAGCATGGGATGCAGTTCATCAATTTACATTGTATGCAAGGGAGCAAGGTGCAGATTACACAGACGGTTGGTGCTGGTGCTATGACCATGGCAAGGGAGCAGGTGATCAACCATCTTATGCAGTTTATATGAAAGAGGGAGATCCATTGTATGGCACAGTTTATCATGTAGGAGATTACCTTCCGGATGGAACACAATTTAGTGGTACCAATGATGAATGGGAAGCTTTCATCAAACAAGATTTTAGAGACCGAGCTGAGGCAGACGGGTATGATGTATATGATGACCCAGATGGCGATGGGTTTATCATTGACTTAGATGGTAGCTATAATCCAAACAACTAAGATAAAAGTTTACAGTTAAAATGCACCCAAGATAAGCAAGGGTGCATTTTTTCATGCCCTTTTTTAAAGTAAGAATAAAATTTATTTTTCATCAAAATAAGGAGGCACAGCATGGAAAAGCAATCACACAACAAATTCAAAATAAAATACATCCTGCTAAGTATTTTATTTATGATATTGTTTATATTCACAGCACTAAATATTTCAATCCCACTCACAGCCTATGCCGATACGACAACAACTATCGGTCAAACAATGAATCTTGATTCATATAGTGCAAATGAAGATGATGAATCTACAAATGAACAAGCAGGCTACTTATACTGGGCTGCATCTTCAAGACGATGTGGAGTCATGTTTTATGTAGTAGATGAAAAAGGTGTAGTTCAAACCAATGGTTTAATAATGGACAAAGCAGGACAGGAAGAGTTTGGAAGATACACAGATGTAGCACTAGGTAAAACACCAGGCATCAGAGGAGCAGACGCAACAGGTAAGAGAGTTGGTGGTGCAATTTTAGGCGCTGGTGTAGGTAGTGCTACAACATCTATTTATTGGAGAGATAATGTATCTCCAGTAGCATATTCAGGTGGCTGGCAAGCAAATGGTTCAAGCTCCATGGCATACCTCATGGAGGATTCAGGAGCAAAATTAAACATAAAAGGGGTACTACAACCTTTACCAAACTGGGCATATTTTGTTTTTATTAGTGGTGGAGGTACAAGAGCACTTGAACAATTAGCAAAACCAGATACAAAATGGAGTGCCATAGTAGAGCCAGTATCAGTCAATTATATGTATACCAACAACACCTTTGCAAATGACACAATAGATGCAACGAAAATGGAATGGAAAGCAGGCAGTCCAATGCCAGCAGGAGCAACAAATGAAGATGGATGGTCACCAATTGCATATATAGGTACAGGTTATAGATTAATAGATGTATCAGATAATGTTGCTGGACAAGAAGGTGGTGGAAGATACACTTATAAATTGTATAACAAGCAGTTACCATTCAGCTTATGCTTATCAGAAGATATAGAGGTAGCATCATATGTAGGTGGAGCTTTTGGAGCAAAAGCAACATATAAAGGTTTAACAAGTTCAGTATATAGAATAGGTTCAGCAAGAGAAATTGGAAGTGAAGGCATTGCAATGGCATCAATCGACATAAGTGGCTTTGCACTCCCACCCATCCACACCTATGATGAATCCAAAGGCACCCCAGGCAACACCGAAACCCCATCCCCAGACAATGGTACCGATGGCGACTGCACCATCAAAAAGCTCTATTACACCCAGAAAATATCATCCGATGGCACCATCCTTGAAGAAGCCACAGATTATCACCCATACACGCAAACCAGCACCACAGCCTATATTTCCATAGACACCGAGTCAGCCTATGAAATCGAAGGCTGGAAAACATCCACCACCAATACCACATTAAATACAAAGGAGCAGTTTAACAGTATCACCCCAACTCACACAGGAACCTCCTCCCAAGAAATTCTCCTCGACCAAGATACTGGAGAAAAATACCTCTATATCCTTTACAAAAAAACAGAAGTCAATCCAAATCCACCACAACCTTATGACTTCCAGCTACAGCAATCCCAAATCACCAAGCGAGTAAGTTTTATGACTCCAGATGCCAACAGCACAACACAACAGCTATTCACTCACAACTTTACATGGATAGCCCCAGCCCCAACCATAACCTCTTGTCAATCCCATGGAGGCAACGGACACCACCTAGGATGTGGAAAGAGTGAACACTCCCATGGTAGCGGTTGTTATTCAACAGATGCCCTTGGTAATAAAAGTTTAAACTGTTCAACAGAAGAGCATTCCCACTCCAACTCATGTTATGACACCCCATGTACATCATGGCAATGGACAGACAACACCACCAGCCTAGGCATCACCCTTGATACTTCCACCATCAACAAAGCAGTAGTCTCTAAAAATAATAGCATCACCTACAACCAGCCAGCAGTAAACACCATAACCACCAGCAACAAATATTATAAAGACAACACCAGTACACGTTCAGGAACCTCACAAAACACCCAATCAATCAGTAACTTCAATTACATTACAGTATTGTTTAGAGGGCAAGACCACCTCACCTTAGCAGATTGGAAAAATGGTGGAGCAATATCCTACCTAACAAACCTAGCATATGATTCAGCATACAACTTTAAATCAGCCAACACCCCACAGGGCACACGCAAATCTGGTACCGAGTATAATGAAACCTTTGCAACTAGATTTATAAACAGGTCACCTGATATGTCAACTACTTATAAGGCAACAGTTGGTTCAGCTGGAATATGTTCAACCACATCCTCATCCTACAGATTTGACACCAACTTCACCCTTAATGGTATTGTAGTGAATGACCCAGTAGGGTTTATTTTTTTGCACATTTTTAGAACAACAGACACATATAAAATACAATCATAATTCATCAGATAAAATCAATTCACATGTGACAGCTATGGTCATATTCATACTATATTTATATTAAAAACAATCACTTCTTTTTTGCAACAACAGGTGTGTCAAACAGTTCTGCAAATCCCTTATGTGAAACCAGATAGTTTATATCATAAGCTTTAGATAGTGAAGGCAGTTTGTCTTTTTTATTGACACTATGAAGCGGATAAGGAATATCATCACTTTGCAGTATTTGACGCAGATATTCATAAGCCATATCAGCTTCTTTTTCATTCCAAGACCTTAGAACAATTTTATTCTGCAAGCCTTTTGAGTTTAGATAGCCTTTTTCGCCCTGCAATTCTTCCCAAGAGTTACGCTCCATATTATCAACGCAGTAGGAGACTTTTGTATCAAATTCATCATATTTAGTTACAACAGTATTGTGAATAATGCCATAAGTCCAAAACTCTCGAATAGCCTTGCCAGTCACTGACTCGTCAAAATTACAAATCATATGATAGTGCCAGTTCTTATTAGTTTGTCTGCTGAACACAGCAAGATATCTGAAATCATCATATTGGTGTCGAATACGTTTGATAAATTTTTGAAACGCTTTATGACAAGTTTGTAGGTCATTTGCATTATCAAATATTCGACTGTCAAAAGTGAGAGTAACAAATTGTACATTTGGAATTTTAAAATTGATATATGCAAGGGTTTTAAAGGTAGAGCGTCTTTTCTTCACACGCTTTGCATAGTTGTAGGTTGCATATTTGCCAGTATTCTTTTTGGCAGAACTTTTAAGAGGAATTTGTTTGTCATTTTCTTTATTATCTTTATCATTTTCAGGTGGAAATGGAGTCAGTACAGTTTTTAGTGCATCACTCATGGGTGCAGGAATATAATCATCTGGTAAGCTATCATCTGCCCCTAAGCGTTCCTTATATTCATTTGCAAAATCATCTGATACACCAGTCCATGTGGTAATCTTTGTACTTCTGTTTGTTATTTCCAGTTTGAAATGTTCCGCCATACTTTTTCCTCGCTCACAATTTTATAGATTCATAATAGCACAGATTGGTATGGTTTGGAATCATAGTTGATTAGACCGATAAAGCAGACATTCGATTCAAATTAATATATACACCCACTCAAAGCGAGGAAAAATGAAAAGTACTACTGATACTGTAAATAGACATTTGCTAATGTAATAAATACGGTTACGAAAGGAATTAGCATGAAGATATGCTGCAAAGTAAAAACTCCTTACAGTATTCAGCACTTTATATTGAGAAGAAAGAAAAAATGGAAGATATGCGGAATGAATTTCTGGGCAATGTTTCCCATGAGTTAAAAACGCCGATCGCTTTAATCCAGGGATATGCAGAAGGATTGAAAGAAGGCGTCAGTGATGATCCGGAAAGCCGGGAGTTTTATTGTGATGTGATTATGGATGAAGCTTCCAAGATGAATCTCATGGTCAAGAATCTTCTGACGCTGAATCAGCTTGAGTTTGGAAATGATGAAGTTATATTCGAACGTTTTGATGTCTCCAAACTGATCCAGGGTGTGATCCAGAGCTGTGAGATCCTGATCCAGCAGGCCGATGCGAAGATTGATTTTATCGGTGAGAGTCCGGTTTATGTGTGGGCAGATGAGTTCAAAACAGAGCAGGTGATCCGCAATTATCTCACCAATGCGATCCACCATGTGGACAATGAGCGCAGAATCGAAGTCCGTGTCCTGTCAAAAGATGACATTGTTCGGGTGACGGTGTTCAACAGTGGTCATCCGATCCCTCAGGAGGATCTTGCAAAGTTGTGGGACAAGTTCTACAAAGTAGACAAAGCACATACCAGAGAGTATGGCGGTAACGGAATCGGACTGTCGATCGTCAAAGCAATCATGGAGTCCTTCCATCAGAAATACGGGGTCAGAAACTTTGACAATGGTGTGGAATTCTGGTTTGAGCTGGACGGGAAATCAGCTTTACATGAAGAACAAAATGCGATAAAATAATCTGCAAATGCAGGCATACAACGTGCCAACTGGAAACAGGAGGTGTTTTGTATGCCTTTTTTCATAGGAAAGAACGTTCAGATGAAAGGAGCACATACATGACAGTAATTATCGATTATGGCGCAGGAAATATCAAAAGTGTAGAAAAAGCACTGCTCTCTCTCGGACAGGAGGTCGTGATCACAGATGATGCAGATACGATTTTAAATGCCGAAAGGATCATACTTCCCGGTGTCGGCGCGTTTGGCAACGCGATGGCACAGCTTGAAAAAACCGGACTGGATGAAGTGATCCGCGAAGCTGTAAGAAGAAAAATCCCGTTTCTTGGAATCTGTCTTGGTCTTCAGCTCTTGTTTGAAAAGAGTGATGAAGCTTTGGGAGTGAAAGGCCTTGGGGTTTTAAAAGGGGAAGTGAAGAAGATTCCGGCAAAAAAAGGATTGAAGATTCCTCATATGGGATGGAATTCTCTGCATTTTGCGCATAATGGAAAGCTGTTTCAGGGAATCGAAGAGGGCGCATATGTTTATTTTGTGCACTCTTATTACCTGGAAGCAGAAGAAGAGTCGATCGTGAAAGCTTCTGCCGAATATGGGGTACATATCCATGCTTCCGTGGAAAAAGAAAATGTATTTGCCTGTCAGTTTCATCCGGAAAAAAGCGGTGAGACAGGTCTGAAGATCCTGAAAAATTTTACAGAACTGTAAGGGGGAAGAGGCGATGTTTACGAAGAGAATTATCCCATGTCTGGATGTAAATAACGGAAGAGTTGTAAAGGGAGTAAATTTTGTATCGTTAAGAGATGCCGGAGATCCGGTTGAGATTGCGAAGGCTTATGATAAGGCAGGTGCGGATGAACTGGTATTTCTGGATATCACGGCATCTTCGGAC
>ERZ791614.1471-NODE-1471-length-12001-cov-2.446007_pt1 | contig 12001 bp, 9 predicted proteins | sample MGYA00510274_ERZ791614 | MGnify/ENA primary metagenome ERZ791614 (study PRJEB30046, sample SAMN00715221) | human gut metagenome | study: EMG produced TPA metagenomics assembly of the A metagenome-wide association study of gut microbiota in type 2...
GACGTCGGTGATTTCGCCGTTCAAGCATTGTTTAAGGACTTCGGAGAAGGGCATCTTAATAATGTCAAGAACTTCTCCGGCATCTAAATGCTGTTCCACATACTTCAAATCTCCGGCGTAAAAGACGGTGATTTCTTCATCAGAATAACCAATCGCATTATTAAATCGGCCGAGCTTTTTCCAGATCTGCGCTTCGTATCCTGTTTCTTCCATTAATTCTCGTTTGGCGCAGTTAAAAGGAGATTCACCGGGATTCAATTTTCCAGCGGGAAATTCGAGAAAGCTTCTGCGCAAAGGGTGGCGGTATTGGCGTTCAAGTATGACAGTGCCGTCTTCGAACATCGGAATGATCATGGAGGCGCCCGGATGATGGAGATACTCTCTGGTTGTCACGACACCGTCCGGGGTTTTAACAGTGTCTTTGTGCAGCTGAAGGAAAGATCCTTTGTAGGCGATTCCGCTGTCAATCAGTTTTTCAGCTAAAGGGTCATTTTCCGGGTTATTCTGAAGCATACATGTCTCTCTTTCTTTAGTCATTCCGGCGGAGTCAGGCTCATGGCCCGCTTCCGATACCCATTTTAGCCACCAAGAGTTAAGTTGTCTTTAAGGATTTGTTCGTTTTTAGGCTTTTAAGGTCTAGAATGCTACTGTTGGCTAACGATCATATTTATCATCTCGTTAACCCTATTGGGGAAAGGATGATGAATTGACCTTCAAGATCTTGGGAGGAACATTATGGTTCTGCGTACAACTCAAAAATTTGTTAATTGGGTGAGCGGCCTTTATTTCTTGGGCGCTCTCGCAATGCTGGCTTTTCTTTGGGCAAATATTCCGGTCCTTTCCGTTCTCTGGACGAGTCTGTTGGATTTTGCTTTTAACATCATGTATGTCGTTATCGGCGCTCTTTTGTGGCCGGGCACATTGTTAGCAATCCTTGTCTGCGGTTTCTAACTTAGTCTGACGACAGATCTAAATCAAAACTCACGAGTCGGCCGCTCGTGAGTTTTTGTTATGCGCCGGATTCTGGATTCTTCTCTCGGATTAATGCGGCGCCTCAGTTATTCTCTTAAAAGTTTAGGAAGCAAAGGTTTTTTGAGGTATCCTCGACATCGCAAAATTTCAATGAAAACCAATAATAATTTTTAGAAGGCTCCTTTGTGAGTCTTTTCTTTTTCCAAAGTATTTAGAAAAGACATGCGAGATTCATCTTTTAGCAAGGGCATCGGGCTGGCTATCGCCGCCGCAGTTTTCTGGGGCTCGATGGGCGTATGCGCGCAATATCTTTTTCAACAGTGCTCATTTACACCACTGGACTTGGTATCTATGCGTCTGGTTTTGGCCGGTTTGATCCTGCTGATCATGGAGCGATTGGTTTTCGGAAGAAACATTATTTCTCCGCTTCGGAATGCCAAGACAACCGTCGGAATCTTAGTTGCCGGTTTGTTAATCCTGGTTTCTCAGCTTACTTTCATGCTTTCTGTGGCAGCTTCCAATGCAGGTACCGCCGCCCTTGTTCTGACGCTTGTTCCGCTGATTTGCGCATGCTGGCTGTCATTGACCGAAAAGCGTCCTTTGACCATTCGGGAAGGAATCTGTTTTGTTCTTGCGGCTTCCGGTGTTTTCTTAATCGTGACCAAAGGAAATTTCACTTCCTTGGATTTCTCGTTTGAAGGTGTGCTTTGGGGGCTGGCCTCGGCAGTTTTTTCTGCGGCTTATTCGATTCAGCCGAGAAAACTCATCATTAAAGTCGGCGTGGGACCCGTTGTCGGTTTCGGAATGCTTTTCGGCGGTCTTGTTGCATCCGTAATGAATCTGCCTTGGACAATGAATGTTCAATGGACTGCCTTGTCTATCTCGGCATTCACATATGTTGTCCTGATTGGAACTGTTGTCGCTTTCTGGTGCTACCTCTCAAGCCTCAAATACGTTTCAGCGGTTATCGTCGGTCTGATGGTCTGTTTTGAACCTCTGAGTGCTTATTTGCTTTCCGTTTTTGCCTTTGATCTAAGAATAGGGCTGTGGGAAGCTGCGGGTATCTGCCTCGTGCTTCTCAATGTTTTAGTGCTTTCTTTACCGAAGAAAACACCAAAGCCGTAAAACTATAGAAACGAAAATCCCGGCGCGAAGCCGGGATCGTGGTTTTCGGATCTCTAATCGAGATGCGGACCGTATTTTTCTAAGCGCTTGCATTCTTCATTGGTTGCCGAGAACTTCTTGAAGTTTTCAATGAATTTTGCAGCCAATGCCTTAGCGCGCTTGTCCCACTCGGTCGGATCCTTGTACGTATTGCGGGGATCGAGGATTTCTGCATGGGCGCCTTCAGCCGTCACAGGAATCTCTAAATCGAAGTACGGGATCTTCTTGGTCGGAGCCTTCTGGATGTCACCATTTAAGATAGCGTCGATAATACCACGGGTATCTTTGATGGAGATACGTTTGCCGGTTCCGTTCCAGCCTGTATTTACGAGGTAAGCTTTTGCTCCGCTCTTCTCCATTCTCTTAACCAGCTCTTCTGCGTATTTGGTCGGATGCAACTCCAGGAAAGCCTGTCCGAAGCAAGCGGAGAAGGTCGGGGTCGGCTCGGTAATGCCGCGCTCGGTACCAGCCAGTTTTGCTGTAAATCCGGATAAGAAGTAGTACTGTGTCTGCTCCGGTGTCAGGATAGATACCGGCGGAAGTACTCCGAATGCGTCTGCAGACAGGAAGATAACGTTCTTAGCTGCCGGTGCAGAGGATACCGGACGTACAATATTCTGAATATGATCGATCGGGTAGGATACACGGGTGTTCTCGGTTACGCTCTTATCAGCGAAATCGATCTTGCCGTTCTCATCCAGGGTAACGTTCTCAAGCAGTGCATCACGTCTGATAGCGTTGTAGATATCTGGCTCAGACTCTTTATCCAGGTTGATAACCTTCGCGTAGCAGCCGCCCTCGAAGTTGAATACACCGTTGTCATCCCAGCCGTGCTCGTCATCACCGATGAGAAGACGTTTCGGGTCGGTAGAAAGGGTAGTCTTGCCGGTTCCGGAAAGTCCGAAGAAGATAGCGGTGTTCTCGCCATTTAAGTCGGTGTTAGCAGAGCAGTGCATAGCAGCGATGCCCTTTAACGGAAGGTAGTAGTTCATCATGGAGAACATACCTTTCTTCATCTCTCCACCGTACCAGGTGTTGATGATAACCTGCTCGCGGCTTGTGATATTGAAGACAACAGCTGTCTCAGAGTTTAATCCAAGCTCTTTGTAGTTCTCAACTTTAGCCTTGGAAGCGTTGTATACTACGAAGTCCGGTTCGAAATTAGCCAGTTCTTCGTCGGTCGGAACGATGAACATATTCTTTACGAAATGAGCCTGCCAAGCAACCTCCACAATAAAACGGATCGCCATACGGGTGTCTTTATTTGCGCCACAGAAAGCATCTACTACAAACAGTCTCTTGTTGGAGAGCTCATTTAAAGCGATATCCTTTACTGCGTTCCAGGTCTCTTTGGATGCTACATGGTTGTCGTTCTTGTACTCATCGGAAGTCCACCATACAGTGTTCTTGGAGTTTTCATCTTCAACGATGAACTTATCTTTGGGAGAACGTCCTGTATATATACCGGTCATAACATTTACCGCACCGAGTTCGGTCTCCTGACCTTTCTCGTAGCCTTTCAGTTCAGGCTTCATCTCTTCTTTGAATAATTCTTCATAAGAAGGATTGTGAACGATTTCTGTGGTTCCGGTGATGCCGTACTTGCTTAAATTGATCTCTGCCATCTTACATTAACCTCTTTCCTTTAAATTTATGTGTGTCTTTATCTTCTGCCACATTGTCTGTATTATCTCAAACCCCAGTAAAAAAGTCAAGAAACCGCTAAAAATTTTATACTGATTTTATATTCTCTTTACTTTACCCTGGTTTCCAGCCACTCTTTTTCTTCCTCATTCAGATAGGGAGAAATCTTCTCGTATACAGTCTTCTGATACTCGTGCAGATACTTTTTCTGGGTATCGTTCAGATACTTTTCATCAATGGCTTCTCTGTCGATGGGTACCCATGTCAGGGTCTCGAAATGCATGAACTGACCATACTCGTTCTTCACATCATTTTTCGCCACCATAACATTCTCGATGCGGATACCGTGGCTGCCCTGAATATAGATGCCGGGCTCATTGGTGATATCCATACCATCCTCAAACACTGCCTCCACCATACCTCCGGTGAATCTCCAGCGCATGTTCTGGGGACCTTCGTGCACATTCAGAATATAACCTACGCCGTGTCCGGTACCGCACTGGTAATCAATGTCCATATCCCAGATAGGCTGTCTTGCCAGAATGTCCAGATTCCGTCCGGTACAGCCGTAGAGCCAGTGTGCATGGGTCAGCTGCATCACTGCCGCTGCTACCATGGTGTAATGCTTTTTGATCTCTTCGGAAATGGGACCTAAAACGATGGTTCTGGTCACATCGGTGGTACCTCCCAGATACTGTCCGCCGGAATCTACCAGAAGCATTCCTTCCGGCTCCAGAGTCGCACAGTTGTCCGGGGTTGCTTCGTAATGCATCATGGCTGCATTGGACTTGTAACCTGCGATGGTCGGGAAGGACAGATCTAAGAATTCCGGGATCTCTCTTCTCTTCTGTTCCAGATAGTCCGCTGCGGTCACCTCAGTGATCTTCTCTTTGCCCACATGGGTCTTCAGCCAGTAGATAAATTTCGTTACGGCCACGCTGTCCTTTAAAAAGATCTCCTGCATTCTCGCAAGCTCTACCGGATTCTTAATGGCCTTTAACAGTTCGGTGGGGTTCTTGCCCTCTACTAACTTCTGATTCTTCTGCAATGTCTTGTATAAAGTATAGCTGCAATATCTGTTGTCCACGAGGATCGCATTGCCCGCAGGGAGTGCCTTCAGGAAATCTACGACGGTGTCGTATTCCTTTACCTCGATACGATGAGCTGCCAGGTATTCCGTCACCTGTGCATCCAGTGCTTTCTGCTGGATAAACAGAGTTGCGGACTCTTCTGTAATATAGGCATAGGACATTGCTACCGGATTGCATTCCACATCACAACCGCGGATATTGAAGAGCCACATCAGATCATCCAGTTTGGTCAGAAGCAGTGCATTGGCACCGTCCTTCGCCATCTTTTCTCTGGTCTCTGTCAGTTTTTCCTCTACGCTCTTACCGGCGATTTTCTCATCCAGTACGGTTACTTTTCCGGCAGGAAAATCCGGTCTGTCTGTCCAGATGCTCTCTGCCAGATCCTTCTCATAAGCGATGCGGATCTGCTTCTTTTCCAGTACCTTTTCGTATTTTTTGCCGTCCATGGCAGCGATAACTCTGCCATCAAATCCTAAAGTCTGTCCCTGCTGCATGTTCTGCTCCAGGAATTCCTCGATGGTGGGAACTCCCTCCTGTAACATACGGAACAGTTCTACGGTCGTTCCTTCCAATTCTGCTTCTGCCTGGATGAAATATCTGCCGTCAGTCCACAGTCCCGCGCCGTCTTTCCAGACTACCAGTGTGCCGTTGGAACCGGTAAAATTGCAGAAATATTCTCTTACCTTAAAATAATCGTTTACATATTCGGAATTATGAAAATCCGCTGTGGGCATCATATAGAAATCAATGCCCTCTTCCTGCATCTTCTTCCGAAGAAGTGCAAGTCTGTCCTGAATCACTTTGTTTTCCATGTTATCTCCATTCTATATATCAGTTAATCAATACCCTTCCGTAAGTTCACCCTTGCAGAGTCCTACAGCTCTGGAAGTACCGATTCTTTCACAGCCAAGTCCTAAGAACATTTCCAGATCTTCCATGCTGGATACGCCACCTGCCGCTTTGATCTTTACGTTAGGGCCAATGTATTTCTTGAACAGTTCCACATCCTCCTTCGTGGCGCCGCCGGTTCCGAAGCCGGTGGAAGTCTTGATAAAGTCCGCTCCGGCATTGGTCACTGCCTTACACATGGCGATCTTCTCTTCCTCGGTCAGATAACAGGTCTCAATGATCACCTTGAGGATATGATGTCCGCACTCTTTCTTCAGTGTACGGATCTCTTCCTCCACCTTGTCAAGCAACCCGTTCTTCACATCGCTGATATTCACTACCATATCGATCTCGTTGCAACCATCCTCCAGTGCCTTGCGCACCTCGGCCACCTTGGCTTCCGTCACACTGTATCCTAAGGGGAATCCTACTACGGTACAGATATTGATTTTGTCTCCGTAAGTGTCATGGATTCTCTTGATATAGCAAGGGGGCACACATACGCTGGCGGTATGATACTGAATCGCCTCATCGCATAATTTCTGGATGTCCTCCCAGGTAGCAAAGGCTTTCAACTGGGTATGATCCACTTTTCCAAGCATTTCTTTTGCAGTCATGTTGTTCTCCTTCCGGTATCTATTTTCATATTATTGTTACAGTCCGCTAACCTTATCTATTATAGCAAAGAACCCCCGCAAGATAAAGGATAAAGTTTTTACACAAAAACAATACCGCCCAGAAAGCCGTTGACGTAACTTGGGCGGTATCTCACTAATATTTAATTCTTAACTACATTCCAAGAAAACTCTTCACCGTGTCTTTCATCTTGTCCACGTCACACTGGGTATCGTGCAGCACCGGTGCGGTACGGATTTCTTCGATGGCATTGGGTACTTTCACCTTGGCAATCTTAGACAGTTCATCCACCAGTTCAAAGTCACCCATGGCATCATACTTGATGTCAATGGCATCCATAACGCTTCTGGTGAACTTGAAGGGGCTTGCGGTGGAAGCGATCACGGTGGTCTTGTGATCTCCGGTCTCAACCACATACTTGCCGTACACTGCGGAAGCTACTGCGGTATGGGTATCGATGACATAACCGCATTTTTCATACAGACGGCGGATCTCTGCGGCGGTCTCCGCTTCGCTTGCAAAGTTGCCGTAGAAGTCAGCCAGCTGTGCCTTCATCTCTTCGGTGATCTCGTATTTGCCGTTGCCGGACAGAGCGCTCATCAACTCACGGTTCTTGTCTGCATCATTGCCTGCAATACGGTAGATCAGACGCTCCAGATTGCTGGAGATCAGAATATCCATGGACGGTGAAGTGGTCAGTACGAATTCTCTGTTGCGGTCATAGGTGCCGGTGCGGAAGAAATCATACAATACCTTATTGTCATTGGAAGCACAGATCAGCTTATCGATGGGCAGTCCCATATTCTTCGCATAAAATGCAGCCAGAATATTACCGAAGTTGCCGGTGGGAACCACAACATTGATCTTCTCACCCTCTGTGATCTTACCATCTTTTAATAATTGTGCATACGCATAAACATAATAACAAATCTGAGGTACCAGACGTCCGATGTTAATGGAGTTCGCAGAGGAAAACTGGAAGCCCTTCTCATCCATTTCTTTTGCCAGTTCCTTGTCGGAGAAAATCTTCTTCACACCGGTCTGGGCATCATCGAAATTACCGTGAATGCCTACCACAAAAGTATTGGCACCCTTCTGGGTCACCATCTGCTTCTCCTGAATCGGGCTGACACCGTTCTTCGGGTAAAATACGATGATCCGGGTACCCTTGACATCGGCAAAGCCTGCCAGAGCTGCCTTACCGGTATCACCGGAAGTAGCAGTCAGGATCACGATCTCATTCTTGATATTATTCTTACGGGCGGAAGTGATCATCAGGTGAGGTAAAATGGAAAGTGCCATATCCTTGAACGCAATGGTGGAACCATGGAACAATTCCAGATAATAAGCATCATCCGCCTGTACCAGAGGAGCGATCTTCTCCGTATCAAACTTGGAATCATAAGCGTTGTTGATACAATTTTTCAGTTCTTCCTCGGTAAAGTCTGTCAGGAATAATTTCATAACTTCATAAGCTACCTGCTGATAACTCATTCCGGCCAGTTCTGAAAGACTCTTGTCCAATGCAGGAATATGATCCGGTACAAACAGTCCTCCGTCATCGGATAATCCCTTCAGAATTGCCTGGGATGCGGTTACCGGTTCGCTGTTGCTGCGTGTGCTGCGATAAATTACTTCCATTTCCTCTCCTCCGTGTCTATGTATGAATGTATGCTGGAATATCTCCCTGGCATCTCCATCTATATTTTCGAAAAGTATAGCATACTTTAAACACTGTTGCAAGGTGAATCATTGAAGCGCTTTTTTATCCGAAAAAAATTCATGTCCGCCATGTCGGAATAATAGCGTCAATTTTTCATCAAACCAGCGCATACTTTCACTGTCGGCATATTTTCTGGCGGCAAAATACAATGCTCCCCTGGAAATGTCCTCGCCCGCCAGAGCCCGTCCGACAGCTTCTACCGTCTCTTCACTGACACTTACTTTGTAATAACTGCCGTCGGCAATGGGAGAAAACTGTGACACCCCGTTTTCCCGCTGGAATACGATCTCCGTAATGCTGTCCGGAAATTTTTCGGAATTCAGACGGTTCAGGATCACATTGGCCACCAACAGCTTCCCATCCTCGTCTTCGCACCCAGCTTCCGCTTCCACGATCCGAAGCAGCACTTCCAGATCCGCCTGTTCCAGCTGGTACTTACTCTCCCGCTGTAATTCACTGCAATCCACTACTCTCTGTCCGGAAGAAGTCCGGGAAGCAATCCCCATCATGATGCTTTCCTTGTCCGCCAGCAGGCTTTCTTCCATATGTACCTCCGACACCGTCTGCTGCAATTTCCTACAGATTTCTTCCATGCGGCAGAGACTTAAAACACCGATCAGAAATATCAGATTTATTACAAGTAGTCCGCTTAATGCTCTTTTATACATACAGGCTTTGTTCCTTTCCCCAATTCTCATTTTGGCTCTAACTTCATTTTATGCAGCTCGTCCGAAAAATATATCTGTTGTTCTCCGGAGAAAAATGTTACTATAGAAATATGAGTGAGCAAAACATTGAAAAAGAACAATTATATAAAGGAGTCTTCCGGGCCGGGAAAAAAGACGGAACTGTCTATTACCGTGCTTCTCTGACCAAAAACGGCAAGCATATCAGTCTGGGCAGTTTCTCCGATGCCTTACAGGCCCATCGGGCCTACGAACAGGGGCTTCTCCTGCTGTCCGATCCTTCCCTGACACTGCAGTCCTACGAGAAGGTGTCCCCTTTGTCCTTCGAAAAATGGGTCAGTCTGATCAATCTGCGGGACAACGGACTATACATCGGCAATCCGATCTATCTGGGGCAGCAGCTCTTCTATTATTATTTGTCCCCCCACCATGTCTTAAAATTCGACATGGAAGACCTGTTCTATTATTCTTCCCATAAGATCATGTGCCGGGGAAATCATTATTTTGTGGCCGACTACGGAATGCAGCAGACACTGACCTCACGCTATGGCATCAAAAGCTACGGAGTTCCCGGCGTGGATTATTGTTTTGTCAACGGAGATCCTACGGACTTCCGCAGGGAAAATCTGCAGATCCACAACATCTATCACGGTGTCCGGAAAACGGCAGCAAAAAACGGACAGTACGTTTATACTGTCCGCATTCATATCCGTGGTAATTATATTGTGGGGCGCTACGCTACTGATATCGAAGCAGCCATTGCCTATAACAAGGCCATCGATATTTTGCATAGCAAAGGAGTCACCAGTAATTTTACCCCCAACTATGTGGAAGCCATCACTCCCCGCCGTTATGCCGAGATCTATTCTACGCTCGACATTGCACCGGGAATCCTGAATTATGAGCCTATTTCTCCGAATAATCAATAAAACTGATATTCATATTGGCATAGCCTGCAATGCCGTCGATGGTGACATCATTGGCATATTGCCACATGGTAAAACGATAAGGATAATCCGGCACGTCTTCCATCTGGGAAAGCCATACGTCATATGCCGATAATTTTGACAGGTCAATTTCTTTGATCAGCCACTCCTTGTCTCCGTAAAGCAGGGGCTTATATCCGGCTGCCTCTATGGTATCCAGGAAAGCCTTGGTGATCTTCGTCTTGTCAGCACGACTGACAGTCTCGATTCTCGTCGTATCATTGTCCACAAAACTCATATCAAAAGCCACCGGATAGGTGATCTTGTAGTCTTTGATATTCTCCAGAACGATATTGGATTCCTCCACCGCCTCTTCTTCCGTGATGGCCTGTGAGGTAAAATACACCCCGATCTGTAATCCAGCATCTGTGGCTCTCTTGATATTGTCTACGAAATAATCATCCAATACGATCTGTCCGCTGCCATAGCCTCTGGCACCTACCCGCAACATCACAAAATCCACTCCGGCTTTTTTCAGTTTCAAAAAATCCACATAATCCTGATATTTGGAAATATCCACCCCGACATAGGAAGTCAGTTTGCCGTCCTGATAATATTTCATCAGGTCGGACTGGCACACCAGTTTGGTGAAATCATATTCGTGCTTGGGAAGGTACGGGCTGATCAGCACCCATTCTTCCTTGCCGTCCCGGTTGGTCACCAGGGTATGTTTTCCATCGGTGGAGGGATCCGCTTCCGCTGTTTCCTTTTTGTTATCCTTTTGGGAAGGCTCCGCAGACGGCAATGGTGTTGCCGTAGTCTCCGGGTACATGTCCCAGAAATCCAGATCCGAAGGAGTCAATGTGCTTCCGGTGATCAGGTCCTGCGTGTCCGGATATTTGTCTGTCTGATTATTTTCTGCCTGTTGTACATTCTCCGTCTGTGCAGCCGTATTGTTCTGTTGGTGGGAAGTGGGCTGTCTGTTCATGATCAGCACCACCGTAAGGATCACTGCCACGAAAATTGTAACAGCAACGATGGCACTGATCACCGTAGGTGTCAGCCCTCCTCCGTGATCTTCATAATCGTCCGGAAGACGCATATCTTTTCTCCTCTTGTACTTTCTTTATGCTTTTACGATACATTTCTTCGGGCATTTCTCCATGCAGGCACCACAGCCCACACATTTCTCCGGATCAATGATTGCATGGAAATTCTCGACCTTCACAGCATCGTGCTGGCAATTCTTTACGCAGATACCGCAGCCCACACAGCCGGTCTTGCAGGCCTTCATGGTAACAGGGCCCTTGTCCGTAGAACTGCAGGCTACCTGTACCGTATTGGAATAAGGCCGTAAGCTGATCAGATGCTTGGGGCAGACCTCCACGCACTTTCCGCAGGCCTTACATTTTTCCTTATCTACTACAGCCACACCGTTCTCTACATGAATGGCATCGAAGGGACAGACCTGTGCACAGGTTCCGAATCCCAGGCAGCCACTGTTGCAGGATTTCGGCCCGCCTCCGGGTACAAAGCTCATCATACGACAGTCCTTGATGCCATAATAATCATAATCCGTTGTGGTCCGCTCGCAGTCACCCTGACAATGCACATAAGCTACCTTGCGCTCGGAAGCCTCTGCTTCTACCCCCATGATGGCGGCGATTTTTTTGCCGACTTCCTCTCCGCCTACGGGACAGGTGTTCACCGCAGCCTCTCCCTTTGCAATGGCAGCTGCCAGACCGGAACATCCGGCGAAGCCGCAGCCACCACAGTTATTTCCGGGAAGGGCAGCTAACACCGCCTCTTCCTTCTCATCTACTTCTACTTTGAATTTAATGCCGGCCACGCCAAGGAACAGTCCCACAAAGATGCCGACGATTCCGACACAAGCCGCAGCAATCAGAATTCCTGTTATACTCATCTATGTTACTCCTTCCTAGATCAGACCGGAGAATCCGCAGAAAGCAATGGCCATCAGTCCTGCTGTCAGCAGTACCATGGGCATTCCCTTGAAAGATTCCGGCACTTCATTGTATTCCATCTTCTCACGCAGTCCTGCCAGGATCACGATGGCAATGGTAAAGCCAAGCGCTGTGGCAAAGCCATTTACGATACCGGTCAGAATACCGTATTCCTTCTGCACGTTGGTAATGGCTACACCCAGCACCGCGCAGTTGGTGGTAATCAGAGGCAGGTATACGCCCAGAGCCTCATACAGTGACGGCATGGATTTCTTTAAGAACATCTCCACGAACTGAACCAGGGCTG